>Ga0209311_1002986_pt1 | contig 11755 bp, 10 predicted proteins | sample AD_UKC045_MetaG_FD_184417 | JGI IMG/M metagenome (GOLD analysis project Ga0209311, IMG submission 184417) | Active sludge microbial communities of municipal wastewater-treating anaerobic digesters from USA - AD_UKC045_MetaG (SPAdes) (version 2) | ecosystem: Engineered > Bioreactor > Anaerobic >... | reverse complement strand
GATGTGAACGCTATAAAATATAATCCCGCAGGTTTATGCGGAATATCTCAATATGAATTTCAATTCAGTCATTTTTCGAGTTTTGAGGATATTAATTACGAATCATTGATGTTCGGAATACCTTTATTAAAATATAATTCGGCTTTGGGAATGAGCATAGATTTTTTAAATTACGGGGATCTTGAAAAGCGCGATAAACACGGAGTCGATTTGGGGACTTTTTCGGCTAACGATCTGCTTCTTACATTCGGTTATTCGCATAGATTAAAAAATAAAGTAAGCGTAGGCGGCAACGTAAAATATTTCAGTTCTAAAATAGAATCTGAAAAAGCTAACGCGGTTGCGATAGACGCGGGAACATTATACGACGTAGCCGATAATATAACTCTTGGATTAGCTATTCAGAATTTCGGAGGCAAATTAAAATATATTTCTGAAAAAGAGGATTTGCCTTTAAATTTCAAATTGTCAACAAAATATTCGCCTAAAAGATTTAACAATCCTCCTAAACTAATGTGCGACGTCAATATTCCAAAAGGGGATAAACCTAATTTTAATATTGGCGTCGAGTTCTCAATAAACGAAGCGATTTCTTTACGCGGCGGCTACAAGGATAAAGTTGAAGAAGGAAGATTTATCGGCGGCATAGGATTCAGGTCAACGGTGTTTCAACTTGATTACGCATATATGTGGGCAGACGAATTGGACGTATCGCATAGAGTTTCAGCTATGTTCAGATTCGGCGGCGATAAAAACAGAAACGAATATTTGAAATCGAGAAATAAAGTTTTGAGAAAAAGACCGTTAAGAAGCGGGGAATATGATTTTAAAACAGTGGAAGAAGAACGCGATAGAAGAACTCTACAAATAGACGATGCGGAATTGAGAGACGAAGTGATATTCTTAACGCCGATGGGAACAATAAAATAATCAAAATATAAATAATAAGCAGAACAATGTTTTTTATGAATAGAAAGTTATATTATATTGTTGTCATAGCGGCGATATGCTTGATTTCATCGTATTTTTTTACGAAATACAGGGAATTGCAAAATCTTACCGATTATGTAAATCCTTCCTCCGCCGAATCCGAGTATATTAATCAATATGTGGCGGACTTTTCAAATACGTTCAAACATCTAATGTATTTGTTCATAATTATTCCGTTGATAGCCGGAATAAGATTATTGTTTAAATTGAAAAAAAAGTTTTCAACGTCAGAAATCGAAGGGGCGGATAAATTAAACGACATTTCAAATTTCGTAAGGTATTTAAGTTTGTTATGCGATGAATTCGCGTCAAACGTGGATTTAAAAAAATTTGAAATATTCGAGGATAACGGGATTGTAAAAATCAGTCCTGAAATTGCCGTTTCCGGCGCCAAAAAGGGTTTGATTAAAAAATATGATTTATTAAACATAAACAATATTCTAAAAGACATAGTCAATGGAAAATATAAAAATAAAATATTTTATCAATTCCTTGAAAATAAAATAACGCTATTAAAATCGTGATAAAATCCCAATTAAAAATTTATTAAGATTAATTCTAAAAATGGATTTGAATTTATGCCGTTAAATTCCGCTTTATTGATTATTGATATGCAAAATGATTTTGTCGTTAACAAAAATAGTCCCGTATATATACCTAATTCCGATAAAATAATTTTGCCATTAATAAACGCTCGAAAATTATTTTTGTCTAACAAACAAACTGTTATTCATATAATAACCGAGCATTCGCAGAACAGAAAATTCTGGGGGAAAAAAGATATAGAATTAAACCGCGAATACTGTATGGAAAATACTGGCGGCGCTGAAATAATAGACGAATTATCAAAGTTGACGGAAACCGAACTTATAGTTAAAAAAAAATTTTACAGCGGTTTTTTTGAGACGGGATTGAAAGAAATTCTCGAAAAAAAAAAAATTCAAAATCTTTTTTTTACGGGATTAACAACCGGGTGCTGCGTGAGTTCAACGGCGAGAGACGCCTATAATTTAGGATACAATCTTTTTTTTATAAAAGAATGTATGACCTCGAGTTCGGAAGAAGCGCATAATAACGAATTGATTTTTTTTCAGAAATCTTTGGGGTCGGTAGTATCAATTAACCTGAAAACCGCATTAGAATTTTGAAAAACTGCTGAAAATAACTAAAAACAATTATTTTGCGCGATTTTTTAAAAAGCATTAATTTTTACTTGGCAGTTTTCATGTTTTTAGAAGTTTTAACAAGCGCGCATATATGTTTTGAAAAACTTCGCTTTACATTTAACATTTATTCGGGATTATGAGTTAGCTTCTTTTCAATTATAAAAGTCGAATTTCAGGAAAAGGATTAAGAGCAAATTATAAGGTTATCCTTTTTCGATGAAAGTCGGATTAGGTTTTGGAGCATTTAAATGAGTTGTTTTATTCATCCAAACGCTATAGTCGAATCTGATAAAATTGGCGAAGGAACAAGAATCTGGGCGTTCGCTCATATTTTAAAAGACGCGGTAGTTGGAAAAAACTGCAATATCTGCGACAATGTATTTATTGAGACGGGCGCGGTTGTCGGCAATAACGTTAAAATAAAAAACGGCGTTGCCGTGTGGGATAAAGTAATAATAGAGGACGATGTTTTTATCGGTCCTTTCGCGGTTTTCACAAACGATATTAATCCGCGTTCCTTCCGAAAAAAGAATCCTGAAGAATTCAAAAAAACGATTTTAAGGCGCGGCGTTACAATAGGAGCGAACGCGACTATAGTCTGCGGAATAACTATCGGCAAATACGCGTTTATCGGAGCGGGAGCGGTTGTGACAAAAGACGTTCCCGATTACGCTCTGGTATATGGAAATCCGGCGAAAATCAAGGGTTATGTTTGCGAGTGCGGCGAAAAACTCGATGAAAAATATTATTGCTCAAGATGCGGGGAACAAATAAAATGAATAATTTAATAAAATACGGAATAGACAATTATTTGCAGAAATTATCGTTATCGCGCAAAAAAAAATATATAGCTGGAATAGTTTGCAATCAGGCGTCGGTTACTTCGGATTTAAAGTATTCGCATATTGAATTAAACAAATTATTGGAAATCAAATATATTTTTTCACCGCAGCACGGATTCTTTTGCGCCGAACAGGCGAATATGATAGAGACGAAAAATTCCATAGACTCTTTATCGGGGATTAAAATAGTAAGTTTATATTCGTCGACGCGAAAAATTAATGAGAAATATTTAAAACAAATAGATTATCTTATTTTTGATTTGCAGGACGTAGGCAGCAGATACTACACTTATTTATGGACTCTGTTTTATTGTATGGAATCCTGCGAAAAAACGGGGAAAAAGATTATAATACTCGATAGGCCGAATATAATTAATGGAAACGACCTTGAAGGATATACGATTTTAGAGGGATATAATTCTTTTGTCGGTTTATATCCGGTATTGCAGAGATACGGTTTGACAATAGGCGAATTTGCTTTAATGCTGAAACGGTTGAAATTTAAAAATGCGGATTTGGAAATCGTTAAGCTGGGGAATTGGTCGAGAAAAAAATATTTTGACGAATATGATAATCATTGGATACCAGCCTCTCCGAATATTCCGGCGGTTAATTCGGCTGTTGTTTATCCGGGAACGTGCTTGTTAGAAGCGACAAATATTTCAGAAGGAAGAGGAACGACGCGTCCTTTTGAAATTATAGGAGCTCCATTTATTGATGCGCGGCTTTTGACAAAAGAAATAATTTCTTTTAAAATACAGGGCGCCGTTTTCCGTCCGCTATTATTCAAACCCACTTTTGATAAATTTAAAAACGAGGTTTGTTCGGGCGTTTTCATTCATATAACAGACAGAAAAAAATTCAGGCCTTTAAGAATGGCGTTGATTATTATTTATCTATTGAAAAAATTTTATCCCGACCAATTCAAGTGGTATGCGGGAGCATATGAATACGAAAAAAATAAGCCGGCAATAGATATTTTATACGGCTCTGATTCTTTTAGAAATACGGTTGATTCGCAAACCGGACTTGGAAAGATTTTTTCGGAAATTGATTCGGAAGAAGATAAATTTAAAAAGTCGGCAAAAGAATGGCGGTTTTATAAATGAAAGCTTTTATTCTTGCCGCCGGATTGGGAACAAGACTAAAACCTTTGACTATAACTATTCCCAAACCGGTTATTCCGGTTTTTGAATCGACTCCGTTTGAAATCTGTTTTTACAGAATAAAACAGAATGGAATATCGGATATAATAGCTAACATTCATCATCTTCCGGAAAAAATTATTTCATATTTGAAAACTAAAAAAATCGAATGCGGCATTTCCATCGAAGAAAAAGAAATTCTCGGAACCGGCGGCGGAATAGGAAAAGCGAAGAAGCATTTTGACGGAGAAGACGTTCTTATTTATAACGCGGACATAATATCTGATATAGATATAGCCCGCCTAATTGAGCGTCATAAACAAAATAATAATTGGGCTACGCTGGCGCTTGTGAAAAACAAAGAAACCGACGGAGTTTTAATTGACGAACATAAACGAATAATTAAGTTTAACGATTCCAAAAAAAGCGGTTTCACTTTCAGCGGAATTTCCGTTATTTCTAAAGAGATTTATAACCGGCTTCCGGATAATTCTTTTTTTAATATTATTGATTTATACAATGAAATAATAGAGTCGAATAATAAAAATAAAATTCAGGGTTTGGAGTTTTATAACGGATTTTGGTCGGATATAGGTTCGCCTGAAAGTTATTGGAATTTGTTAAATAAAATCTCGCTCAATCCCAGTATGTTAGGCGAATTCTTTATTTCTGAAAAAGGAAACGGCGGGCTTGAAATTTTTAAAAAACAGAAAACGGTTTTTATTGAAAGTAAAATTGATAGCAAAATATTCAATTCGATAGTCTTTCAGGACAGAATTATATATGAACAAAAAAACGCGGAGCAATATTTATAAAACCCAAAGTTTGGAATACGACGAATTAATTTCAAAAGAAGATTATAAACGTAATATCCTCAAAACAATTTTGAAGATAGCGGATATAAAAAATAAAATTGTAATCGATTCGGGCGCGGGAACCGGACGTTTATGCGAAACGGTTTTTCCATATGCTAAACGAGTATTTGGTTTCGACATATCGGAAGAAATGCTGGATACGGCGCGGAAAAAATTTTCGAAAAGTCAATTAAAAAAAATCGTTTTTAAAAAATGCGATCATAGAAATATGGATTTGCCCGATAAAACCGCGGATTTGATAATGAGCGGCTGGAGCGTTTGTCATCTCGTAAAATGGAATTGGAAAAACAGAATTAAAGAACTCGATAATGTATTGAAAGAATTTGAGCGGCTGCTAAAAAAAAACGGAACAATAATCATTTTTGAGACGCTTGGAACAGGAACCGCGGAACCGGTACCGCCGACGGATAAATTGGCGGAATATTACGAATCGCTTGAAAAACGGTTCGGATTCAAAAAGAAAATAATTTCCACTGATTATTTATTCGACGATAAAAATCAATGCGAAAGACTGGTAAGTTTTTTTTTCGGACAGGAAACCGTTTCAAAAATTTTTAATAAAAAAATTGTTAAATTTAAAAAAGAAAAGGTTAGAGTTCCCGAATTTACGGGCGTTTGGCATAAAACAATTTAACAGAAAGGCGGCGAAAAAAGTATGATAAAAAAAGAAAAAATAAAAATGCCGGTTCAGGAACCGGAAAAAAGAGTTAAAAATTTTGAAGAAGTGGAACTCGGATTTACAGAAGAGCAGGCGCTCGAGGAAGCGTCAAGATGTCTTCAATGCAAAAATCCGAAATGCGTTGAAGGATGTCCGGTAAAAGTTCAGATTCCCGAATTCATAAAATTAATCTGCGAAAAAAAATACGACGCCGCCGCAAAAAAAATAAAGGAAACCAATTCGCTTCCGGCGGTATGCGGCAGAGTGTGTCCTCAGGAAAGCCAGTGCGAAGGCAAATGCGTATTGGGAAAAAAAGGAGAGCCGGTATCCATAGGCAGACTTGAGAGGTTTGCGGCGGACAATGAAAAAACGGTTTATATACCGGAGATAAAAAAAAATAACGTTAAAGTCGCGGTAGTGGGTTCAGGACCCGGCGGACTTACGGCGGCAAGCGCGCTTGCGCAGAAAGGTTACTCGGTAACAGCGTTCGAGGCTTTAAACAAAGCGGGCGGAGTTTTGACATACGGAATTCCGGAATTCAGACTTCCAAAAAAAATCGTGGAGAAAGAATGCGATTATATTTCTCAACTCGGCGTGAATATTAAATGTAATTATGTAATCGGAAAGATATATACGATAGACGATTTAATTAAAAAAGGATATAAAGCGATATTTATGGCTAACGGAGCCGGATTGCCGAAATTTTTAAATATTTCCGGAGAAAATTTTATCGGCGTATATTCAGCGAATGAATTTTTAACGCGCGTGAATTTAATGAAAAGCTATAAATTTCCCGAATACGACACTCCGATAGACGTTGGTAAAAACGTCGCGGTTTTCGGCGGCGGAAACGTGGCGATGGACGCTTGCAGATGCGCGAAAAGGCTCGGCGCGGAAAATGTGTATTGCGTATACCGCAGGTCGAAAATTGAAATGCCCGCGCGGGCGGAAGAAATAAAACACGCTGAAGAAGAAGGGATAATATTCAATTATTTGACAAATCCGATTAAATTCACAGGCGATTCAAACGACAGAGTTACTGGAGTGGAATGTATCAAAATGGAACTCGGCGAACCGGACGCTTCCGGAAGAAGAAAACCGGTTGAAATAAAAGATTCGAATTTTTTTATGAATATAGACACGGCGATTATTGCTATCGGTCAGTCTTCAAATCCAATAGCGGTTGAAAATCAGCCGGATATTAAAACAAATAAATGGGGCTATATAATCGCTAATGAAATAACTGGAGAAACGTCGAAACTTGGAGTTTATGCCGGAGGAGATATCGTTACCGGCGCGGCTACCGTTATACTCGCTATGGGCGCGGGTCTGAACGCGGCGAAATATATAGACGAATATATCCAAAAAAACAATAGTTGAAAAGCGCTTTAACTACTCGTAATTTTTTGGTTTAGTATCTAATCAATAAATTTCGTATTTACGGCAAGAATATTTTTTGAAACGCTTTGAAACCTCTATAAATTACAGTATCTTGACGCTTTTTCAATTTTCAACTTTTAAAAAGTTGAGGAAATCGCGAAACGATTTCCGAATATTATATAAAGCCGAATTTCCGGAAAAGGATTAAGAGCAAATTATACGGTTATCCTTTTCCGATGAAATTCTGCTTAGGCTTTCCCGCATTATGGGTAATCAGGTCGTATAATTCTCGTATTACCCCGTATCCTCCTTTTGTTTTAAAAATATATTTAGATATTTTTTTTATTGAAGGATGCGCGTCGGAAGGGCACGTCGGCAAACCTGATATTTTCATCGCTTCCAAATCATTTATGTCGTTTCCGATATATAGAATTTCGGACGTTTCAATCTTTAATTTTTTTGCGATTTTACAAAGCGTCAGTTTTTTATTTTCAGTTCCGGAATAAATTTTAATTTTGAGTTTTTTTGCTCTGGATTTTACTATGTTATTTAATTCGGAAGTGATAATCAACTGATTCAAACCAAGCTGTGAAATCATTCTTACAGACATTCCGTCGCTTCGGTTGACGAAAACGGCTTCGTCTCCATTACTGAAAACAAGGGCTCTGTTATCGGTCATAACTCCGTCAAAATCATAAACCAATAAACTGATTGAGGCGTTTAATATTAGCATAAAAAAATATTATATAAGCGGCGGTTTTTTGTCAAGAAATAAAAAACCTAGAGTTCTCTGCTCTCTTCGATCTCACATCCAAAAAGTTCCACTTTTTTACCGGATGTTTAGGCGGCGCGGTCAGTAAAAAAAACTAATCTTTTTTAGTTTATAAATAAAATTTGATTTGTTTATAATAAAATTCAACCGCTAATGCGGTTGAATTTTAAATAACCGCAGGCGTAAGTAAGCAAGTAAAAATAACATCCCTTATTTATTAGGTGATATTTTATAATTCCACTCTCCATGAAAATTGTCATTTTTTATATTTATTTTTTTCATATCCTTGTTTTCTATTTTTTTTCCTTTCTCATATTTATTTAAATCAACTATAGCTTTTATTTTCAGTCCAGTTTTTGTTTTGGTGTTTGAAATTAATTGCACTACAGTTTCTAATGTTTCCAATGGTCTTCCACGCCAATTTTTTGTTATATAACTGAACAATCTGTGTTCGATTTTATTCCATTTGCTTGTTCCAGGCGGAAAATGACTAACGCATATTGTTTTCTGTAATTCATTCGATAGTTTTTGTAATTCATATTTCCATAAACGTACTCTGTTTCCATTACTTCCTCCACAATCGGCTGTTATTAAAATTTCCTTGCAGTTTGCATATTCCGCTTCGCCCATAAGATACCACCAATTTCTTATTGTATTTACTGCAAATTCCGCTGTATCTGAACTAATGCCGACACTTACCCAGCCTTTGTTTTTTCCTATATCATATACTCCATATGGCGAAACTTTTCCTTTGCATTTATCAGGAAAATCATGCATTTGAACTTCTATTGGTTCTCCTTTTTTATGATATTCTACGCCAGCATTTTTAAATTCTCCTACGTTTTCTTTTTTTTTGGTATCTACTGAAATTGTCGGATTTCCTTTCTTTTGATTTTTTTTTATAATATCATTTATATATTCAAACTGTTCATTTCTATCAGGATGACTTTTACCTTCAAGTTTTTTTCTGTTGGATTGCAAACTATAATTCATTTCTTTAAGCAAATTATATACACTCTTTTGACTTATCTCATGTCCGTGATTTCTTAGTTCTTCTGATATTTTATAACTGCTTTTACTACTCCATTTTAATGGCGAATCTGGCGCGCCTCGAGTTGTTGATTCTACTAATTCTTCAATATCTTTTAGTAATTGATTATTTGAATATGTTAGTTTTTTTCGCCCGCCGCCTTTCTTTCTAATACCTTCGCTTTTTTCATTTTTTTGGATTTCGCTTATTCCTTTTTTTATTGTTTTATAATCCAAATCAGTTGCAGCATGTAATATTTTAATACCACCGTGACCTAATATTTTCGCTTCACTTGCTGCCCATATCCTTTTTGCTTTTTCATTAAGACAATAAGAAATTTGTTCGAATTTTTTTCGAATTGTACCTATAATTTTTTGTGCCTCTTTTATCATAAAATACAGTATAACATATTTTATAAAAAAAAGGAAGTTATTTTTACTTAATTACTAACCTGCGGTATTAAAAAACTTGAACATACAACCCTGAAAGGGTTGAATTTTATACTGTCTTGAAATTCGACCCTTGATCAGGGCCGTTTTCATATTTTTTTATTAGCCGTTGATTTCATCAACGGCTATGTAAAATTCGACGCTCTTTGTAACTTGTTGCAACTTTCAGCGTCGTTTATTTAATATTTATTTTTCATATAAACAAACTGTAATGATATACGAAAAGTTTATAAAAATTATTGGAACACTTTCTGACTGCGCACAAAAACCTAAAAGCAATATAAAAAACTTGATTTACGCGATTTAAAGTAGTATTATACCAAAAACTGCAATAAGATTTTGAAAAAGCGCTGAAAACGGGTTAAACTCGGATAATGCAGTAGATGTTAAGTGAAGTTTTTCAAAACATAGACGTATGCTTGTTAAAACTTCTAAAAACCCGAAAACTTTTAATTTACGGCTTTAGCCGTAAATCATAAGTTTTTAAGATTTTGAAAAATTGTCTGAAACAAATATTTTATACTGTCTGAACAATTTTTTAAAATCTTTATGCAGTTTTCGGGTTAAAACACCGTGGTTCGGCAATTTTTCAAATTCAAAAAGGCTTGAAATGAAATTATCAAATTTAAATTCGAAATCATTAGAATCAATAGTATTGAATCTGATTAAAAACAGATTTGAAAATCTCAATGAAGATAATTACGAATTGTTTTTCAGTTCCGAATATTTTTTAATAAATAATCCTTTTAAAACCGAGGGGTTTGAAAGTTTTATTTTAAAATTAAAGAAAATATTGAATTCGCAAAGTTCCGTTTCCGTCGAATACTCCGATAATGGAGCTTCAGTATCCGGCGCGATTGTATTAAAAAAACTGTTTGAATTTTTGAAATGCAAAACTGTAGAGACTAAACTGTCGAATCGGATAAAATCAAACGAGTCAATAACTGTTTCAATCGATAAATCGTTTAAAATAAATTTCAGGGAAATGCCGGATAAACAATGTCAAGTTATTTTACTTGACAACTTGGCGGAATTTAATTTAAACAAAATCAGTCTGGCTCTGTCGATTTATAATATAACAATCGGTATTTTGTATAGTTTTGACGAAACATTTGGAAAAGAAATGATAGCTTTCGATCTTGAAGCCACGGGTCTTTCAAAACTTGACGAACTTACTGAAATCGGAGCTTTAAAAATACGGAACGGCGTAATATCAAGCAGTTTTCAAACTCTGATAAATCCCGAGCGGTCGATTCCTTTTGGTATACAGGAGCTTACTCATATAACGCCGGATATGGTTAAACCCGCTCCGAAAATTTCTGAAGCTATAAGAATGTTTTATGATTTTGCGGGAACGCCCGATTATGTCGTTGTTCATAACGGCGGGTTTGACGTATCCTCGATAAGAACGAGATATAAAAAATATCTCGATAAAAATTTTCAGCCGAAAGTCTACGATACGCGCGCTCTTTCGCAGTCGGTAAAACCGGGGTCTGGTTTGGATTTATCATCGTTGTCGCATGAATTCAGCATTATACTGAAAAATGCGCATAGAGCGTTAGCGGACGCCGAAGCCACCGCGAAAGTATTTTCAAAATTAATTTTTTTTAGGAACGCGGGAATATCATATTTTCTTAAAAATAATTTGTATAAATTCTGCGGAATATGTTTTAACGAAATTAATAAACGGGCAAATAACATTGATTTTAGAATTTTGTTCAGAGCCGCGATTTTAGATTTAAGCCGTTCAAATAAAAAAAAGGTTTTCAGCGAATTATGTCTGCCGCTTAAGATTAAAAGTTATCTGAGTATAACTGAAACATTTTCAACCATAAAATCCGAAGAGCTGGCTAAATTATTGGATTCAAAAGAAAATCCAGCGTTAGCCAAACCGGCTACAAAAATAAATTTATTGAAATATCTTGACGCAGAAAAAACCGTTAATCTAAATATTTCCGATATATCAAAAGTTTTTGCATATATAATAAATGATTTTTATCCTTTTGATTCTCTATCGAATAAATATCCGGTTTTCGTCAGCGACAAATTAACTTATATTTCAAAAGACGATAAATACTTTTATCTGAAAGAAAACGGGAAAAAAATTAAGATAATTAATACGGGAGGCGTCAATATAAAAGACGGACGCCGACTTGTATATAGAATCGATTACGAAAAATACGGTTTATTTAAAATGTTTGCGAGAATAAAAATTTATCCGCTAAAAATATTGAATTAGCATTAAGTTAATTAAAAAAATTCAGGACTGATATTTTTTAAGCGTTAAGCGTTTTATTATATCGGCGGAATAGTAACGGGAAATTGCGGATTTCGCATTAAAAAAAGGAGATGGTATGATAAATAAAATATAGCGCGGGTTAACTTCGCGAAGTAAAATAAAACAACGCGGAGTAGAAGGCAGCAGATTGGATTATTTTTTGTGGGTCA
>Ga0209311_1002979_pt1 | contig 11767 bp, 11 predicted proteins | sample AD_UKC045_MetaG_FD_184417 | JGI IMG/M metagenome (GOLD analysis project Ga0209311, IMG submission 184417) | Active sludge microbial communities of municipal wastewater-treating anaerobic digesters from USA - AD_UKC045_MetaG (SPAdes) (version 2) | ecosystem: Engineered > Bioreactor > Anaerobic >... | reverse complement strand
TGCACCAGGCTCACATTTGTCCCCTTAGCTTTCGAAAAACCCTGCTCTATGCCTGATTGCGCCGGTGCACCCGATGCACCACCCAATCGTTTTTATGCGTATGGCGTTGTGGCACGTTTAGCCTTACTGGCCGCCGCCATTGAGCTACAAGAGCAAGACCCGCTTAATCAATAGGCAAAATAAGATGAAACTACTGTTTATTCTTGACCCGCTTAATAGCCTAAAACCCTACAAAGATACCAGCCTTGCCATTATGCGCGAGGCGAGCCTGCGTGGCGACACACTTTACGTGTGCAAACAGCACGATTTATTTTTGCGTGCCAACATTGCCAAAGTCAAAGCGCAAGTTTTTAACTTTACCGAGAATGCCTTTAGCGTAGAAGATGAAAATGAGTTCTTTCCAACAGACTTTGACGCCATCATCATGCGCAAAGACCCGCCATTTGATAATGAATATTTGTACAGCACGTATTTGTTAGAAATCGCCGTAGCGCAAGGTGCAAAGGTTTACAACAGCCCAAGCGCCATTCGTAGCTGGAACGAAAAACTCTCCGTCACGCGCTTTGCGCAATTTGCGCCTGAATTTTTAGTTGCCGCTAATAGCGATTTAATTCGTGATTTTCTCGTTCAACATCAAGACATTGTGGTTAAACCGCTCGACGGCATGGGCGGTAGTAGCATTTTTAGATTAACGCGTAATGACCCCAATATTAGCGTGATTTTAGAGACGATTACCCAATTTGGCGCACGCACGATTATGGCGCAGCGCTATTTGCCCGCCATTTTGCAGGGCGACAAACGTATTATTATTATTGATGGCGAACCACTGCCTTACGCGCTTGCACGCATCCCCAAAGCGGGAGAAACGCGCGGTAATTTAGCGGCGGGTGGCAAAGGCGTGGCCCAAGCCTTAAGCGCGCGCGATTTTGAAATTGCCAGCACTGTTGGAAAAACATTAAAAGCTGAAGGCTTATTTTTGGTCGGCTTAGATGTGATTGGCGAACATCTCACTGAAATCAACGTGACTAGCCCCACAGGGATGGTGGAAATTGCCGCGCAAACAGACTGCAAGCCCGCAACAATATTCATGGATGCACTTAGTAAAATGTGCGTAAATAACTTCTAAAAAAAGCATATTTTTGCTATTTTTTTAACACACATCTTTTTACCCCCTCTGGAAGCCTTATTCTATGCGGCTTACAGAGGCATGAAATTTTCTCGGGGGATTTCGCGTGTTGCGAAACGCATTTTTTTTATTGTTTTTTTTACTCACCAGCTGCGCGCGCGAGCCACTTTATCACAGCCAAAGTTACGTGTTTGGCACGCTGGTGGACATCAGCATTTATGGCGAAACTGACGAGCGCGCTCGTCAATTGGCTGACCATATTCAGCAAGATTTCCAGAGTTTGCACAATCGTTTGCACGCTTGGAAACCTATTTCAACAGGCAAGCCTAGCGAACTTCAGCAGATCAACGCTGCATTTTCTCAAGCCAATCAAACCATCAAAATCAGCCCTGATTTAGCCGCAATCATTGCCGATGCGACCGTATTATCCGAAAAATCTAACGGTTTATTTAACCCCGCCATTGGCCATTTAATTAGCTCCTGGGGCTTTCAGCGTGATGAATTTGCAGTAGTCAATATAAACGAAGCTGAGATTAAAAATCTTATCCACGCGCAGCCGCGCATGACCGATATTGTCATTGATAATAATACCGTTTACAGCAAAAATCCAACAGTAAAGCTTGATTTAGGCGGCTATGCCAAAGGTTACGCGCTGGATACAGCGGCCAATTACTTACGCAAACAAGGTGTTAAAAATGCGCTCATTAACATCGGCGGCAACGTCATTGCACTGGGAAAACATGGTGATGCCACTTGGCGGGTGGGCATTCAGCATCCGCGCCAACCCACTGCTATCGCTACGATTGATTTAGCTGATGGTTGGGCGGTAGGCACTTCTGGCGATTATCAGCGCTATTTTATGCTGGGTGATAAGCGTTATTGCCATATTATTGATCCGCGTACAGGCTACCCTGCGCAAGATACGCAATCAGTGACGGTTTTGGTGCCACCACAAGCTATCAATCAATCGCAAGCAGGTGTATTATCTGACGTCACCTCTAAGCCTATTTTCATTGAAACTCCTAAAAATAGAAAGTTAGCTGCCGCTGCATTTGGCATAGATGATTTTATGGTGATTGATGCGAACGCACAGATTTTTGTCTCAAAAAAACTGGCTGGTAAAATTCACTGGTTGATTCCAAATGTCCAATTTAAAGCCATTGATTAAATCACTTCAGCAATATTTACGCATCGGCGATTGGCTGGTTGCGCTTATCAGTTTGGCGTGTGTAATTTGGCTATTTCAGACTTTGTGGAGTCACGAACAAGCCGCAAAAGTGCAAATTAGGTTAGGAGATAAAATTTATGGCACTTACAGCTTAAACCAACAGCGCGATATCCATATTCACGGCTCGACTGGCGAAGCAATTATCAGCATTGCCAATGGTCAAGCACGGTTTGCACAGTCACCGTGCAAAAACCAATATTGCATCCATCAAGGCTGGCTCACACTTGCTGGGCAAGTCGCAGTTTGTCTGCCCAACCAAATTGCTTTAGAGTTGCTAGGCGAAAATAAGCCCTACGATTCGCTTAATTATTAATTAACATGTCTAGGCATTTAACCCACATTAAAACAACTGCCGAAGACCACCAAGTGGCCAAACTGGCTGCCATTGCCATTACATTACATATGGTAGAAGCATTAATTCCATCGCCACTACCTGGCGTAAAACCTGGTATAGCCAATATTGTTACCTTATACGTGCTGACACAATACGGCTTTGCCACAGCAGCGTGGGTTAGCATCCTGCGGGTATTTGCCAGCAGTTTGCTACTCGGGCAGTTTTTATCCCCTACCTTTTTGTTAAGTTTAAATGGTGCACTGCTTAGTCTCGCTGTACTTTGGCTCGCATCACATCTGCCCAAACGTTACTTTAGCGTTATCAGCTTAAGCATTTTGGCGGCGTTTGGGCATATTGCAGGTCAGCTGATCATGGTCCGATTATGGCTGATACCACATGCTGGGATTAGCTACTTAGTACCCATATTTGCTGCATCAGCGTTATTTTTTGGCATACTTAACGGTCTAGTTACCGCAAAACTATTGCAACAAAAAAATACTAATGACAGTGAATTAGATAAAAAAAGAGCTAGCAATAGCTAGCTCTTTTTAATTTTGGTGCGCCCGAAGAGATTCGAACTCCTGACCCCTTGGTTCGTAGCCAAGTACTCTATCCAGCTGAGCTACGGGCGCATGCGCGGCATTATACGTGATACTGCTTGTTTCTAAAAGAACTAACTACGCTTTTAGAAGTAAATCTTTGGCGGAGAGCGAGGGATTCCCCCGCCTCCTTGTAAGCATTATATTTATTGGCTTTAATAACAATCCAAATTAACACTTACTCACAATCTTACTCACAATTGTTAAAGTAAACCTAACAATCATTCTTCTCCGAAGTTTCGAAGAGTCCGCATTCTACTTAAATCTAACTGAAATTACTAGAGTTGCAAACACATTTAAATATAAAAATAGATACGACTTGTTCTTCAATAGTATCAATAATTTTCTTTTAATTGTAAATTTAAAATCTAATTTTTAACTTTAATATTTTTTAACCCCCCTCTTTTTCAAAATAATGGTCACTTGTAACGGTTAATATCTTCAAATATTTGATCTATCATTATTTTAAGTTAATACCAATTGGAGTAAATAATGAAGCTTTTAACTATTCGGGATGTAATAAATTTGACGACTTTGTCACGATCGACGATTTATAAATACATTCAGGATCGGAACTTTCCAGAAAGTTTAAAAATAGGCCCCAGGAGGGTGGTTTGGAAGGAACATGAGATACTTGAGTGGCTAACTAAATTAGAAACCCTAAGCTAATAATTAAGACCTTTATGGCACTAGTATGAGCCGCTGTGAGCAAATTAATTAGTACGTTAGCAGAAATGGCATTAAAAACTAGCTAGCAATCGATGACTTGTTTTCAGGCTACAAAGCTAATGAATGGCCAGATAATCATCGTTACCCTTTAGTGTTGACTGAAAAAGAAAATGTGCTTGGCGGTAAAGTGGTGCAGGCAGAGTTAAATGCAGAACTGATGGAGATGCAATACGAATGAAAGTTTATTTTGATACAGAATTTACAGGTTTGCTGGGCATTGTGACTGATATTAAATTAATATCAGTAGGCTTCGTGACGGAGTTCGGCAAAGAGTTATATTTTGAGTTAACTGACCATTATGAAATTAAGGAATGCTCAAGCTTTGTCCATGAGACAGTGTTGCCGCATTTAAATAATGCCAAATATGGCCTAAAAACCGCGCAAGCAGCAAAAAATTTAAATCAATGGCTACAAAATTTAGGTGAGCCTGTGAAACTGGCATGTGATGCACCGGGTTATGACTTCGCGCTAATTGAACACCTGCTACTTAAGCATCATTGCTGGCCAGAATGCCTAAACAAGAAACCGTTGAACGTCGGCGGCTATATCATCGCAGACCGGATTGAAAAGTATTTTGAATATCAGCCATTGGCAATTAGGCACCATGCTTTATGGGATGCAAGAGCTTTGGCTAAAGCTGTTAAAGTATAATTAGTTTAGAACTTATTCTTTTACTGTGAATTTTACTAAATTTCAAGAGGCTTTTGATCCTGAGCCAAATGTGCTAATTCAATTGGCTGCATTAGCGAGAATGGACAAAAGTTTTATGTTGAAAACAAATGCGCTTGATGAAATCATAGCAAACAGGTATTGCTCTCAACGTGCGATAGCTAAATGATATTGACGCGTGACCACGCGTCGACTATTGTGTTTGAACGTTTTATTAACTGAAGTATTTTTAAAGGACACTTATGAACAAATCAGAACTTATCGCCAACTTAGCTAGTCTATCAGGCGTCACCCAAGCCGATGCTGGTCGTGTACTGGAAGCGTTTATCACCACTGTCGGTGATCGATTAAAAGCAGGTGACAATGTTGCGCTAGTTGGCTTTGGCACCTTCCAAGTCAACAAAAAACCTGCTCGTACCGGCCGCAATCCAGCTACGGGTAAGGAAATCCAAATCGCTGCTAAAAACGCCCCTGTGTTTAAAGCAGGCAAAACGCTTAAAGATAAAGTGAACTAAATAATAGTTAGCTTGAATTAAGGACGCATCAGCGTCCTTTTTTGCTACCAAAAAACGCACAAGCAACGTCTCAGAAATCCCCATAGCTGCCTCTCAATAAATTAAATTGATTACGACATACTATTGTTTAGCAGACACTCTATGTTACTTACCATACATCTTTTCTAATTAGCCTCGTTCTTATTAATTTGCTCTAGCACACACAAATTTTTATCCAAATTAAAGCTTGCATTCAGGTGTGCTTGTTTGGCGATAATGCATATGAGATACATCCGTTCTTCTGTAGTTTGAATTTCAGGTAAAAACTCATTGAGCTTGGTAACATAAAAGCCATGTTGTTTTACCTCTTGCAAAATGTGATCAAGTTCAGCTGACGGTGGTTGGGTGTGATGCTTAACTGTCATATTGTTAGGTAATATTGGGTGCTTTTTAACGCATCCATCTTTACTTGCTAATAAGGCTTCTCTTGGCTTGGGAGAAATTTAGAGCAAGCCAAGAGAAGTGGGTGCGAAAGCAGTTTTGCTTGCCACGGGGGTAAGGACAAGGCAATAGCGGCTAGGCTCCCAAAAACATTGGTCCTGCTGAGCTTCAGCTAAACACTCAGAATAACCAAACAACATTTACTCCTCCACCTTTGGTAACCCTTGGTAGCGATTCAGCGGGGGAGGCAATGGTTGATAGTTGCGCTCTAATTCATTGGCTTGTTTCACTTCAGCAGGCTCGATTGCGGTGGCTGCATCGTCGGTACTGACTTTTTTCTTCTCCGGTGCAAACTGCCAATTCAAGCTAAACCAAATTCCCCTAGGTGCACTGGGGGCAATAAAGTTAGTGCTTAGCCAATCGCCTGAGTTATGGTTATAGCCATCTGGGCCAATCGCGCCGTTGATACTGGGTGAGAACGGGTTACGTCCTAGCCTGCCTGCGCTAAAGTATTCTTTATCAAACACATTGTTAATCAGCATACTGGCTGTCCATTCCTTGTTGAACTTGTAGCTGGTCTGAAAGTTAAAGGTAGCATAGCCTGGCACCTTGCCAGGGTTAGTTGAAGGTTGACGGTACACTGTAATAGGACCTAGCACTGGGTCAACAAAAGTACGTGCTTGCGCCACACCAACTCGGTGCTTGTTGTTCTCATTGCCGCGCACAAAGCTCTCGGAATGCACTACTGAACTTAAACCAACCGTCCATTTATCTGTCATTTCATAGCTTATACTGGCGTTCAAGTTATGTAGTGGCACACCTGGCATACGGTTACCTTTTTCCACCTGAATCACACCCGACCCATAACCATCTAATGCAAAAGAACTACTGTTATCTGCGCTCAACATTAAAAAATTATCCTGAAAGGTAGCATCCGTAAGGCTGTAATTAAAACCAACACTTAACTTATCCTGCTTGACAGAAATGCCTGCTTCTAACCCACGGCGGCGGGTTTTACCAATAGTGTCAAAAAACCCTTGCTGATTACCTGCAGTAATAAAATAGATATCATCTTTTAAATCGGTCTGGTAAGCACCTAGGTTCCATTGTAAGTTCTCGCCAATGCTGCCGCGTGCGCCAACATCATAAGAAGTCGATTTAATCTGCGGAAGGTATGGGTCGCCCGAAAGTGCTGTTGGGAGTGAGCATGATCTATTCTCAGAAATACTTTTAGGCGTAAGGTCTTGTGGATGAAAATTACCAAAAGCATCAGTGTAGGCAACAGGGTTGGTTGGAGTTTTATCAAAGGCACAACCTAATTCAATAACACTAGGAGTGCGCGTACCCTTAGCCCAGTTAGCAAATAGATTTAAGTTTTCTTTGGCTTGCCAAGTGACTCCTAACGATGGGTTAAATGAGTAATAACTAAACTTTTCTGTTTCCGCAGGATCCAGCACTCTTTGATTAATTGTATTAAGTGGTCTGTAGTTTCTGGGGATTAAGCATTCTTCATCTGTTTTACAAACTTCATATTCATCTGGAACGGCTACCGCATCTCCAATTCCAAATGCGCCAAAGCCGTATCTGGCAGCAATTTTATTTTTTCCATGCGTATCATTGTATCGTCCTGATGCATTAAAGTGCCATTGCTCTGTAGGCGACCATGTCTCGCTAAAATAAACACTCTTGGTAATATTGTTGCCACTAAAATCGTTATTCGCTAAGGGCGTGTCTGCACCAGAAAATTGTGGGTTTGCCAAATCCGGCGCTAAAAACGCTTTACGGTTAGCGTTCAAAAATCCTAATTGCTGAGTATTAGCATACTCGGCATTGGCGGAATCAATTGAAGCACCAACCATAAATTTATGCTGCTCTAAATTCCAGTTAAATTGAATGGATGCACCATTGACCAATTGGTTAATTTGGTTATCAGTAATTACGGCTGTTGGCGTTCCTTCAACATATCCTGGCTCCCCAAACGCAAATCCATCGATCAAATAGGGAAAACCAGTATTGGGATTAAGGGTGTTGTATGGGCCCGGAAAATCTAGTGTAGCGTTCGGGTCGGCGCGACATGTAGCATTATTGACAGGTGCAAGAAATATGACCACTTGTTGAATTTTATCGCCGTTAGGTCTTATTTCCGAAAAATATGCATTATCAGGTGCGGTCATCAAAATGTTTTCATTGGGATAATATTCAAAAGCACCAACAAGTGCTTGGGGACCACCAAATGTTGTCATGCCATACGCGGTTGCTGCCTGAGGGAATCCACTTCCATCAAAGTCAATTTCACCTGTAGGTGGCGGGTTTGCCAGACTACCTCGATTGTAATAAAACTGTTCATAGAAATTCTTAGACTTATTAAAATTGTCTTTGAATCCCGCAACAAAGTTATCTGGCAATGCAAGATTCTTAAATGGTGCATATTTAACATCCAAATCCACCACGCCATTGTTATTTAGCCAGTCGTTAAAAATTTCTACTGTCGCTATATTCTCTCCTAGGGTGCGATTTACTGGAATCACCAAGTAATCTGGGATGCCGTATAAGTTAGGATGGTCGCCACCTTGGGTACTCTTGAACATACATGTGTATCCATCGTTCTCAGGTGGCACCAATTTTGCGCCTTTTAATTCATCCCAATCTGTAAATACATCCGCCCCTATTTGATGACGCTTACTATTTCTTCTGTAAACCTGCCCAGTAATCGAAAAGTTATCATTTACCTGAAATGCGCTGGAGAACTGGAATTGTGCAAGCCTGTTCTTGGTAGTATCTGGGCTGGTGAATACGCTGGTGGGATCTCTGGCATATTCTTCACTTGGCAACAAACCATTACCCACAAGGTCAGTTTTCACAAATAAGGTACTTAAGTTCAGGTCTAGCTTCTCACCCCGATAACTGGCTTTACCAAAAAATTGGTTTACCTTGCTGGGGGAGTTATCTCGCCAACCATCTTCTAAAAAGAAGTTACCTGCACCAAACAAGGCGAATGCACCGTTGTTAATACCGCCTTCAACCTGCAGTTGTTTGCGCCCGTAAGAACCAGCAAGGATTTCTGCATCCACACCAGGGTTGTTAAAGCCGTCTTTGGTTTTAAGGGTAAAAGCACCGCCTAAAGTATTTAAGCCGAATATCGGGTTAGAACCGGGGAATACATCGACCCCCGCAATGGCATTCATGGGCATCATGTCCCAGTTCACGACATCCCCAAATGGCTCATTCACACGAATACCATCAAAGAACACAGACAAGCCTTGTGGTGTGCCAATTTGTGGCCCTGCGGTAAAGCCACGGTAGGTGACATCCATTTGAAAGGGGTTACCTTGGTAGTCATTCACATTCACCGATTGCAGCTTTTTGTTCATGAGGTCGGTAATGCTTAGAGAGTGGCTTTCTTTAATCTCTTTGGCAGTGATGCTTTGTACGTTGCCAGGGATTTCATCTTTGGTGAGGCCTAAACCCGGTAAAGGGCCGACTTCGTAAAAGCGTTTGGCGCGGACGTTGATTTTGTCGAGTTTGTATTCTTTACCTTCCCCTAGGCTGGGGATTTTGTCTTTGGGTGCGGGGGCTGGGGCGGCTTTGTCTAAATAATAGCCACCCCGTTGGTCATTGATGATTTCTAAACCGGTGCCTTTGAGTAGTTCTTTAAACCCTTCTTGGGTGCTGTAGTTGCCTTTGAGGCCGCGGGTTTCTTTGCCTTGGGTGAGTTTTGGGTCAAATCCCAGTAACACGCCAGTTTCTGCCGCATAAGCAGGCAAGGCTTCACTCAAATTACCTGCGGGGATATTGTATGTTTTAGTTGCACTTGGCTTAAGTTGCGTTTTAGTTTCATTATCTGCCGCATAAGCCGTTGTAAGGCCGATGGGCATAATATTAAGTAAGCTTAACAATAAATAGGCTTTTATTTTATTGTGCTGCAAGGTTTTTGGTTTGTTTTTTTTGTATTGTTTTTGCATAGCATCTTCCCCAAGTGATGTGTTTATACTTGCTATGCCGCATGAGAATTTAAAACAGGAAAAATATTTTCAAATATTTTTATATTTGAATTTATAGAGCTTGAAGTGTGACCCAATAATCAGTCATTTTGTAAATGCGCACCGGTAACGTGCTGGCAATAATATTGAGTGCTGCATCAGTATCACGCGTGGGGAAAGCACCAGAAATTTCAAGTTGCGCGATGGCAGGGTCGCATCGTATAACGCCCGCTCGGTAGCGTGAAAGCTCTGTGGTAAATTGCTTTAATGGCATGGCATATACCACCAACATGCCCTTTGACCATGCGGCATCTGTAGTTTTTGCTTGGCTAATGCTTGAGATTTGTTGCTGAGTATATTGGACTGACTCATTTTCTTTTAAGGTAATCACTTGTGGTGGTAAATGATTGAGCGCAATTTTTATTACCCCTTCAAATAAACTAGCTTTGCTGTAATCACCAAAGTTTCGCACTAAAAACCGGGTACCGAGTGCAGTTACCAAACCGTGCGGTGTTTTAACCACAAAGTCTCGTCCAACGGTATTGTGATGACCGGTTTCAACAAGTATTTCACCTTGCAATAATTCAATTTGTCGCTGCTGGCTTGTATATTGAACATTGATGGATGTATCTGTATTTAATGTGAGATGTGTGCCATCTTCAAGATGTATTTCTTGCGTTTCACCCACGGCGGTTTTGTAATCGGCAAGCATCGGGCGCCAAGGTTGCTCACGGTATGCATACCAACTGGTAGAGCCAACACCAACAATCACTGCAAGTTGTTTGAGTGCCTGCCTACGATCTACTGTTGATTTTTGTAGCGTATTTAAGCCAATTTTTGGAGGTAACTGTTTAAACTGCTGTTCAATATCTTCAAGTTGTTGCCAGGCTTGTGCATTTTCAATTGAGGCCTGTTTCCATAGCTGCCATGCGGCATAGTCACTATCGCTAACACCATCAGAGGCTAGTTTTGCGAACCATTGGCTAGCCGCTATCATCGCTTTAGTAGGTTTTGTCATGAATAAGAAGTTAAAAATGCACTATTTTTGATGATTTTTTTTAAATACTGCACAGTGTAATGCAGCCTTTGCAATGTAATTAGTAACCGAGCGCGTTGTTACCCCCAACTGAGAGGCAATTTCAGCATAACTTAAACCTTCTAGTTGCAGTAATAAATAAGCATTTCTGGCCTTACTTGGCAGGCCTTCTAGCATCATATCTATTTGGTGTATTGTTTCTATAATAATCATTTTTGATTCTGTTGATGGCTGTTCGCTTGCTGGTAAAGCTGAAAGTATATTCAAATACTCACGCTCAAGATCACGCCTTCTAATATGGTTTACCATCAAACCATGAGCAATAGTGGTAAGGTAAGCTCTGGGTTCTTGTATTTGGATAGGCGCAGATTTACCTAACAGTTTTACAAAGGTATCTTGGGCAATATCTGCCGCACTATGCGGGCAACTGAGCTTTCTACTGAGGAGTTTGACTAACCAACGATGGTGATTAACATAGAGTTCACTTAAGTTCGTTGCAAGTTGTTCAAACCGCAAAGCGGATGATTGACTTTGATGTGCTTGCTCTAGCATATTCATTCAATAGCCCTCAGTCATTTCGCTAGTTATAAGCCAGCCAATTCAACATATACCTTAGTGCCAAATAACAGCCAATCATAAAAACGAAGGCGATTATTACATGGTGCAGGCCATAAGTTTTGCTGAGTCGTTTGATTTGATGTTTAACCCTTTGCATTTTATTCAATACTTAAAAGGAAATTGGTCAAGCTATTGAGCAATATTTATACCTAAAATCAAATTCCTCTAATCCACTGTTTATTAAGCACAAAATTTTAAGGGTGTTAGATAGGCACAAATGTTGGCTGCATAAAGCCAATCATTGGTTGATTTCGCATCCAATTCTTGGTTGCTTATATGAAGTGATGTTGTCGAGCTATAAATTTGACTCGGGAAAAGATAATGCAGGAAGGTCTGCTTTTGGCACAGGAGTGTTGATAAAACTGAGTTCTTGATTGGCAGCTTTGTCCCCAGATTGTGTAAAAACGCCCCGATTTAGTATAATGATGCCTATCAGATGTGCGTAAATTGGGGGGTTCTAAATGAAGCGATTCATCCAAGGCGAACACCGTTCTCAAGCCATATTATTACCAG
>Ga0209311_1002974_pt1 | contig 11784 bp, 9 predicted proteins | sample AD_UKC045_MetaG_FD_184417 | JGI IMG/M metagenome (GOLD analysis project Ga0209311, IMG submission 184417) | Active sludge microbial communities of municipal wastewater-treating anaerobic digesters from USA - AD_UKC045_MetaG (SPAdes) (version 2) | ecosystem: Engineered > Bioreactor > Anaerobic >... | reverse complement strand
GAAAAAGACTACGGATAATAAAACGTTCAGAGAAACGTTGAAAGAGCTTTCAGCTTTGATGGTATATGAAATCACAAGAAATGTGGAGGTTGCGTCCAATCTTATTCAGACTCCGCTCGCGGCGGCAACAGGGTATAAGCTTATACAGCCAATAGTCATAGCGCCTATACTAAGAGCCGGATTAATAATGGCGGACGGTATTTTAAATTTGATACCTACTGCCCGGGTTGGTCATATCGGCTTATACAGAAATCATAAAACATTGCAGCCCGTAGAATATTTTTGCAAACTTCCTTCTAATCTCTCCAAATCGTTGACTTTAATAATCGATCCGATGCTCGCCACCGGCAATAGCGCGGCTAAAAGCGCGGATATTATTAAGAAACACGGCGGAAAAAACATTAAATTCGTGTGTTTAATTTCTTGTCCGGAAGGATTCGAAGTCTTTAATAAACGACATCCGGATATTGACGTTTATACGGCTCACGTGGATAAAAAACTTAATAAGAAAGGATATATCATTCCCGGACTGGGCGACGCAGGCGACAGATTATTCGGAACTGAATAATTCCGATTAGTATCGTATCAATAAATTTCTTGCATTGACTGCAGGAATATTTTTGAAATGCTTTGAAACTTATATTAATTACAGTGTATTGGCGCTTTTAAATCTTCAACTTTTAAAGAGTTATCCTTTTACGATGAATTTCGGCTTAGGTTTTATTTTTTAATTTATAAAAAATCAGTTTTAAAATAATCCATATTATCAAGCTATAAAAAATAAAATAAACGCTGTCTTTAATATTGTAATTGAAAAAAAATAAATCGATTGCTACCCAATGTCCATCCCATATACCCCCTGCAAGCGAAAAAAAATAAATCGGATATACGATTGACCAAATATTAATAAAATTTAATAATTTATTGTTATATTCTATTAATAAATCATTTAAAATGAAACTCAATAATAAAGATAGCATTATCGAAAAAAATATGAGCATCTGGATATTTATTTCGGCGCTTTGACTTACTAAATAATCTTGACAACTATAAAAAATTACAAAAAACGGCAATAATTTTATTGTAATAATTATTATATCCGATTTTTTAAGTTCTATGATTTTCATTTTATTCATTATAAATTTACAAATTAATTTAATAAAACAAATTATTGGAATGCTGATTATTAGTAATCTAAATCCTTCAGATTTATAATTATTTTGCTTAAATATTGGATTGGAAGCATTTCCGGTAATTAATAAACATGAACAAATTAAAATCATTACGCTAAATACAATATTAAAATATTTAATAAATAAAAGTAATTTATCGCTCATTTTTTTTTTATATAAAACGATTATCGTCAATAGCGATGCAAATATAAAACTTAAGATAATTGAATCAAAAATAAATGGATAGAGAATTACTCCTCCTTGAAACATAAAAACGCTAAGCAAAATTATTATCAAAATAGCTAAAAAACAAATATGAATTAAAAATTTCATAAGTAAATAATATTAATCCGGATAGCGCATTAAACGTTAAGTGAAGTTTTTCAAAACACAGTTGTATGCTTGTTAAAACTTCTAAAAACCCGAAAACTTTTCGGTATGTTTTTAAGATTTTGAAAAATTGTCTAAAACAAGTATTCAATGCTGTCTGAACATTTTTTTCAAAATCCTTATGCAGTTTTCGGAATTAACAGCTTTTTCGGTTTATCCGGCTTATGGAAATTAATATTTTCGTTGATTTTTATTTTGATTAATATATATATGCAACGACATAATTTAATTTACATTTTAAGACGTTGCATTTAAATATAGTGCCTATAAACCAATTTTTTTTATTCACTTTTCAAAGACGTTATATATATGAACGCCAATAAATTTTTCAATAATTAATTGTTAAATTTTTTTTAAAAGTTAAAATAACATTTTGGGCTTTTTCTAAATCTTCCCTTTTAACAAACATTTTAATTCCTTCTAAATTTAAAGGGGGCAACTCTAAAGAAATATCGGGATTCAAATAAAAATTAATTTCTTCGTCAATCATCATTTGTTTAATGATGATTGATTCGCCGATATTGTAAATAGTCAAAAATAAAATATAATCGCCTTTTTTATTTTCAATTGGATGCAAGATAAAATTGCAAGACGCTGTTTGCGAGTCTGATTTTTCAGGATAAGTATTCTTATATGGAAAAACGGCAAAAATCAAAATTATTAAAAAAAACCCGGACATTACAAAGAAAAATAAAGGAGACTTATTTCCATATGTATAAATAAACGAACCGCTAAAATTATATTCTTTTATTCCGAGATATAAAAAAAACAAAATGAAAGGGATAAGAGTCAAACATAAACTTATTTTGTTTTTCATATTTGCGCCTCTTTTTTGAAAAACTTAATTTTACGTTTATTGATTTGTCCGAAAATAATAAATCTTTTACAAAATGTTGACTGCGAATCAGAATATTAAAATAATAAATATTAAATTTGTTTTTACTTGTAATTTTAATTTGATTATGTATTATACAAAAGAAATGAATAAAAGCAAATTAATTATTTTAATCATAATAGCCGCGGCTATTTTGTATACGGCTCCGTTTTTAGGAAAAACAGAAACCGCTTCCGGAAATTATTCTTATAATTTCGGCATTGAAAACGTAGAACAAACAGTTATAAAAAACGTAAGAATACCGCAAACTTTAATGGCGTTTTTAGCGGGGTTTGCTTTATCTATTTGCGGATTAATGTATCAGACTTTATTTCATAACGATTTGGCTTCGCCTTATACTCTCGGAGTATCTTCCGGCGCGGCTTTCGGAGCGGCGCTTGCTATTAAACTTCAATTAATTTCAATTTACTGTATTCCTGCCGCTCCCGCTTTCGCTTTTTTTTTCGGATGTTTGACTGTTTTATTATTGATATGTCTGCCTTTATACAAAAAAAGTTTTGACACATTTACTTTATTGCTTACCGGAGTTTCGCTGAATTTCTTTTTTTCCGCTTTAATTCTCTTAATTTCATATTTGAGCAATTACAGCGAAACGTTTCATATTCACAGGTGGCTTATGGGTTCTATCGACGAGCTGGGATACGATAATGTTTTGACAATGACGGGATTGTGTTTTGCAGTTCTGAGTATTTTATATTACTATAGAGAGGATTTGAATATCATATTGATTTCCGATGAAACGGCTCAAACCCGCGGAGTCGATATTATAAAATTAAAAATTTTACTTCTCATATCAACTTCGATTCTTTTAGCTTTTTGCGTGGCGTTGTGCGGACCCATCGGATTTGTCGGAATTATTTGTCCGCACGCTTCAAAAATCATTTTCGGTTATGACCATAAAATCACTTTGCCTGTTTCAGCTATAGCCGGCGGCGTATTCTTATGTCTTTGTTTTACGCTTTCCCGGTTGATTATTTTTCCTTTTATAATACCGGTCGGCGTAGTTACTTCGTTTATCGGCGGACCGTTTCTCATTTTTATTCTTATGAGAAACAAAAGGTCGCGCTTTTAAATTCTTGTAGTTTAAAAAAACAATTCTGTAAGGATTGAATTTTTTGCATTAATTATTTTTCATAATTTCCTTTTGATTTTTGCCGGGAATTTTTGTCTTTTTTTTCTGAATTTTTAGAGTTGTTTCTTTTTATACTATTTTATTTTTTTTAATTTTTTATTATTTTTTTATTGATTTCGACTTTTGCTGCCGACTTTTTCTTATCCGAAGCTTTGTTTTTATCGGACTTTTATTTTACTCGTCGATTTTGCCCCAAAACAAAAAAAGCGAACCCGTCTTGACAAATTCAGAAAAATAGAGTATATTTGACTAAACAATAAAAATATCGGATGGGCATTGATAAGAGAGGCGGACTTATCAATGCAATGTATTCTGCGAGGGTTTAAACCCAAAACATAATTGGGTCAAGGGTCGCCGGATACGCTGTCCTTACAAAAGGTAAGGATTGCGTATGTCTGGCGAAGTTAAAGGATATTACAATCCGCGATATTATCATAAATCGCAATTATATCAAATCGTTAAAAAAAACCTTACTGAATTTCTACGCGTATATCCTGAACAATTCGAAAAAGAGTATGGCGAACTCCGGCCTGAAGTGGAAAAATCATTTTGTAATTTTTTGAAGTGCGGCTGTCCTGATGACGGTTTTGCAAAATACGAATGTTTTGATTGTCAAGGATTCTTTATCGTTCCGTTTTCCTGTAAAAACTGGATATGCCCAACTTGCAGCGAAAAGCGTGTTATTGATTGGAGCGCGTGGCTGATTCAGGAAGTTCTGTATGATATGCCGCATTATTTTATGTCATTTACAATGCCGATAGAAATACGAAAATATTTTTTTCAAAATCGCGGTTTAATAAAATATCTTGAAAAAAATATTGCGGATATGCTTTCGTATTATCTGCGAAAAAACTGCGAGAAAACTAAAGATTGTTCAGACAGTGAATTTTACGATGATATTCAGTTTGAAAAGAAAAAAAGAAAACCCAAAAAGATTACTTTATGCGATGCTGTTCCAGGTATTGTAATGGTTCCGCAAACTTTTGGCGAACGCCTGAATCCGAATATTCACTTTCATTTACTTTGCTCAACGCAATGTATTGATGAGCGAGGCGGCTTTTGGAACACGCATTTACCCAATTACTTTGAAATGCCTGTCTGCGTGCGGCACGCACAGGCAGGCGAATGGTCTGGCGGAATAAAGTTTTGTCGCTGCTGTTAAATATGAAAGTCATTACTCAAAAAGAATTTACAAATTTTCGGCTCAAATATCCAAAGGGTTTTAACTTTCACATTTCCGAGCCCGAGAAAAATAATCTTGAACAAAGTAGAAAACATATTTTGGAAAATATTGGAAAATATATGGTTCGCACGCCGCTTTCAGAAGCCAAAATAACTGAATACGATAAAATCAAAAAAACAGTTACTATCCGTTATAAACAATACGAATTCGACCATGAAGGCAAGCTTGCGCGTTCGGACCAATTTGGTTTTGAAACGATGAACTGCCTCGAACTGCTCGCGCGTTTGAGCTTGCATATTCCGCAGCCATACCGGCATAAGGTAAAATACTATGGCGCGTATTCGACACGCTTTCGCGGAGCTTTCAAAGCTGCCGGCAATAAACCAAATGATACTGCGCAAAATATTGACCGCGTTGCCGCAAAGCAATTATGGGCTAAACTAATCTTTAAAGTATACCAGGACAATCCTCTAAAATGCCCTGAATGTGGCGGCGTATTAAAACTATCTGAACTCATTTCGCCAAAAGATGCGCGGCGCGAACTCAGGCGACTCAAACTCAAAACGCAATACACAGGTAAAAACGGCTTTCTCCGAAAAGAACAATATCAGGAATATTGCAATACTTCATAATTTCATTTCTGCTCGCAATATTTTTTTAAATTTTTTTCTGCAACTCATATATTTATTCTCATAAAAATTCACGGATAATACTCTGCGAATTTCACAAATTTTCCAATACCATATTTTTCGATACAACAAATTTTTTTCGTTTTTTTTTGCCTATTGCCGGCAATAGGCAAAAAAACAGAAAAAAACTGATTGAAAATTATCTGGTTTTGATGTATAATCTCACTATTAATTGATTTTCCTATTAATTATTTATGCTATTTTATCGCTTGCCGGCATTAACGCCGAGTTTGAGGTCTTGACAAATATCGGCAGAATTGACTGCGTGATAGAATTTGATAAACAAATTTTTATTTTTGAATTCAAACTCGACACTCCCGCAACAGCTGCGCTCAAACAAATTATTAATAAAAAATACGCTGATAAATATAAACTCCGCAATAAAAAAATTTTCATCATCGGCGCAAATATCGACACCTCGCAAAGAAATATCGGCGAGTATATCATAGAATAGCAAGGTAAGTCAATAATTTGTTAGCGGCTTGAAGGTAAAATCGGCAACTCAAGTTCTTCAAGAAATTTATTGTGCATTAAAATATTTTCGCCAATTATATTTTCCAAATCAACTAAATCGTTATTAACTTTTTTTAAATCGATTTCTTTTTCTACATCTGCGGAACTTATATACCTTGAAATATTCAGATTATATTCATTCCTTTCTATTTCATCTATTGCGACGCATCTGGAATAACGATTTTCTTCAATGCGTTTTTGATATGTTGCGGCTATCTTTTCAATATGTTTTGAAGATAATTTGTTTTGACGTTTTCCTTTTTCAAAATGTTCGCTTGCGTTTATAAAGAGCACATCATCCGGCTTTTTGCATTTTTTTAAAACAAGAATACAGACCGGTATCCCTGTGGAAAAAAATAGATTTGCCGGAAGTCCGATAACAGTATCAATATTTCCGTCAATTAATAATTTCCGCCGAATTTTTTCTTCAGCGCCGCCTCGAAATAAAACTCCGTGCGGAAGAATAATAGCCATAGTTCCGTCGTTAGCAAGAAAGTGAAATCCATGAAGCAGAAATGCAAAGTCTGCCGCAGATTTTGGAGCAAGTCCATAATTTTTAAAGCGGAAATCTTCAGACAATTCATCGCTTGGTTCCCATCTGTAACTAAATGGCGGATTAGCTACAACCGCGTCAAATTCTAATTTTTTTAATGGATTGGCTTCTTTGAAAGAAGACCAATCGTTAAGCAGCGTATCGCCGTGAAAAATTTCAAATTCAGAATCCTTAACTCCGTGTAACAGCATATTCATACGCGCGAGGTTGTATGTAGTAATATTTTTTTCCTGCCCGTATATTTTTCCAATTCCGTTTTTGCCAAGCTGTTTGCGGACATTAAGTAGCAAGGAACCGGAACCGCATGCAAAATCAAGTATTTTGTTTAACTTTTTTTTTGCGCCTGTAGAAGGTTCTTGACCGTCAAGAATGACTATCTTCGAAAGGATAGTTGAAAGTTCCTGCGGCGTATAAAACTCGCCAGCTTTTTTTCCTGAGCCTGCGGCAAATTGTCCGATCAAATATTCATATGCATCGCCGATCGTATCACTGTCAGTGGAAAATTTTGAAATACCATCCGCAATTTTAGAAATGATCATACAAAGTTGGGTATTACGGGTTTCATAATTTTTTCCGAGTTTTTCAGACGACAAATTAATTTCTGAAAACAACCCTCTGAATGTACTTTCAAAAGATTCATTTTCGATATAACGAAAACCTGATTCAAGCGTTTTTAATAAATCATTATTCTGCGTTCTTGCCATTTCCGCAATACTGCTCCAAAGGTATGCCGGTTCTATAACATAATGTATCTTGCGGCGCATCTGTTTTTCAAACTCTTTGATATCCGTTGGATTTTCTTTATACCAAACAGTCAAAGGCGAAATATCAGATTCCACTTTTGGATAATCTCTACCCAGTTCTTTTTTGACCGCTGATTCATAGTTATCTGAAAGATAACGCAAAAAAAGGAATGAAAGCATATAATCGCGAAAATCGTCGGCATTCATTGCGCCGCGAAGTTGATTCGCTATCGCCCAAAGAGCATTGCCTAATTCTTTTTGATTTTGTTCTGTCATCTTATTTTAGTTCCTTTATTTATAAATAATAATTTGTTGATGGGGTTTACGCCCGCCGCAATTTCATTGTATAATCCTATTTAGAGTAACTCGCTTCCAGCGCGAATATTTTTTACACGTGATATAATTTCATTAGCCCTGAAAGGGCTGTATTGTAAATAGCCTGACGCAATCTAATTGGGTCAGGCGTAAGCCCTGCGTAAAAAAAAATTTTCATTGAGAAAAAAAGCCCGCGAAGCAGGCGACGCTTCTATTAAATTCATACAAAAATATATTTTTCATCAAATGCAATATTGTGTTTCTGTAATAACAATATAAACTCATTTTTGAAATCAGAATGTTTGTGATGTTCTTCCTGATTTTCAATATAATTTCTGACCTGTTCTAAATTAGAATAACTGACTGTGAAGGCAGCATAACCGTTCTGCCACCCAAATTGATAATCCAATTCTAAAGTTTCATTCGCCCATTTTGAGGAATTTGCTTTAATATCGCGGATTAAATTCATTAATTCGATTTTTCCATTTATTGAAAGCAATATATGCAGATGGTCATCGGTTCCACCGATTGCAAGAGTTTTTCCTTCGTTATTTTCAATGATTCCATTAATGTATTGGTATAAACGGTTTTTAATTTTTGATTTGATATATGTGTTTCTGGATTTAGTCGAAAATACAATATGATAATACATTGCATAATACGATTGAGGCATGGAATACTCCTTTTATTGTGTCGCCCTTACAGGGCTTAAAATTAAACACTCGATTTTGGAGATAGGGCTTACGCCTGACGCAATTTCATTGCGTAATCCTATTTACAGTTTCGCGCTTACAGCGCGTAATATTTTTCACATCAAATATTTATTTTACGAAAGTTTAGACGTTTGATTTATAATACTTGATAATCATAAAAAATATATCATAAAAATTTTTTAAAGCCCTGAAAGGGCTGCACTGTAAATAGAGCAGGGCGTAAGCCCTGCGTAAAAAAAAAATCCCCCTGAGAAAAAAGCCCGCGAAGCGGGCGGCACTAAGTTCCAATAATATCTGGTAAATTAAATTTATATTTTTCAATAAATGAATTAAAAATACTGCCGAAAAGTTCTTTGGTATCCTCAACCATTTCATGCGGTTCAAATACCGAATATTTCCCGTGACTTAATAAATTTAATGCGCGCGCAAAAAGCGTTTCATCAATAATGCCGTGAATACAATTTGAAAAATCACTATAACCAAAAAATGATGCTGTTTTTTCCATAATGCTTCGGAGCATATTGAAATGATATGTATAGAGTTTTCCAGATTCATTTGCTCGCTGCAGTTCACTCAAAGTGGCTATATGATGAAAAAACGGAGTTTCGTCCGTAGCGCGTAATGTAAAAGATTCTGATTTGTTTGGTCGATGAAGAAAATATTTTTTATGTTTTAACGTATGAACCTTTTTCATTTCGTTGCACATCACATTAAAAAACAATCCGTGATGCGATGAAATAATCGGTTTTATTTTTCCTCTTCCTTTTTCGAGTAAATTTGTTAAATCGCATGCAACGGCAATAGCATTATTATCATCGAGCGAAGAAATAGGATCATCAATATAAAGAAATTTGACCCAGGAATAGGCCTCAGCTCCGTCAATTGCCAATTCACAAAGAGCTAAATAAATGCACCATTTAAAAATATTTTCTTCGCCGCGCGATATTTTTATATTATTTTTTTCAGCTTTAGAAAAAGTAATCGTCCATTTTTCATAATCGATTTTAAAATTAAAATCTGCATACCGTTCTAAGTACCTGAATATTTTTTCTTCCAACGCTAATTCTTTAAACCCTGAAAAGAATTTGGAATCTGAATTGATTTTTATTATTCGTTCTGTATCATCATCTAAATCATTATCCCAATGAAATAAATCTTCAGTATATGCATTATAATAAAGAGTATCTCCTTTCATTTCTTCGACGGTTATTTTTTCTTCGCTCTGCGAGGTAAGCGTCGAGCCGGTTTCATCAGTTATATCTGAAATAATTGATTTTTTGCCAGCGTCTTTGAACGCCATTGACAGACGCGTTTTACCTGTGCCGTTATAAGCAAAAATTAATACAAAATCAAGATCAATTAAATCGGAGCGTAGCCTTTCTACAAGTCGTTTTAATGAACTGAATGTATATATTTTGGGAGGATTACTCATACCCTCTTGTAACAACTCCTTTTATTGTGTCGCCCTTACAGGGCTTAAAATAAAACACCCGATTTTGGAGATAGGGCTTACGCCTGACGCAATTTCATTGCGTAATCCTATTTACAGTATCGCGCTTACAGCGCTAAATTTGCATCTGATAACAAAGCGCTGATGAATTATTTTAGCGGAATATATTTATTTCCTCACATTCCGCCTGACGCAATTTCATTGCGCAATCCTATTTACAGTGTCGCGTTTACAGTGCGAAATATTTTTGAATTAAAAATATATTTTTTATTCATTAATTATTTCCATCGAATTTTGGAAACAATTGCTGCATAAGCCCCTTTTTATGCAGTTTGAGCGCTTCGATTTTTTTTGATTGCGATTCGATGATATTGTCTATTGAAGTTAGGCAGTCAGCAATTTTTTTTTGTTCATTATCTTTTGGAATAATTACTGGCATTTCTGTAATTGTTGATAAAACAATATATGGAGTATTCCCGTCTTTTTTCTCCAATACAATTCTAACAGGTAAAAATCTTTCTAAATAATATTTCAAATAAATTACATTTGCAACAAAATCACTAAGAATATATGTTCTTTGGTAAGCATTGAATTTTCCTTTATAATGATGGATATAACCTAAATGAGCGCCATTTCCGGCAATTAGCAACGCTTCAGTATCAAAAGCATATTCATCAATCATATAATGATTTTTTGCGCATGTATAAAAACGATATTTCCCGTTATCTACCATTGCATTTGCATCCAGTTTTCCTGTTTTAAAAGATTGGACTATATCTATCATTCTTACACTTTCCCACTCTCCATTTTTTCTAAACTCAGGGAAGCGCAGTTTAGGAATTTTTTCGCCGGCAGTTGGAAATAAATTCTGCATTAACCCTTTCTTATGTTCTTTAAGCGCGTCAAGTTTTCGGCTTTCGAGAGTAATCACTTCATCAAGCGAAGTAAGACAATCGGCTATTTTTTGCTGCTCATTAAAAATTGGAAACACAATTGGCATTTTAAAAAAAATATTTTCATCAATACTTAATGAACCATGTGCTCGAGCTCCTATTTCTAAAAATTTTTTAATCCATTTTCCATGAAAATTATCATGAAACAGATAGTTTAAAAATGCGGTAGAAATATTTTTATCCGTAATACGGAAGCAAATAAAAATACTATTCGGAATTGCTGCTTCTTCATAATTTTTAAGCATCGCTATATACCCTTCAGGATATTTTTTAGTAGAGCTTTTATTGTATGCAAAATCTCCATTCTTAATAACAATGTAATTTCTTGATGAGTTACCGGCAATTTCTCTACCAAATTTTTCAACTTGAGAAACAAGACCAACACCTGATGTAACGCTCATTAAAATATATTTTCTATCTCCGGCTTTTTCAAAAATTAGTTCAGCTATTTTACCTAATTTTTTTTCAATCCAAACAGAATTTGAGTATTCCTTAAACCGTAATTTTGGAATCAATTTATTTGTTTTATTCTTCATACGCCTTCAATCCGGAAATATCTTTGCCCTGCGCAAGTTTTTTTAATAAGGGTATTAAATCTTCCATTAGCGTAAGTTCTTTTTCTCTTCTTGTTTTCCAGCTTAATTCCAGCGGCGCGAGCAAATCAGTCAATTGTTCGCCGTCAAATATCATACGCCCGATAATGCCATTAATAAAAGCTGAAAGAGTATTATCCTGCAGCCCGTTTTTTTCGGCAATAGCGCGAATTTCTTTTGCAAATTTTTCGCTTTTAAATGTCAGGTATCCTTCGCGGATTTCTTTTTCGTTCAGCGCTTTTCCGGCTTCAAGAGTATTTATATATTCGGCAATATCCACGCGTTCATCAACAAATTTTGCATCGGCATTGATCAAGCCGATAAGTTCTTTTCTGCTCATAGTTTGCTGAGCTGGCGGTAAATTCAGACAACCCGAAGTCAGGGGAACGAATCTGATACCATATTGAAAAAAAGCCGCAGGTCAGTACCGGGGAAAACAGTTTCAGTTTCATTTAATTTTTGGCAGAGAAAACGCGCTGATTCATCTGAA
>Ga0209311_1002969_pt1 | contig 11795 bp, 13 predicted proteins | sample AD_UKC045_MetaG_FD_184417 | JGI IMG/M metagenome (GOLD analysis project Ga0209311, IMG submission 184417) | Active sludge microbial communities of municipal wastewater-treating anaerobic digesters from USA - AD_UKC045_MetaG (SPAdes) (version 2) | ecosystem: Engineered > Bioreactor > Anaerobic >... | reverse complement strand
TTCTGTAAGTCGTTGCGGGGCAACACTCGTCGCCCCCGTAGCTCAACCGGATAGAGCATCTGCCTTCTAAGCAGAGGGTAGCAGGTTCGAGTCCTGCCGGGGGTACTTTAATAAAAGCCCCACAACGACTTCCAGGGACAGCCTAACCTGAAACATGAGGCCAAAATGACCCAAAAGGGCCTCTGACACACAGGAGTTGTCATGGAAGATCACCTTAAGAAACTGTATGAAACGGTCGATGCTTTTAGAGTGGGTAAGAACTGGAAGACGTACGTCGATGCGTTCGTCTTCGGGTGCAAGATTCGTAACCTCGCTCCCCGCACGATTAACGTCTATGCCGAGAGACTGGGGTATCTCGCGCGGCACCTGGAAGGCAAGGGCATCGATATCGAGGATGTCAGGAAGCAGGATATACAGGATTACCTGCTCTCGCTGATCGGTGTCGTCTCGGACGAGACCGTGAATGGCCGTATCCGGGTCTACCGCAGATTCTTCACCTACCTCGAAGAAGAAGGCTTCTGGAAGAAGCCGAACCCTACTCACAAGCTGAAACTCATTAAAGCTTCAAAGCGGATCAAGCCGGTTATCTCGCCGGAGCAGGTCGGCCAAATTCTCCAATCGCTCAACCGGAACACGTATGAGGGATACCGGAATCTGGCAATGGTCATGCTGTTTTGGGACGCGATGATCCGCAAAGAGGAACTCATCACGCTACGCCTCGAGCATGTCGACCTGCGGGCCGGTCTCATCAAGGTGTACGGCAAAGGCCGGAAAGAGCGGCAGGTCCCTATGGGCTCAAAGACTATAAAGACCCTGCATTTCTACCTGAACCGCTGGCGGCAGGATGTCCCTGGCGACCTATTGTTCTGTCAGCGCAGTGGCGATCAGATTACCTCCCGGCATTGCCACAAGATCATTCAGGATATTGGAAAGAAAGTCGGCGTGAACCTGTATCCTCACCTCATCCGTCACAGTGCCGCCACGTACTTCATCCGGCAGGGCGGATCGCCGGTGATTCTGCAGAAAATTCTTGGCCACACGTCGTTGGTTGTGACCCAGAACTATCTTCACATGTCGACAAAAGATCTGGTCGACACATACGACAAATTCAGTCCGGCGAATGCTCTCCGAATATAGTATCGAACAAGTTTCTTTTGCTAAGGAGCGAAATACATGAACCTTTTGATGGCAAGTCCCAATGGCGGCTCAAGTGGATTTTTCACCCTGATATGGCTGATCATCCTCGGAGTCGGTGGATACTTCCTGATCCGGAAACTCTTTAAGAAGCGACGATAGACATTCAGGGCTGAAGTAATGGCGCGCGGCCGATTCGGCTTGCGCGCCATTCTTGTTTACCAAATCTCCAAGAATCCCTTGCTTCCCCGTTGCAACAGCTTGGTATCCTGCCCCAGCTTCACCATGAGCTCCTCAACAGAACTTACGACCGCGTGATGAACGACTGTCGTCCACGCCCGGAGGTCTTGGTGAATAAGAATGTTCTTCGGTGCAGACAAGGCGTCCGCATAGCCCGTGAGCTTTTCCGACGCCCACTTCTTCAGGAATCCCGGCTCGACCGTCAGGAAGCGACAGCAATCCAAGTGGATGCCGTAATCGCGAATCCCGATGTACATGTGGTAGTCGGAGAATTCGCGCAAACTCACAGTTAAGAAGTCTCGACGAACCTTTGCGAAAAAGCCGGAGCTTTTAACCTCCTCTACTGCCCAGCTGCATTCGCCAGGAATTTTGGCTTCCTGTAAACGCGCTTGTATTGCGGAGAGCACGGTACTAGCATTTCCGGAACCGTGATCGATCATCATCGTCCATTCGTTCAGAATGGATTCTTCCTTGAGTGTGATTGCCATGAGTGTCCTCCCGGACTAGTTTGGTTGTTGGTGTTACTCGTGTCCTTTACCAGATATCCAAGAACTTCTTTTCGCCACGCTGTACCAGTCCCGGTTTCCGCCCTAACCGATCTAGCAGTTCGTCAATCGCTTGTTCCATGCAATCTTTAACGATCCCGTTCCAGGTATTCAGGTCTTGGTGCTTTAGGATATTCTTGGGTGCAGAGAGAGCTTCCTCGTCACCCGTGAGCTTTTTAGATAGAAACTTCTTTACGAATCCCGGTTCGATTGTGAGCGCTCGCATACAGTCGAGATAGGTGCCGAATTTCCTGATTGAAATGTACGTGTGGTAGTCAGGGAATTCACTCAACTCGACAATGAGGAAGTCTCGCCGGACTCGTGAGACCCAGCCTTTCGTTTTGACTTCCACAACTCCCCACCGACAATCAAGCGGCATGCTTGACGCTTCCAGCTTCTTCTTGATGTCAGCAATCACCTGATTGGCCTGGTCAGCAGCATCGCGAATAATCGCAAATTGAACCTCTGAAAGTGTCTCGTCTTTGAGTGTGCGAGTGCCCGAGAAGAAGCCATACGACAGAAGTCCGTGAGTGTCCTCGTGTTCGGCCTCAGCTTCAACAGCCTCCTCGGCCAACCGGGACTGCTCTTCCTGTTCCGCAATCTGCTGAAACTTGGCATCCACGATTTCATAGAGTTTGTCGACGCCACCACGTCGTTCAGCTTCCTTCTTTGCCGCGGAGATCGCTTCCGGCGTGTAGTCGTCGGGGTTTCTGTCGATCATGTCCAAAAGATCCTCGTCAGACATTCCCCTCAGCCGATCATCTAGCTCATTTCCCATAGCATTCCTTCAAGCAAGTAATTCATTGTCATCAAATCGTGTTATTCATCTCTTGCCAAGCAAAGAGTAGCTGGCATGGTCACTCAACAGCGATGACTTCCAAATAGGTTGCAACAGACCTTTCGAATCCACTTGGTCAAACGTGGTCAGCCAACAGAACTGTTTCGCCTTTTCCGACACCGGTAACGCAGAGGCGGCGCTCCTTATGTGCTCAATCCGGTCACTGCTTGAGGTCACGAATAGCGTCCTGAACCCTTTGAATGCGCCGACCGAAAAGTCACTTGCATACCGCTGATATTTACCGCTGAGCAAGTACTCCGCATAAAACGTCAGAGCCTTCGACAGCCCTTTACTCGGATCAGAGATAACTTCTGTACCACGATCGATTTCCAGAAAGAACAATGCCTGCTTCCCGTCTCGCTCAAGGGCAAAGACGCCGTCCGGCGTATGCGAAACTTCCCGGCGATCAGCCGATACATCGCAGATGACATCACGAATGTACTTCGTGATGACACCTCGCTCGGACTTCTCCCCGTAGTAATCAGGAATGAAGCCAAGTAAGCGGATATCCGCCGACTCGCACGCTAATTTCAAGGTGATCCGAAAATCATTGATCGAAAGAAAGTGCCGCATGAAGTAGTAGTCCCGGGGCTTGGCTTTCGTCTCCGACCATTTCAATTGCTCCCGGTCAACGCCGAGTGCCTCGGCCACAACCTGCAGCCCCGTAGGCGAGACCATGAATATGGCTTCGTCGATGTTTGCTACCGTGAAGGACGCTACATAGCGGGCTGCCTGCAGGAGCCGCATGCGGCGGTATGCTGTCTGCTTGGAAGGAAAATGCAACCGCTGTACCTGCCTGGCCGTCAGGAAACGATGCTTGTACAGATCCACGAGTAACTCGCTATCGCGTTCGGTAAATTTGAATCGTTTTGCCGGCATCTAGAACACCTCATCCGGATCGAGGTCGGCCAGCGGGTCGTCGTCTCGCCCTGTTGGCTTTGGCATTGCATCCTGCGCCTTTGGTTTTCGCGGGATGCCGTAGGTTGTGCGTGAGAATTCGACCACTTCCCGTGCCCGGTCGAAATCCGGTTCGACGTCAACTTTCGGTACCCACATGGGAAAGGTATTCTTGCCGATGCGACAGTACGCTTCGCCAACGCCCAGCTTCAGGAGTTCCTCTTTCGGCAGAGATTCAATATCGAAGTCATACTGATTGATGAATTCCGGTCCAAGCCGTCCGGCGTCCGCCTGGGCAACTTGGAAGCTGACAATCGTCGAAACGTTGCCAAGGATTTCCCGGTACAGTTCCAGCGGCACCTGGCGCGTCTGCTGGTGCGCGAGAATCAGACCGAGCTTGTACTTGCGAGCGCGTGAGAGAATCTTCTCGTACGACTGTTGCGCGATCCCGCAGAAGTTTTGGAATTCATCCAAATACAAAAAATGCGGCCGACGCTTGCCTTTCGACGTGTCGGCGCGGCTCATGGTCGCCGTCTGGTATTTGGCAACGATCAGCTGGCCGATCAATTGGCTCGCGACCGTCCCCAAGATGCCGTCCGACAGATTGAATAGGAGGATCTTCCCCTCGTCCATGGCCCGCCGAATGTTGAGCAACCGCTTGGAGACTTCTTCCGGATTCAGCGTCGTTCGCATGGGCGGGCATAGGCAGTTGCGCACGTACTTCCCGCGAATGATCCTGGAAATCCGGTTGATGATCGGGAAGTGCGCGTCTTTCGGCAATTGCGGGTAGGTGTGCGCGAAGAACCGCTTGGTCTGCTCATCATCGGTGTTGCGAATGATTGCTTTCCGCAAGGTCTCATCGTACCGGTCAAGCAGCGGCTCAAAATCCATGAGCGTCGACCCTGGCCGCTCGGTCAGGGCGTACAAGCTGTGCCGAAGAATCTCGTCCATCCGCGGGCCACCGTCGCCGACCACCCGTTGCAGGACCGTGAACGTCTCGTCCACATGCAAATCGATGTCCTCGCCCGGCTCCAAGTACAACGGGTTCAAGACGACGGGAAACTCAAGGTCGTTTGGGTTGAAGTAGATGACGTCTTCGACCCGGTCGTCGGGTATGAAAGGGAGGATTTCCTCGGTCAGCATCTCCATTTCCGGGGCCAGAACCCCGACCCCATTGCCCCGTGACAGGTCTTGGAGGATCAAATACCGGAGGAAATTCGTTTTGCCGTAGCCGGACTTCCCAACCACGTACAGGTGCTTGTCGCGGAATTCGTCCGGGAGAATCACTGGTAGGCCGCTGCCGTGGCTTCCCAGCTCGACCCCGTCCACAGACATCATTCGGCCCGCAATAAAGCCTTGGAGCTCCTCTGCGGTGGCTCCAGCGTCAATTTTCTCTGCCAGTTCGTCCCGACTGACCACGGCCCGAGCCAAATAGCCATAGAAATTTGCAAAGTACCGAACGACCTCCTCGCACTCAGCGAGGCGTGTCCGCTCAGCTTCTTCAGTCTGCCGGGCTTCTCTGCGTTTCTGCTCGGCTACTTTGCCTTGGTACCAGAGCGCAAATCCCCCGCCGATGGCGAGAACCAATATGATGCCGAAAGCTTCCAAGAAATCCCCAAAACCAGCCTGTTTAATTGACTGTATACTCCCTGTATATCGGCTGTTTTCCCGGACTTTATAGTCTCGGGTCGGTAAGCCATTCAAAAGGGCAGACTTGGCCTGATTTGGGTAACCCAACTCAATACCGCTTTTAGCGGTATTGACGCTCCCGCACCCAGCAGATGAGGATAAACCTCATCCGCCGGGCCCGTGCTCACCCTTAGCTAGCTCAGGCTTCTGGTTCGCACACTGGTGGTTTACCTGATGCGATCGGGAGCGTTCAAAAGGAATGGTGGGAAACGGACTGGCTGGCAGCACCTCGGACTTCGCCACAACATGCCAGACTTTCCCCAAGATTTTCTCCTGTTCATTGAGCCGGACCTGGGTCTGAGTGGTCAGAAAAACGATGTCAGTCCGTGGGTACTTGAGCGTCATGGCTTGGACAACTTTCAGAAGGTTTTGGAGTCGTTGCTCACCCGAAGTGATCCAGAGAAGCCGAAACGTCGATATCTTGAGGCCAGCTAGTAGTGGCTTCGATTGCCAGAGGTTCAAATAGGCCTCCAGTTTTGTCCTGATTCTGCTCAGCGGAGCGGTGGCCCGGTCAACTTCGAGCATGTAGAAGAAGTCTTTATCTTGGATACGAACGCCGAAGAACCCGTCCGGCACGATTGGCACCTGCACCGATTTTTGGCGGACGGTGACAGGGATTGTGAGCTTCACTTCTCGGTCAGGTTTCCAAAACGCAATCGAGAAGTCATCTCGCCCTCGTTCAGCCAATTCCAAAGCCACACGGAAGTCGTTAATTCGTAGGGCGTGCTCGCCTTGCGTCTCAGTGAGTCCACGGGCGGACCGCTTAGTGCCTTGTGTTTCTCCGGAAATGAGCAATTCACCCTTCCGTGATGGCCGGTAGAGGTACTGTGAGGAACCTTCACCTAATCGAACGGGACGGGTGAATCGGGCCAGAAGACCGTGGCGGAACAACTGCAGAATCCGCTTACGAGCGCGGTTCAGTGAAGGATACAGCAAATACCTGATCTGTTCGGTGGACAGCAGGCGGTACTCCGACACATTTTGCAGCAGATGTCGGTCTCGGACGGTTATTCGAATTGGTGACTTATTGGAGTCGGTTTTCGTCATGGAGTTTGAGATAAGTTAGGCCGCACGCGACGGCGTCGAACATGTTCTGATAGTACCGCTCGCGCCAGCGACGGTTGGATTCGCGGTATGCCTTAAGCTCCGGATACCTGGCAGAAAGGACGTGGGCGACTTGTCGCTTGGAGGCTCGCCCATCGCTGGTGATTTCCTTCTTGATTGTGTTGGGGGCGAATTCCCAGATCGGCACCTTTGCTTCACGAACGACCAGTTTCAGTTTCTCGACTGCCCGCACAAGGTTCTGATTCTGTGGCACATTTTCAAATGAATTCTTCTCCAACGCAAAGATGTCGGGCCGTTTCTCCGCAAGGAGTCTTTCCACGATCGCGCACAAAAAGGTTGCACGCTTCTTTGCGTTGCCCGGACGGCGCAATGACTTCACGCCGTAATCAAGAAGCTCCGCGCCGCTAAAGTGCGCGACACCGATTTCCCGGAGCCCTGGGTCAATTGCCAGAATTGTTTGTTTGGTGGTCATAGTGACGAATGAGGTAGATGAATAAGGCACGACGGGATTTCTTGATCTGATGTTCCGGCATAGTGAGGGCTTCTCGGTAGGCGCGATACACGAGCCCGTGAGGGTGCGCTGCACAGATCTGGCGGTAGAAGGTTAGTCGACCTGTATCGCCGAAGCTCGTCGCGATCTCCAAGGCGAGGGCATCTGCGGCAGTTCGAGGTATGAAAGTGGGGCGAATTTCTGGCCGCATGTTACTTGGAAGTCGATTGATTCTTCTTCAAGAACACGTCGTGCCGAATGGTGTTGAACAGGTCGTAAAACAGAATCTCTACGGGGCACTGAATGATCGCTGAGAGCCGGAGTGCGTTTTCGAGTGTTGGTACTTTGCGGCCTTTCTCCCAATGCGAGAGGTGCGACGGCGTCCGGAGTCCAGCGAGCTTTGCGACCTGGCGCAATTTCAGGTTGCGCCGTCTGCGGTAGCATCGGATTTGGTTCGGAATTCTGTTTTTTGTCTTCGCTGTCATTGGGTATGCAAAGGTTGATTACTTGGTACCGTGAATCGTAATCGGGTTGGGAAAACCGTTCAATTGCCGGAGTCGGCAACTCGGTGTGTATATGAGGGAGGACAACCTTGAAGAAACGCTGATTCTACGGGCTTCCGAACAAAAGCCGAACATCACGGACAAAAAAATATGGTCAGCGTTTGTGGACCCGCAGAATGGCGGTTACTTTTCCCTGAATAGTGGCATTCTTCACGTAGATCGGTTTCATCTTGGCGTTGGCTGGCTGTAGCCGAATGCGGCCGCGTTCACGGTAGACGCGTTTGAGTGTGGCAGTGTTGTCGTCAAGCAAGACGACGGCAATATCACTATTGGTGACCGTCCCCTGCTGCCGTACGACCACTAGGTCACCGTCAAGGATGTGATCCTCGATCATGCTATCTCCCTTAACCCGCAATCCGAAGGCACCCGGTTTCGCCGCTTCCTTGGGTAGAGTCACAGGGTCCTCCGGGACCTCTATCGCTTCGATTGGTGCTCCGGCGGTAATCGTACCAACTACCGGTACGCTGACGAGGTTGCCGCGATCTATGACATCCTCAATCAATGTTATCCCCCGCGCGGACCCACTGGAGCGAATCCACCCCTTTTTCTCAAGCGTCTGCAGGTGCTCGTGAATTGTCCCGACTGCAGACTTCGTCGACTTTGCCATATCCCGAACTGACGGCATAAATCCCCGCGCCTTCAGGTAGAAGCGAAGGGTGTCCAAGACGCGCTTTTGCTTAGGGGTGAGCGGCTGTTCCATAGGTACGGACAGTGTACCGAACATTCGCCGAACGTTCAAGACCTTCGTTATCCACAGGCACAAATCACAAACTTCTAGAAGTCATTGAGCGGGTGTTTCCTCATTTGCGAGCGGAGGTGCTCCGGGCTTGCGGCTAGATAAATTGTTGTCGTTTTGATATCGCTATGGCCGAGCATTTTGGACAAAGAGAATATGTCACAACCACCTTCTAGCATAAGGGTGGCAAATGTATGTCGTAGTTTATGTACGCTGAACGGTATACCGGATGCGTTCCTGGCAAACTCAACCAGCCGCTTCATGCCAGTTTCAGTGAATCCCATATTTCGATTCAGCGAAGTGAAAAACTCCGGGCACGTTTTATGGAGCCTTGCCCGTTGTTCCAGATATCTCTGAAGGATTCCAACGAGAGTGGAACTGATTGGCACTATCCGGTCCTTACTTCCTTTTCCTTGGTGAACGTAGATGGATTGATTCGCCAGATCAACATCAACCATTTTCAAACGCAAAAGCTCACTCTTTCTCAGACCCGCAAATACGAAGGTCGCGAAGATCGCATAGTTCCGATATCGCTGGTAGGTGTACGGATAGGGGTAGTTGTACACTATCTCCAAGAGACGCAGGGCCTCCTGCTTGGTCAGCTTGGACGGCAGTTTCTTTTCGGTTTTGGGCATTTCCATGTCATCAGTGGGGTTCGTTTGTATGTAGCCCTGACTGACACACCAGCGGAAGAATACGGAGAGCGATTTGTGGTAAGTGATGAATGAATTCGGTGCCCAATGCTGAACTTGCCTGCCGTGGTAAAAGAATTCTCGAGTTTTCGATTCCGTGCATTCCTCCAAATTGCAAACGTGCAGGAACCGCTGGAGCAATCGGACGGTCCCTCGATAACGTTTTATGGTATCTCGCGAATAGCCCCGCATGTATTGGGAATAATCACAGAACTTATCCAGCGCGGTCGTGATGTCCATAGGTGTGGAAATAGAAAAATACTGCATGTTCGTTGCAGTACTTTCCTCTGGAGCCGTTGGCCGGAATTGAACCGGCGACCTACTCCTTCGCTTACACCGCTTTTTCGGCTTGTCGCTTATAAGCGGGCTAGACTGTATCTTGAGCTTCCCCTTTCGGGATTAGCTCCCCTTGTCAGTCGTTCGGGCGCTTGAAGTCGCGCCACGGTCTGATCCGGGTTGCCGGACTTTGACCGTCATTCGGGATTCACGATCGGGTTTCCCTGATCGTGGGCGGGGCGTGCGGCCCACCATGGAGTTGCTCTACCAGCTGAGCTACAACGGCGTATTATAAACGATGATTTTTGAGAAGCCCGCGACCTACTTTGGGATGGAGTAGGTCCATCTCAGGGCATTTCGCGGTGATTCTTGGCTGACGTTAGCTGATTTCGTCTCTTTTGCCGGGGACCTGTTTATTACCATCAATGGACCCACGATGGAAAAGGAGAAATTAGGCTAACGCAACGGCCAAAATCATCGTTTGCCGGCAAGTCTGGCAGAGAGCTCGACGACCTACTCTCTCCACTAAATAGCGAAGGGAAAAGGCCGTCAAAAGACTTACTGCAACGATTGAAGTATTTGGTTGGTAAGATTCGACCCACACACTTTACCATTCTTATACCAAATTATCAAGGGTGAGCGTCTCTACGTCCCCGCGCATGGCGCTCGTCGGCAGACAGCGGAGGTACGTCGCTGTCATTCGAATATCCCGGTGGCCAAGAAGCTGCTTCAATTTAGCGATATCGCTGCCGTTATTGAGGACATTCACGGCAAAGGTATGCCGAAACTGGTGGACATGGAACTTGACTCCTGAAGCGCTCTGGATGGATTCGATCAAGTGTTTCAAGCCATCGGCAGACAGCTTGTCATCGCGGGCAGACGAGACGAACAGGAATGGTGTCGTTAATCGCCTTCGTACCCGTTCAGCCAGGTAGTCTCGTAAGAGCTTCATGAGCTCTGATGACATTGGCACTGTCCGGCGCAATCGTGACTTCGATGTCTCCGCGCGGACCGTCAATTCACGTCGCTGGAGATCAAGATCCGTCACTTGTAGGCCGAGCAATTCGCTTTTGCGGATGCCGGTATAGAGTAAGGTGGCGAAGATCGCTAGATTTCGTCTCTGGATGAACACGCCTTGCCGCACCTGGCTCAGCGCCAGCGACGTGAATATCTTCTGTATCTCTCGTCGACCAAGAAACTTCTTGTCTTCGTATTGGACATCCGGATACTGAATGAGAGAAAAGGGATTTTGCTTGATATGGCCGGTCTTCACCAACCACTCGAAGAATCTATTCAACTTGCTTCGGTAGGTTGCCGCGGTGGACTTCTTGATACCGACCTTCCTGATTCCCCTGCCGACAATCCTGGGCCGTGTGTCCAGTCGCCGGAAGAACTCAGTCATGGACTTGGCGGTCAGGTCCAATAGGGTGAGTTCTGGCATGACTTCCCGCAACAGCGCGAAGCTCTGCCCGTATCCGCGCAAAGTCACCTCCGACAAGCGTCCGAGGTAGCGCTGCTGATTGATGAATTCTTGGTGTAGTTGAGCTAAATGAAGCATACGGTACCACCGTTAGTGATACCGTTCAGGTTACAGTGGATACAGTTACGGCTCAATTGCCGGATTGGGCAACTTTTCCTCCCCCAAATAGATACGACTCATCTCGTGCCAATTCTTGCAACCTGCGCGTGTGCCCATGCCGCAAGAGGCCGAGGTAGGACTGAACCGTTTGCTGTGTTGGGTGATCGGCGATTCGTTTGAGCATCCGACGCTTGGAAGACGTCCGCAAGATTCGATGGTCCGGAAAATGCACCCATCCGAGAAAGTCCACGCCAGCCGCAAGCGTGCTTATACTCACCTTTCGCGGATGCAGCAAGAGCTGGAGGCGTTTGCGCAGAAACCGTTCAATCTCGACGATCATCCTGTCCAGCTCGTAGCGGTCGTGAGACAACACCACAAAGTCATCGGCGTAGCGGACGTAGTGCTTCGCTCTTAACTTGTGCTTCACGAACTGGTCGAACGGCGTCATGTAGACGTTCACGAACAGTTGCGAAGTTAGATTTCCGAGCGGCAAGCCCTTGCCGGGAACCCAAGCGAAACTCTCAATGACTTCACGTAGCAAGGTCATCGTCCGTTCATCCGGTATGCGCTCGGACAATAATCCAAGTAGTGTGCCGTGATCGATGCTAGCGAAGAATTTTCGGATGTCGCACTTGAGCACCCAGCAGGTACGCGTATTGTTTGTGCTCACCTGATACGCAAACCTCTTGAACCGTTCCATCGCCCGGTGCGTCCCCTTCTCTAGTTGGCACGAGTACGAATCGGCGATGAATGTCCGGCTGAAGAAGGGATAGAGGATCCGGTAGATCGCGTGGTGTACGAGGCGATCCCGCACCGTCGCCTTGTGAATGTCACGGGGCTTTGGATCAGCGATGCGAAAGTGCGTGTACGCACCATGACGGTACGTGCCGTTTTCCAAATCGTCATGAAGTGGTACAATGCAATCAGCGAGGAGGCGCTGAAAGTGCTGCACGTCCCGCTTGTTCGATTTGCCCGGCAAGAATTCTCGCCACGCTCCAAGCAGGTTTTCAACTGATACGATATCTTCAAATGTATGCGACAAACGCGTCTT
>Ga0209311_1002968_pt1 | contig 11796 bp, 8 predicted proteins | sample AD_UKC045_MetaG_FD_184417 | JGI IMG/M metagenome (GOLD analysis project Ga0209311, IMG submission 184417) | Active sludge microbial communities of municipal wastewater-treating anaerobic digesters from USA - AD_UKC045_MetaG (SPAdes) (version 2) | ecosystem: Engineered > Bioreactor > Anaerobic >... | reverse complement strand
CCGCCTGGATGGTAAGTACCGAAGCCGGCAAGGATGTGGCCGAAGCCACGGTGGCCGAAGTGTATAAGGAAATGAAACTTCTTCGGGAAGAGCTGGTGGATGAAGAAGAACTCTTACTGGTCCGCAACTACCTCATGGGCTCCATTCTCGGCGATCTGGATGGTCCCTTCCAGATCATCGGCCGCTGGAAGAATATTATCCTGAATAATATGTCGGAGAATTATTTCTACGATGCGATTCATACGATCAAGACGATTTCGGCGGAGGAACTGAAGGGGCTGGCGGAGAAGTATTTGCAACCGGAGGAGTTTTATGAACTTATTGTTGTTTAAGGTGAGGGGCCCTTCGGGCGCTGAAGAGGTCAAAGGAGAAAAAGATAGAGAATAAAGAGTGCGTGATATGGGTAAAGCCTTTGTTAAAGCCTAAATAACTAATTGCTAAATGCCCTTCGGGCGCTGAAGAGGTCAAAGGAGGAAAGGAGGGAGAATAAAGAGTGCGTGATATGGGAATGTCTCATCTAAACAACTGAATTACATTTGTCCTTTTGATATTAAAGAAATAGAAGTATAAAAGTGTGTTTTTTAAAGCAAGAGCCCTGTATTTTCCTTCCCTGTCTTTGATATTGCTTATTTTATTAGCCTCCCGCTTTACTCTTTTCTCTCGTTTTCTCCTTTGAACTCTTAGCTAAAAATTCCCGAACTTAGTACTATGCAATTCGACCGCAAAGAACTGTCCGACGAACAGCTTGTCCGTTTTTACCGTAGCCTCCTCTGGCCCCGCATGATCGAAGAGAAAATGCTGGTGTTGCTGCGCCAGGGAAAAGTTTCCAAATGGTTTAGCGGGATTGGTCAGGAAGCCATTTCCGTAGGTGCCACCCTGGCCCTGCAGGAAGATGAATGGATCATGCCCATGCACCGGAATCTCGGGGTGTTTACCTCCCGGAATATGCCCCTGAGTAAACTCTTTATGCAATGGCAGGGCGCCAAAGAAGGATACAGCAAGGCGCGGGAGCGCAGTTTCCACTTCGGCAGCCGTGAACATCATATCTGCGGGATGATTTCCCACCTCGGTCCCCAGCTGGCGATTGCCGATGGTGTGGCGCTCGCACATAAACTACGCAAGGAAAATAAAGTATCCCTGGCTTTTACCGGTGACGGGGCTACCAGTGAAGGCGATTTTCATGAAGCCCTGAACGTAGCCGCGGTCTGGGACCTGCCGGTAATTTTTATCATTGAGAATAACGGGTATGGCCTGAGTACACCTGTAAATGAACAATACCGTTGTATCAGCCTGGTCGATAAAGCCAAAGGCTACGGGATGGAAGGCATTCAGATCGATGGCAATAACCTGCTCACTGTATACGATACAATCAAAGGAGTGCGTGAGTTCTGTATAAAACACCAGAAGCCTTATCTCATCGAATGTATGACGTTCCGGATGCGGGGACATGAAGAAGCCAGTGGTACCAAGTATGTACCGCAGGACCTCTTCCGTCTCTGGGAACAAAAAGACCCGATCAAAAATTTTGAAGATTATCTGACCAGTATCGGTTTGCTGAATGAACAATCCATTGCGCAGATCAGGGAAGAATTCAAACATCAGATTGAAGAAGAGCTGAAGCTGGGATTTGACACTAAGGTTGTTATAGCAGATACACAGGAAGAGTTGAATGATCTGTATATGCCGAACTCTAAGAGTCGGGAGTCAGTAGTCGGTAGTCGGGAGTCAACAGCCGCATACTCCCGGTCATCTTTCAGAGGAAAGCCTGCGGGTAACATCCCCACACCCGACACCTCACACCTGACAGCATCTTCTACTAACCCGACACCTGACACCCGGCACCTGTCACCTTCTTCAACGTCCCTAACAGCTAACCCCGAACAGCTAGCACCTGAGAAGAGAATGATTGACGCCATCAAAGAAGGCCTCCATCAATCCATGCAGCGGCATTCGAATCTGATTCTGATGGGACAGGATATTGCGGAGTATGGGGGTGCTTTTAAGATCACGGAAGGGTTTGTGGAAGAGTTTGGGAAGGAGCGGGTGCGGAATACTCCGTTATGTGAGAGTGCCATTTTGGGTTCGGCCCTGGGACTTTCGCTCGAAGGATATAAGAGTATGATGGAAATGCAGTTTGCCGATTTTGTGACGGTGGGCTTCAACCAGATCATTAATAACCTGGCGAAGATCCATTATCGCTGGGGACAAAATGCCGATGTAGTGGTGCGGATGCCTACAGGGGCAGGCGTAGGTGCCGGTCCTTTTCATAGTCAGAGCAATGAAGCCTGGTTTACCCATACACCCGGACTGAAAGTGGTATATCCCAGCACACCGATGGATGCAAAGGGATTACTGATCGCCGCGATCAATGATCCTAATCCGGTGATGTACTTTGAGCATAAAGCACTTTATCGTTCGGTGAGCGGACCCGTGCCATCCGAATATTATGAAATAGAAATCGGCAAAGCCCGTCATGTAAGGAACGGCAGTGAACTGTCCATCATTACTTATGGCAGTGGTGTACATTGGGCCGAAGAATATGCGGCAGCTCATCCGGAGATTGATATGGATATACTGGACCTGCGGACTTTATTACCGCTGGATTATGAGGCTATCCGTGCGGCGGTTCAACGGACCGGACGTGTACTCATATTGCACGAAGACACATTGACCGGCGGATTGGGTGGCGAGATCGCGGCCTGGATTTCGGAGCATTGCTTTGGCATGCTGGATGCGCCGGTGATGCGCTGTGCCTCGCTGGATACACCCATTCCTTTCAGTATTGAATTAGAGAGGAATTTTCTGGCGAAGTCGAGGTTGGGAGAGAAAGTACAAGAGCTTTTACAGTATTAGGACTGGTTGGTTAAAATACGTAAACCAGGAGTCTGGTTACAGCTATGAGTTACGAGCTACGAGTTTGATTGTCTAAAAGAGATTGTCCAGGTAACTATGTTTGATTATTCGAAGTTCAAAACAGATGCCCACTGTTGGTCTCGTAGCTCTTCGCTCGCTGCTTTGTTTTTTATGTTTTCTTTAGCAGAGTATTTTTGTATTTTCCCAATTGCAACGGCCAGTGCACCCGATCCCCGCCAAAACCCCCTGTATGAAAAAGTCATTTTCCCTTTCCTTACTCTTATTTTTTTCCCTGATGGGATATTGCCAATCTCCCAACCTTACCGGCGAATGGGTGGGCGTTATGAGTGTGGATGTCAACCGAACCCAGCAAAATGTGTTTGTCAATTTCAGTTTGCAGATCAAACAATCCGGTCAGGCTATCTGGGGCATTTATACCGGGGGCAATAAACTTAGTACCGATTCCTGTGATTGTGCCGGCAGATTGACCAGTCGTGTGAGCCGGGAACAAGGGGTTCCGGTTATCTTTTACCAGGACGGCATCGTACATCATACCATACCGGAAGACTATTGTATGTATTTCAATATGCTCAATCTCAATTATAGTGTTGAAGACAGTCTTGAAATCCTTAAAGGCAGGTGGCATATGGTTTTGAGTAACCCAACGGCCATTGAAGGGGCGGCCGGGGTACTGGTACTGGCAAAAGTAGCCGACAAACCATCGGTGGATGTGGATCAGTATTTCCCCAGGTTGCAGGCGCTGATCAGAAGATTTAATGATAATTAATAGCTGCCGGCCGTTCAACGAGGGAACCTGTTAACTTTTCAACCGTTCAACTCCTAAACTTTTCTTACCTTTTACATCAATCCGTTTCACGGGTAAGTGTGGGTGCGTATACCTTATGCAGGCAATCCCGGCAAATCTTCTTTTCCCAGCCGAAGCATTGAAACAAAAACCAACCATACATGTCCAGTCCAACCACCCCGAACCTGGCGGCCCCGGTCAGCCAGCATGAACGGATTATTATCCTCGATGCCTTGCGCGGCATGGCTATCCTGGGCATTTTACTGATGAATATTCCGGGATTTGGTTTAGCGGTACCTTCTGGCTGGGACCCTTCGGTATTAAATGAGGCCGGTACAATCAATTACAAACTCTGGTATTTAGTGGAGTGGTTTCCGGAAGGCACCCAGCGGGCGATTTTTTCCCTCTTATACGGTGCCGGGATTATTTTATTTATGAAGAGACAGGAGGAAAAACTGGATGGGGTGAAACCGCTGGAGTATTTCATTCGCCGGAGTTTATGGCTGATGGTTTTTGGACTTATTAATGCCTGGGTGCTGTTGTGGTGGGGAGATATACTGTTTGATTATGCCTGTTATGGTATGATCATGGTGGTGTTCCGTAACCTTCCTGTTAAATCATTATTGATCGGGTCTGTTGTCTGTTTTCTCCTGATGGTCGCGCGGGATAACCGGGATCTATACCTGGAGAAAAAAGTGATCACCCGGGGCGAACAGGTGGCAGCGATGGATACCACCAAAGTAAAACTGACGGATAAACAAAAAAGTCAGCTTGAAGCGATGAACGAATTCAAGGATAAACAAACACATGCCAAGAAGGTGGAACGCAATGAAAAGTCGAAGCAGCAAGTGACCGGCAGTTATGAGGACTTGTATGAATACAGGACCAACAACTACCTGGGCGCCCTGATCCGCTATTTGTATATGAGTATCTGGGATGTGTTGTTTTTTATGTTCCTGGGTATGGCCTTTCTGAAAACCGGCATAATGACCGGGGAGGCGTCGGTAAAGTATTACTGGATCATGGCGATCCTGGGACTAGGCCTGGGACTGCTGCTTTCTTATTACCGGATCAAGCCGATGATCCAATATCAGTTTAATGAGTTTGAGTATATGAAAAACGTGAAAATTGAGACCTATACTATTTCAAGAGCCCTCCGTTCACTTGGGATATTTGGCGCCGTTATGCTCTTATTTAAATCCGGTTTTTTTAAATGGTTCTTCGCGCTGATGCGACCAGTCGGACAAATGGCGTTCACCAATTACCTGACACAGTCCCTGATCTGCGGAATCATTTTCTATGGAGTGGGTTTTGGTTATTATGGAAGCCTGCAGCGTTATGAAGTGTACCTGGTGGTGGGAGCGATCTGGGTGCTGCAGATTATATGGAGTCATCTCTGGTTAAGGTATTTTCGTTTTGGTCCGCTGGAATGGTGCTGGAGAAGCCTGACTTATTGGAAAAAGCAACCGATGCGGAAAGAGAACACAAAAGAAGTATTATCGATATAAAAGAATCCCTGCTTAATCCTTAATTTGAGAAATAAATCAGTTGGTATGAAACAGATCCTGGCAGCAGCCGGTATGGCAGTGCTTTTGTATTCCTGCGGTAATAAAAATCAATATCCGCCAGAGCCGGTCCTTTATGATTCTTCTTATCATCCGGCAGTATTTACCGACACGGCCCGATTATCAAGGATCCGTCAGTACTTGCCGGTGATCGATAGTATCTACCGCAAACATGCGGAGGATAATCATTTTCCCGCGATCTCCTTTGGGATAGTAGTGGATGGAGAACTGATCTACAAGAACAGTTATGGTTACACCGATATCGCGAAGAAAATTCCGGCGACATCATCTTCCATGTTCCGCATTGCATCGATGAGTAAGAGTTTTACCGCCATGGCTATCCTGAAACTCCGGGATGAAGGCAAACTCTATCTCGATTGCCCGGCTTATTTCTTTGTACCTGAATTAAAGAATATCAAATACCCCACGGCTGATGCACCCCCGATCACGATCCGTCACCTGCTCACCCATGGGGCGGGCTTCCCGGAAGATAATCCCTGGGGGGACCGGCAACTGGCGGATAGTGATAAAGACCTGATGGAGTTTATTGGTAAACAGATCAGCTTTTCCAATCCTCCCGGTATTGCCTTTGAGTACAGCAATCTTGGATTTGCCTTGCTGGGAAAAATAATTACCGAAGTATCCGGTGTGCCGTACCAGCAATATATCAAGGAAAATATCTGGAAGCCCCTGGGTATGGTAAATGCCGAATGGGAGTATGCCAATGTGCCCGCCGATAAACTGGCTCATGGTTACCGGTGGCTCAACAATCAGTGGAATGAGGAGCAGCTGCTGCACGATGTACCCGATGGCAGCTGGGGTGCCATGGGCAGTATGATCACGTCTATTGATGAGTTTGCCAAATACATGGCCCTGCATTTATCATCCTGGCCGCCTTCCAATGCTAAAGAAACTGGACCGGTTAACCGCAGTTCAGTAAGAGAGATGCATCATCCCTGGCGCTGGAACGGATTTAATGCAGCTTTCACTTATCCGGATGGAAGGAGTTGTCCGGTTACATCAGCTTATTGTTATGGGCTTGGCTGGATGAAAGACTGTGAGGGGAAAACCTATATCTCCCACAGTGGAGGCCTTCCCGGTTTCGGGAGTCAGTGGCGCATCATGCCGGATTATGGGATCGGGGTCGTGGGCTTTGCCAACCGTACGTATTCGCCTTTCGGAGGAGTAAACCTTCGGGTATTGGATACCCTGATCAAACTGGCCGGATTGCAGCCCCGTCAATTACCGCCATCAGCGATATTGGAACAACGGAAGAATGAACTGGTAAAACTGCTGCCCGACTGGACCAATGCGGAAAAGAGTGGCATCTTTGCTGAAAACTTCTTCCCGGATTATCCTATTGATTCATTGAAGAAAGAAGCCCGTGATCTCTTTGCCAAAGCCGGAAAGATTGTCGAGATAAAACCGATGAAGCCGGAGAATCAGCTACGCGGTTCCTTTATCATCCATGGCGAAAAGGCTGACCTGGAAGTGTACTTTACGCTGAGTCCGGAACGGCCGGCGCTGGTGCAGGAGTATCATATTAGGGAAATGCCTCCTTCGATACGCTAAGTGTGCATGGTTCGGCAAGCTCACCATGACAACGTCTGTCACCCTGAGCCTGCCTACCGGTCAGGCAGGCTTGCCGTAGGGTACAACTACTAATCATTCATAGCCCCATACAACATCGCCCTGAACTTTTCTACCACATCACCATGGGTGGAACTCTGTAATTGGCGATAAAAGAGGAAGACCATTTTTTCTTTGGGGTCTACCCAGTAGGAAGTGGCGAAGGCGCCGCCCCAGCTGAAAGTGCCGGGATTGGAGGGCGTGCGGGCACTGCCGCGTTCGGTGACCACCTGGAAACCGAGACCGAATTTATCATTGCCTAATGCGAGATCCCCGATCTGGTTCATGGTCATCAGGCGAACTGTGTTGCGGCTGAGGATGCGTTTGCCATTATGAATGCCGCCATTGAGGAGCATCTGCAGGAACACGCCATAATCATAAATGGTAGAGGATAAACCGGCACCACCGGAATAGTAGGTGCTTCCTTCCAGTGGATAATCGGGAGTAACCGTTTTACCATTCAGCATATTGGCTTCAGCCTTTACCAGTTTACCGGTGGAGTCTTCGCGGTAGAGTTTGGCCAGGCGCCAGGCTTTGTTTTTGGGAATACTGAAATAGGTATCAGTCATGGCCAGTGGTTCAAAGATCCTGGTGCGGAAAAATTCATCGAGGGACATGCCTGAGATTACCTCTACTAAACAACCTAACAGGTCGGTATTAAGTCCATAGGTCCATTTTTCCCCGGGCTGGTGCATCAGGGGCAGTTTGGCCAGGCGGTTCATCGCATCCAGCAGTTTATCGTCCTTCACGCCGATACCGGCGGTGATATTCGATTTGGCATAGATGGCGTTTGCTTCCCTGGAACCGATCTGTGCATACCCTAATCCGGAAGTATGGGTCAACAGTTCACGGATCGTGATTTCCTTTTTGGCGGGTACCGTGGTATAAGTAGTATCGGCCGCATTGAATTTATCCAGCACCTGTTGTTTGGCAAAGGCGGGAATATATTTTGAAACCGGATCGTCCAGTAATAGTTTGCCTTCTTCAAAAAGAATCATGATGGCCACACTGGTAATGGCTTTGGTCTGCGAGGCGATACGAAAGATCTGGTCCTTTTGCATCTGCACATTTAACTCCTTGTCATTATAGCCAACCGCTTTATAATAAACGATCTTATTATTCCGGATCACGAGGGCGGCTCCTCCCTGCATCCATCCTTTGTCCACCCAACCGGTCATTTCCCGGTCAATCCGTTTCAGTCGTTCACTGGAAAAACCCTGTGATTCCGGTGTGGCAAGGGTAATGGGTTGAGCGATAGCGGCTATTTGAAAGCCAATCAGCAGAAGGAGGAAGAGTTTTTTCATATGTGAAGTTGTGGGTTAAAGTTAAGGGATAAACAATCATTAGTTGTTTATCCCTTAGAGCAACTTCATCGCTTCGCAAGATCTAGGTCCCTCCTTCGTCGGGATGACAATGTTATATTAGTTTTTCTTGCAAGAAATTTTCACCCATATCTTATGCGTATCATCTGTTTTCTGAAAGATGGCGAAGGGGATCATAGTATCCAGGAAATGCATGTCCCGGGTGGATGAACTGAGGTCGGTGATAGTTTCAATGGTTTCTGTACGGGCGGCACGGTTATCCAGTATGAAAGTGGATTGGACTTCCTCTTTCATTTTCAGGGCATCGTAGGAAGCGAAGTCATTGTCTTTATGCCGGCTGCCCACATTGGTTTTTACCACCAGCATCAGCCGTTTATTGATCAGCAGGTTTTCAGGAATATTATAGGTCACTTTGCTCATTTGTGTATTGCTGTTGTTATTATCCTGGTATTTGCTGAGGGCCGCAGTGGGTGGATTACGGAAATTGGTTTGCTGGTACAGGAGTTCGGACATATTATTATAGGAACGGAGACGGGTTTTCATTTCATTGTTATTATCCAGTTCCCAGAGTTCAATGCTTACCACTCCGAAAATCCTTTTACAATCGCCATTATCGATTTGGTTGCGGGTGGCTTCTGAAACAGCAATATTATTGAGCATGATATCGAACAGTATTTTCCGGCCACCTTCCTGGGAATTACCGGTACCCACTGTTTCGAACTGCCAGTCTTTATCCGTGGCGCCATTATCTCCCCATTGTACCAGACGGGAGTTGGCCGCTGTGCCGCCACCATCCACTCCAATGAGCAGCCCGGAGTTTTTGTTTTTGATTTTATAGCCCTTGGTGGTTTTGACCAGGGTCCAGACCTGATCCACCTGGTTACGGGTACGGCGCTGTACCACAAATCCATACTGCGTTTTGCTGGCGTTGAGAATGCCGAGGAATTGATTCGTATGTACATTCTGGAATTTATAGGCGCCCCCGGGAACGGCGATCACTTTCCAGGTAAACCAGGCATCATTGCGTCCGTTATTGATGACGATTTCCGCGTCAGGAGCGGTGCTTACATCTTTTGGAACGGCAAATTTGCCGCTGTTGATGTTTTTAATTCTTACTATATCCCCGTCTTTCAGCTGGGCATTTGCGGCCGAAAGCAGGCCAAAGCTGAATAATACAAGGAGAAAAGGATTGCGTACAGGTTTCATGTGTAATGGTTTTGATGACAGGGTAAAACTAACCTGCGCATCAAAGCGGTGCAATTACACATTTGGGTAGTACTCCGATCTACCTCCCCGGCCCATATAATGCCTTCCCGCTTCTTACACCCGTATGTTTTTCATTATCAACCGTCAGTTGACCGTTTACGATCACATAATGAAAGCCTTTGGAATAGGCATGGGGCTTATCAAACGTAGAGACATCCTGTACTTCGTTTTCATCAAAGATGACGATATCCGCTGCGAAGCCGGTCTTTAGCAATCCGCGGTCGGCTAACTGGAATTTCTGTGCAGGAAGGGAGGTCATACGGCGGATGGCTTCTTCGAGGGTGAGTACTTTATCCACCCTGACATATTTACCCAGTACCCGGGCATTGGTGCCATAGCCACGGGGATGCGGCATGCCGGCGTTGAGCACACGGATGGTGGCATCGCTGGCAAACATGTTGAAGGGGTATTTCATGATACGTTTCACATCTTCTTCGCCCATGCCATGAAAGACGGCGGATGCGCCGCCTCTTTTCATGATATCAATGACGGTCTGCGCTTCTTCTTTAGCCTTATGCTTCCGGCCCATCATTAAATTGATTTGTTCGATGCTCTTACCATTATAAGTGGTATCGGGGGCGAAGTAAGCAATGACTGCATAACTCAGGTGTTTGAGCTTTCTTTTTTTCAAACGGGCTAAGATGGATTTCACCACATATTTATTGGTGGCCGGATTTTCCAATCTGGCTTTAATGGAATCCTGTCCGTCGGCGAGTATTTCATCTGGTATTAATGTACTGATCGACGTACTGCTGGCGGTATAAGGATACTGATCGATCGTGACTTCAATTCCTTCTTTACGGGCGGCTTCGATCATGGGGACGGTGATCTTACTACGTCCCCAGTTTTGTTGTCCGCTGAGTTTGAAATGCGAAATCTCCACGGGGATTTTTGCTTCCCGTCCGATGGTCAATGCTTCTTCAATCGCCTGTGTCACACTATCACCTTCATTACGCATATGCGAAGCGTATAAGCCATTATATTTAGCGGCTACTTTGGCCAAGGCCACGATTTCATAAGTCTTGCTGTACGTACCGGGGATATAGATCAGTCCGGTAGATAAGCCCACGGCCCCATCTTTCATGGCTTTGTCCACGATATTTTCCATCTTTTGCAATTCTTCCGGAGTGGCATCGCGGTTGGCTCGTCCCATCACGGCTTTGCGCACATCATTATGTCCCACGAGGGTGGCAATATTGATGGAGGTCTTCAGCGAATCCACCCAACGCAGGTATTTGCCAATGTCCACATGCGAGGAACCGCAGTTGCCGGTCACGCAGGTAGTCACCCCATCATAGATAAAACTTTTTGCCTCTGGATCTTTTATCTCATCGCCTTCGAGGTGGGTGTGCACATCAATGAAGCCAGGGGCCACGATCAACCCTTTGGCATCTATGGTCCTGGTGGCGATGAATGAAATACTCCGGCCAATCCCGATGATCTTCCCGTCTTTGATGGCTAGGGAGCCATAGTACCAGTTGTTGCCGGTGCCATCCATGATCTTGCCGTTGGTGATAAGGAGATCACAGGTCTGGGCCTGGGAGAAGAGGGGGAATAAAAGGAGGAGGAAGAGATTTTTCATGGTACAAGTTACGGAAAGGCCTCTAAACCTGCCTGTCCGGTACGCAGGTCCCCCGAAGGGGGACTTCGAAGATGCTGGTTGATTAATCAATCGTTTCTTCTTTGTCTTGCGTAAAAAGTGCCCGCAAAGATTAAAAGAGACTCCGAATAAGGAATAGTCTTTATTGCTTAGCGGGAAAAAATACGCCATACAAGAATAATAGGTATCTGCAAACTATCGGAGTCCCAAGTCCCCCTTCGGGGGATTTAGGGGGCCTCACCAGGCTGATACTTCCTCTCCACATTCTTCTCCACATCTTCCTTATAAAACAACACAGTCTTAAATGCCCCCTTGCTATACATGATTGACTGGTCGAAGAAATGCGGGGAGGCCGGGTCACCGCTGTTGCCGCCGGCCAGGAGTGACTTTGCTTTTATCTTCTTTCCGAATTCAACAGCACAAATAAAGCTGTTGCCATGTACCCCGTATCTTTTTTGTGTACCGGGGAAGACACGGCTGATGTAGGAAGGGAGTGCACCCCAGGCCGAGGAGGCAAAGGGTACGGGAATGCTTTCTTTGCTGTCGTCAAATTTATTATCAATATCCGGGGAGATGCGTTGGAAGCGGTTGATATTGCCCCAGGATACTTCCCAGCGGCCAAAACGGTTTTCGAGATCACGCAGGGTGGCCAGCATCGGATAGAGCAGGTCACGGGCCGGGGCCGTCTGTGCATAGTAACGGAACTTATCTACCTGATCGGCTTCTTCATCCTCCACTATTTTTACCTGTAACATC
>Ga0209311_1002967_pt1 | contig 11797 bp, 10 predicted proteins | sample AD_UKC045_MetaG_FD_184417 | JGI IMG/M metagenome (GOLD analysis project Ga0209311, IMG submission 184417) | Active sludge microbial communities of municipal wastewater-treating anaerobic digesters from USA - AD_UKC045_MetaG (SPAdes) (version 2) | ecosystem: Engineered > Bioreactor > Anaerobic >... | reverse complement strand
TGGCCAGTACTTGTAACCCCTTGGTCTTGTACATATAGGCCACGACCGCGGACCCGGTAAAGACGTCCAATACGGACGCCACATCCTCTGGCGTGTGCTTCCAGATCCAGTCCACCAGCTTTTGCTTGGAGCCGATGTAGTTCGTGACGTACTTCGGGCGCTGGTCCGCCGGGAGTTCCTCGGTGACGAGTTCGACGCCCTGCGCCGCGAGCGATTCCAGATGCAGCCCGAGCGAGGCATCCGTTTCCAGCAGGAAACCAAGCCGGTCAAGCTCGGTAGCAAACACTTCCATACGTCCTCCGGCAGGCAACCACCGCCTGTCTGGAGGTTACTTACCGGAAACGGTGAGAAATGCGAGGCCGGTTAGCTTCGGCATATGACGCGGTTTGAGGAGCACGGAGTCTGACGGAACAAACCTATGAAAGGGGCAAACAAAAAACTTGACTTCTCGGGCCATTTGCCGTAGAATCTGCGAATTCCATGATGAATGTGTAGTACTCTTTTGTGCTATGGCCCTTGTAGTATTTGGGGTTCGCCTAACGGCGAAATACACCGCAGACGAATCGCCGAAGCTGCTCACGCCGAACACAACCGCGAAAGTTGAATCGCGTGCAGACTTGCAGACCGGACGCGGGACGCTGAGGGGAAGCACGTCATTCCAGCGGGGCGACCGACTCGCAATCCCGAATTGTAAACCAGCAATGACGTTCCCGGGAGCGGGGAACGAGATTGCATATCTGCAAATCCAAAATGCGTATCTACAACGTCGAGTTGTTGATCTGCAATTCCATTCCCGGCTGCGAAAATCGGGATTGCATGTCTGCAAATCGAAAATGCGTGTTTACATCATCGAATTGCATGTCTGCAACGTGACGATGTAAGTCTGCAAATCGGAGTTGCGCGGCGGGGAGTCGCGTTGTAAGTGCTTACTTTTCAATATGTTGTGCGTTTTGAGCCGGAAACAGCCCAAGACCGTTGAATGCGGAAGGAGATTGAGACTATGCCGAATTTTCCAAGGCGGGAACCGGATGTTGTCGCGCTGGCGGATGCCATGATCGCCGGGTATCAGCAAAATCCGGCGGTATTCCCTCATGCCGACCTGGTTGCGCTCCAGGGGGAGCGCGCGTCGTACCAGACAGCCAAGAATGCGCAACTCGACGCGGACGCCAAGGCGCAATTGGCGACGGAGGCGAAAGACGGCGTGTTGGTCACGCTGGAAGACCTCATGAAGGTCCAGCTTCGCCAGTCCGAAGTGGATGTCGCGAGCGATCAAGAGAAATTAGGCTTGATCGGTTGGGGTCCGAAAGCGCCCGCGCAACCCAGCAACCCGCCCGGCCAACCACGCAATCTTGATCCCGTTATTCAGGGGCCGGGCACGCTATTCCTCGACTGGAAATCGCCCGCGCCGGGGCCGGGTGGCCGCGTCCGCACGTATCTCATCGAACGCCGCGAGCAAGTCTCCGGCGGCGCGTTCAACGAATGGCATCAAGTCGGCGTGGCGCTCGACAGCGAATTGACGCTCCCCGATCAGCCGCGCAACGTCCAATTGGAATACCGGATCATCGCCGTGAACAACGGCGGCAACAGCGTACCGAGCAATACGGCGGCGGTCGTACTTTAGCGGGGGATTGGGGGATGGCGCAGTTTCCGAGCCAGGAATTGGACATTCTCGCGTTGGCCAACGCGATGATCGCCGGGTATCAAACGAATCCCGGCGACTTTCCGCATGCCGACCTTCCAGCCATGCAAACTGCCACCGATGATTTTCGTCAAGGGTTGCTTGTCGTCATCTGCTTCCGCGCGATGGCGAAGATCAAGACTGAAGAGAAGGACGCCGCCCTCGACGCCCTGACCGAGAACATGATCGCCCAGTTGAAGCAGTCGGAAGTGGACACCGCGAACGATCCCGGCAAACTTGAACTGATCGGTTGGGGAAAGAAAGCCCCCGCCCAGCCCACGAATCCACCGAACCAACCCCGCGCCTTCGAAGCCATCATGCAAGGTCCCGGCACCGTCTACCTGGACTGGAAATCCCCCATCATCGGCAGGAAAGGCGGACCCGTGCGGACCTACGTCATTTACCGGCGCAATGGGCCGCAAGGTGGCGGCGCATTCGGCAGTTGGGAACAAATCGGCATGGCGCTCGAAACGCATACGTTGCTGTCGCACCAACCGCAGCGTTGCGGGATCGAGTACCGCGCCATCGGCGTCAACAGCGCCGGAATCAGCGTACCCAGCAACACCGCCCCCGTGGTGTTGTGAATACGAACGCAGAAGCAGTACGATGAAGACGAAACGAAAACAAGGAGAGTATCCGAAACGATAAGAGACAGATTCTAGGCGTCAAGCCTTGAGCGGGTTCAGAGAAAACTTCCACGTTGTATCGTAGGGAACCGCGCAAGTGCAAGACGCGCTCCGTTTGGAGCGCGGTCTGCACTGCGTTCTCTACTGGGGATGTGGAAGTCCCTCTCTGAAGCGCGGTCGCCGCGCTCCTCAGTTTTTCGGGGTTCCGGTTGCTTCGCCGAAATCAGCCAGAATAGGGTAAACGGTGGAAGCCGATGTGAAATCAGTCAGCCGTGCGGTGCATTTCTGACTGCACAAAGACGAGGAGGAACAAACAATGAAGAGAAGTGTGTACGTTACCATTGCGAGCTTTAGGATGGAGTACTGCGCGTGGTGCGCTCTCGTCTCGTGCTTGTCGATTTTTGTGCCCCAGCAAGCGGTGTCAGCGGCCCCAGATCAGCTTTCCTTGGATCAGAGAAACATGAACTACCACAGCGGCCCGGAACCACTTAATGACTTCGCGGCAATCTCAGGCAGTGACGGTCAAACATTGGGGACGATTTCCATGATCGACGGCAATCAAGTTGCCTATTTCGATGAATCTGGACAGATCATATCGGGCAAAGGGCGTTTCCAGTATAAAAGCAAGACGCCGGAAGGTCTGTATATGGATTCTGTCTTCAAAATTGACAAAGACGTAAGAGCTCATGGCGGAATACGAGTCGCTGACATGACCATCGAATACCGCTTTGATGGAACGGGGCCAGACGCGAAGCAGTTTGTCTATGTCCACACATTGAAAACGGCTGGCAACGCATTTGAGTACTCGACCAAAGACGAAAAGACCGGCAAGATCACCCCGCATACCACGACTTTTTCTAACCTTGCGCTCTCAAACGGCAGTGTGTCGCTGACAATCGCTGAATTACCAGGATGGGGCACCAACGTACGGTGCGCCTTCCTGCTTCGTCAACCCCTGAGCGGGGAACTGAAACGCGCAAAGTGAACGTCATTATGGATGTGAAAGCGAAAGATGAAATGATCGAAAAGGACCACGTGAAGATGCTGACCTATCTGTGATTGATGGGTTTTCACGGAGATCTTGGGACACTTCTAGGAAGGAGGATCCATGGAATGCGACCTCTTATGGTGACTAACTTTCCAGCATCGATAGAGAACAACAAGAAGTCTCATGCGGCGATCTTGTGCCTCATGCTATTTGTTCTGGTGAGTTGTGGTCCTAGTGTGAAAACCGTGCAACGTACTTCCGACCAAAACAAACTCAGCAGGATTGCTGTCGAGGCCAAGGATCCGAATGTCCGCCGGGCCGCCGTAGATAGAGTGAGTGATGAGGCACTTCTGGCTGGAATCGCGGTTGTGGCCACAGATCAAGCCGTCCGCCGCGCCGCCGTGGAGAGGATCACCGACCAAACCCTTCTTGCCAAGATGGCTTTTGAGGGAAAAGATCTAGGCGTTCGTCGCGCTGCCATCCAGCGGCTTACTGACCAGACCAGCCTAGCGAAGATCGCTTTGGAGGAACAGAATTCCGTCTTCCGTCGCGCTGCGATAGAAAGACTCACAGATCCGGCGTTGCTGGCAGAAATGGGTATGTGGGTGAAGCCCGAGTTGACACAGAAGGTAGAGGATCAAGCTTTGCTCGGGAGGATCGCCGTCGAGGCTAAGGAGCGTGATGTCCGCAGTTGTGCCGTGGAGAGGCTATCAGACCAACCTGCGCTCGCTAAGGTTGCCCTTGATGAGAAGGATGTGAACGTCCGCCGCGTCGCAGTGAATCGGCTTGCGGATCAGACAGCACTTGGCACAGTCGCTGTCAAGGACCAGGATTTAGACATCCGGCGCATTGCCGTGGAGAGGCTTTCAGACCAACCTGCGCTCGCTAAGGTTGCCCTTGACGAGAAGGACTTAGACATCCGCCGTGCCGCTTTCGAAAAACTCACGGACCAGGCCGCGCTTGCCAAGATCGCTGTTGAGGCCCAGGATTCGGACATTCGCCAAGGGGCTGCAGGTAAGCTCACCGACAAAGCAGTTTTGGCGGAGATGGGGATGTGGGTGAAACCCGAGCTAACGCAGAAGGTAGGCGATCAGGCACTACTCGCCAAGATTGCGGTTGATGCCAAGGACTCCTCTGTCCGCCGCTCGGCTGTGGAGAAGCTTGCGGATCAAGCGCTGTTGTCTAATATTGTTGTTAACGACAAGGACTCGGATGTGCGCCGTGCCGCCGTGGAGAAACTTACCGACCAAATGGTACTTGGAAAGATTGCCGTGGATGATGAAGACATGTCCATCCGCAGCGCGGCCGTGGAGAAGCTTACTGACCAACCGCTATTGGCCAGGATTGTTCTCCATGACACGAGTATGGACGTCTGCCGTCTCGCTATCGAGAAGCTCTCCGATCAAGCCCTGCTTGTCAAGGTCGTTAACGAGGGAAAATCACTTGAGATTCGTCTAGCAGCAATCGGCAAAGTGACTGACCAGCCCCTGTTACAGGAATGGGCGGAGAAGAGACCTCGCGCAGCGATCCGGCAAGCCGCGGTGGCACGAATTACGGACGACATCTTCTTGTTGCGGCGTGTGCGGGAAGAGTCTTCCGCGGCCGTGCGCGCCACTATTATTGACACTCTGCATGAGAAGGACTCGTTGCGCAAAGTGGCGCTTAGCGGCTTTCATCTGGAGGAACGCGAGCAGGCACTGAAACGACTCAAAGAAGTCTTTCAAGACCCGGCGTCCGACGTGATAAAGGCGCATAGGGCACTGGAAGGCAGGGCTAAGGCGTTGGGCAGCGAAACTGACAGCAACGGACTTATAGAACTGGTTCTCAAAGGCGAGTTTGACGTGCTGCAGACTGCGGCTGCGCGACGTTTGAGCAAATATCCCCCCGCGCTGGAACAAGCATGCGTGCAGGTCAGCAATCGCGACGTGCTAAAGATCCTGCTGGCTCAGATGGACGACAAGGCTATGCTGAATAGGATCGCAACCAATGCGACGGATGCTGCCATGCGGATAGCCACCGCGCAAAAGTCTGGAGCAAGGTCCTGGGCGGAGATATTTGACGCCGCGACTGCTACAGGCGCCACGGTGCAGATGCTCGGTGATGCGGTTGCAGCGGTATCGCTGTTTGCAGAGGTTCAGCAGGATGCGGTCATCGGCGTACAACAGGCGTGCCTGAATCTGATCCGACTGGGCAACGAGTCACGTATCCCCGAGATGGTGGATTTGCTGGAAGGGTACGGTGACAAGACACTCGCGGAAGATTACCTCAACTGCGGGCAGCCGGACCTGGACGCCGCTGCCCGAATGTGGGCAAGCCGCAGAGGGTACTCTGTTGGCGTTGGCTACGGTTCGCACCGCGCCACGTGGGGGAGTGGCAGGAGATGAATGGAATGGATCAGACTACTCGCCGCATTCTGATTCTTGCTATTTCTGCGCTGATTGCAGGAGCATCACACTACTTTGTGTGGAACCTCTGGGCTGTGCCCAAGCTAGCCTTACTCGCATCCGAAGTCGGCGATGTGGCGACTAAAGGAATGGCCAACGTGATTGATGCCTATGATGGTACTTTCAAGAAGCCGGGCGACGAGAGTTCTCATCGTCTCGACGAGGCATCAGAAAAGACAAGGGCAGCCACCAGTGCAATTTCCGCCCAATATCATCAGGCAAGACAGGACTGCATGGTCATCGTGGTCACGCTTGACATAGTGCTGTTCCTGTTGGGTTTGGCATTGCTCAACTGGAGGATGCCGATGGCAATGATGCAAAAGGAGGATGATGACACATGAACTGCAAAAAACGTAGCGCCTATTTCATGTCGGCCCTCGCGGTGATGCTCTTGTGCGCTCCACGAGGCTACTCACAAGACAAGACAAGAGCGGGAGGGAGTGTACCTGCGCCAAATGAGGAGAGTTTGAAGTCGCTTGCCCAATGTGCGCCAGAATACAAGGACTATCAAGTTCAAGTGGTGTCTCTGCCGCTAACGACACCGGATGCGTCCATAAAGGTCGTGAGCAGACTGAAGTGGTTCGCTGGGACGGGCGGCCCGGAATCCGGTGGCATCAGGATAACAGAACAGCTTTCGGTCGGTATGGTATCCCTCGACAGTCAGAAGAAGGAAGAGGCAGCAAAGTTATTCAATCAAACCGTCACCACCGGAATTTGCACGAAAATGGCGTCAAATCCAATCAGCAGATACTGCCTGTTGGTGGTGTCAGGTGAGGGCGGCGGGTTAATCACAGGTGGCGGTGCTCAGTGGAGACGATCTTCCATACTAACGTCGGGCAAGGTTGGAGGAATTGGGGGAACGGTTATGGGGGGTAGCGGCTACATTACGGCTGAGGTTTTCTTGCTCGACACGAGAACCAAGGCGCTTGTGGCGTATTCCGATGATCCAATCGGCAAGGGTAATGACGTTGATGCGGCCGTCAAGGACTTGGCGAACGCGGTGGCGAAGAAGTTCTCGGAGATAGCCATCCAAGCCAAGTAGAAGAAGGCGAAGAAGGAAAGGAGAAATCCCAGATATGAAACACGGAAACAGCCCTATGAGGCAACTTACAGTGATCGCTGTCGCGGTGCTCGCGAGCGTGTCGCTGCCTGGATTGGTGGGCTGCGCAACGTACGTGCCGACCAACGGGCAACAGCAGACCACACAAGCCCCCCAGCAGATTGATGAATCACCGCCAGGTGCACCCGGTTTCGCCTCCAGCGGCCAGTCGCAATGGCAAGGCCCGGTCTTAAACCCTCGGTCCGAATTCAAGACCGCTCCGACACCACTATCGCTCGGTTTTGAGATTGGAATAGGGAATACCATCGAAAGTGCGGGGCCTCAGCCGGACGATGCTGCAGGATGGATCACGGGCAAAGTGCTTGAGGCTAACCCAAGATCGCGAATCATTTTGATAGAGCCAGATGATGGGTCCACCTTCATCGTACTTCCTTGCATCGGGGCACGGCTGATAGCTCCCACATCATCCGCCGTCCGTAACCTTCTGAGATTTCGCATTGCAGAGAAGCCGGATGTAGAATGGAACGTGTTAAAGTCCGGTTCGCGGGTGCGCTTCCAGTGTAGGGAATTTCCCGATCACTCTGTGGGAGTGGCGGTATTGACAGCGTTGTGATGTCGGCTTTTCCAGAGGGTGCCGAACGGTAGAAGAAGATAAGGAAACAGAACGATGATGAGACCTATGATAAACATACACTTGGTCGCAATGATTTTCCTTGCATTTCCGGTATTTGCGGATAGCGGAATCGGCGCGTCGCAAGCCAGACTGAAGGAACTCGGGTACGATCCGGGCACTTTGGATGGCGCGTGGGGCGCCAAAACCCGATCCGCAGTCGAACGCTTTCAGCGGGATTCGGGCTTACCGGTCACCGGTGAACTTGATTCTCAGACCACGGAGAAACTTGGCGTTCCTGCGATTCCCAAGCCACCGTCTGACAAGTCCGGTGGCCAGATTGCAGAGGCCGAACCAGATCTGATTTGGAGGTTTCTAGGCACTGAAAAGGGCAAGGGAGATGTTGTGGAATTGCTGTACGAACATCCGGAACAATACTTCACAATGTTGAAGATGCGTATCTACCAGGTGCCTGTCGCAAACACCGATGGGAAGAAGAAGTCCCCGTCCGATCCGCGGCTCGTCGAGATTGCGTCCTCACTTAGGACAAACGACCTCGTGAAATTGAGTTTCTCCGCAGACCACGCAATCAAGCAAATAGAGAGGTGCAGCCCACGTCCTGGTGAAGATATGCCTGACTACCAGGAGTTCGTGCGCCCAACGACGGCCCGTTTCGATGGGAGAGAATTTTCGGCAGTCGTATTGCGGAGGTTCCTCCGTGAGGGGGAGTATCTGATTGGGAAGCTGGATGGTAACAAGAAGTGGCAGCCTGATAAGGAACTCGCCTCGAAGGTGAACAATATACCTGAAGGAACTCCGGTTGAAGTTGACGTTGTAACGGAAGAACCCGGCACGTGGAGGTCCGACATACAGTATTTTGTCTTGCGCCTAGAGGAATATCGGCCTCCCCTTACAGCCACAGTCGCGCAGGTGCGTGAGATTCCCCCATCCGAGGATGCCACTTGTTTTACCAATAAGGCCAGGAACACATTCGGAATAAGGGATGAGCAATCAATCTCCTTGTTTGTTGATCTTAAACCGGAAGGTTCTGATAAGGTCAAGAGCTTTCTCGCGGGGGAATATGTTGTCCTGAACGAAGTGGCCCGCCTGAAAGGGGGGGAAAAAGTGCTCTTCAAGACGAGCATTGTGAGTGGAAAGGAACAATTGCTAGGACTGCAGGTAGGACCGACGCAGTGACACGGAATGTGGTGTTGTCCCGCCCGCGTTGGAATTGGACTTCTCCGATGGCAAGAATGTGTAGACAGCCAATGACGTGACGTTCACAAACCATAAGGGAAACAAGATGAAACACAAGATGAAACAAACAGTCGGGCTGTGCCTACTCGTCGGGACAATAATGTTCTGTGGTGGTTGCGCGACAGGTAACTCCACAGGCAGTTACCAATCGCCTTACACTCACATCCCCCAACGGCCGACGTATACCCCACCGTCGACGTACACCCCGCCGCGGACCTACACCCCACCGCCGACGTACACCCCGCCGCGGACCTACACCCCACCGCCGACGTACAATCCCCCAGTATTCATACAGCCCGCGCCCCCAGCATTCACACCGCCCATGCTGCGTTAAACGCCAAAGTCGCGTAGAGTGCGATTCATCGCATGAACGAGGCGAACTGCTCCGGACCGGATGGCAAGACCACTTTGGCCTACTGTTCCTCGATGAAGGCTTTTGTCTTTTGCAGTGCGGCATTCGCGGCTTCCTGCTTGGTCTTCTCGGCGAGTTCCTGGCCAGCCGCTTTTTCCAGGGCGTGGACCAGTTGCTGTTTGTTCTTGAGCACGCCCACGCCGAGTTTCTGTTTTGCCGCGATAAGCGAGTCCCCGGAAAGGCCCCCGTGGTCCACGCCTGGCTCGATCTGATCCAGCAGTTCGATGACGTCCTGCTTGGTCATGTTGAGGGAGATGCCCTTGGACTTGGCCATCTCCTGAAGGTCCTTGACCGTGAGATCGTGCAGCCCCCCGGTCGGTGGAAGCTGGGCGATCTGTTTCGCCACCTGCTGGGCCTGCTTGAGGACGGCCTGTTTCTGCGCCAGCAGCGCGACGAGGTCTTCCTTGCTGCGCAGCGCGCCGATCTTGTACTGGGCGAGTTTGGCCTTGAGCGCCTCGCCGCCAAGGTCGCCGTGAGGGATGCCGGGTTCGGCGGTATCCAGCAGTGCGATGAAATCCGCCTTGGTTCTCGCGATGGCGATGCCGTTCTGTTTGGCGAGCGTCTGAAGCTGTTTGACGGTCAGCCCGCCAAGGTCGCCGATGGAGCCGCTGTCAAATGCGGACTTGAGTTTGGCGTCCTCTTCCGCTTTGGCGTCTGCAAGCTTTTCCAGCGTCTGCGGCGGCAGAATGCACGCGGCGGGTTCGCCGTCCGCCTTGGCCATGGGCGTGAGACCGCAGATGTCCATGGGCCACGCGACGACGTGGGTACACCGGCAATGGGGATGCGCCGGTTGCTGCGGGAACTTGTCCGTGAGGAAGACCTTGCCATCCAGACCGCCGCAGACCGGGCACATCCGCTCGTCTTCCATCGCGAGCCATTCGAGCTTCTGCACGCCGACCCGCTGGTGGAACTTGAGCCGTCCTTGGTTGTGTGCGCGCAGAACCTCCGTGCGCGCGATCATCTCCATGCGGTATTGCGCCTTGCTGAACACGCGCGTTCCGGATTGGCGGAAGGAATCCTTGTCCACGATGACCTGGCCGAGATCGCGGACGATGTCGTCGGCGCCTTTCCCCGTGGCGATGCCACTCATAATCGTGCGCTTGATACCGTCGGCCAGTTCGCGGTGAACGTCTCCGGCGAGGATGACGTTGTAGTTCACCATGAAGTCCAGGGCGTCGGTATCCACGAGAGTGAAGACGCGCGTTGTGAGTTTGTCTATCCCGGTGGGACTGAGGTCGCGGTAGAAGGGCATCTGCGCCGTGGCGAACTCGCCGATGCCGTCGTACACGCCTTGCCGGAACGCCGCCTTGGTGGATTTGCGGAACGCGAGGGTATGGTCCTTCTTGACAGCGGAGAGGATGTCCCCGAGTTCCCCGTTGAGTTTGTCCAATCCCTTGAGCGCCGCGAGCTTATTGTCCGGGAGGGAACCGAGCGACTTGTACCGGAGGATGGCCTTGGCGACTTCCTCCTGTGCGGACTTGAGCGACTGAGTGACGCCGCTGGCGGTCTGATCGGCATACAGGTTCCGAGCGCGAACAGACTTCTGCGCGGCGCGGCGGATGCGTTCCGCCTGGGACAGACGGGGCGCGGCGGCGGCGATCATGTGCCGGACTCGTGGAACCGGCACGCCGTCGCATCGAAACTCCGTTCGCACCGATGAACGGCACAGAAGTTGGTGTCCACATCGAAATGGACGCAGCCGTCGCAATACCGCGATGTGGCGTCTGTACTCGGCAATGACGGCGGAAGTGCGGCATCCGAGGAAGCGGGCGGATTCTCCGGGGCAATTCCCAGCATCTTCTGCGCCGCCTCGACGGAGAGTATCCCCGCCATGACCATGTCCACGATAGGCTTGACCTGTTTCTCGTCGGAAAGGTCTACAATCTTCCCTTCCGTTTTTCGGTTCGCGGCTTCGATGTCCGGATCGAGGTCCATCTTTAGCTGCACGCTCGACCGGCTGATGAGTTTCCTGTCGTACAAATCGATGAGCAGCCGTTTGAGGTCCACGGCATCGTTGGGGTCGAGATCGTTGAACAAGAACTGGAGCGTCTTTTCCCCGTAGCCTTTGAGTTCCTGCCAGTCGTCGAAAACCCACGCGAGGATGGTCCGGGCAGCCTGTTTTATCTCCCGGATCATCACCATCATCTTCTGCATGCTGACCGACGCCGTGGCGAAGTTGGGGCCGTCGCCCGTCACGAGCGAACGCGACAGACCCAGCGCAACGATGATGTCTTCCTTAACCTCTTTGACCTTGTCCTCGACGTTGAGCACCTGGCCGTCCGTGCCGTGCGTCTCGACGGTGACGTAGAAAGGAACGACCAGGCCGCTCTTGAGGTCCATCTTGTTGACCATGTCCCGGACCCCTTCGAGCATCCGCTGGTCCGGCATGACCATCTTCTGGCCGAAAGCGCCGCCGACCTTGAGGAGCCGGAACGGCGTTGCCCACCGTTTGGCGATGGCCTGCTCGGCGCGGCGGTAGTCCCGGAGCAGTTCGATGGACTGGAAGGCGGGCAGGACGATGGAATTGCCGCGTGGCGAGAACGAAGGCGCGTCCCACTTGAGATGCAGGACCTGGTCCACGGGAAGCGGAATGCCATCACCGGTGGCGGGGCTGTCCTCGGGGTACTGCGTGACTTCCGTAAGTTGCCCTTGGGCGTATTCGACCTGCACCGAGACCGGATTGACGCAGACCAGTTCCTCGATGTCCTTCCCTTCTTTGGCG
>Ga0209311_1002965_pt1 | contig 11803 bp, 10 predicted proteins | sample AD_UKC045_MetaG_FD_184417 | JGI IMG/M metagenome (GOLD analysis project Ga0209311, IMG submission 184417) | Active sludge microbial communities of municipal wastewater-treating anaerobic digesters from USA - AD_UKC045_MetaG (SPAdes) (version 2) | ecosystem: Engineered > Bioreactor > Anaerobic >... | reverse complement strand
GACATGATTCGTATGGGCAATCGGCTGGCCTTCAAATCCGGCATTAAACTGCCCAAAAATCAGGTTGGCGAGAAAAGCGAATAAAAGCAGCGCGCCCACGCCACTGATCAGGTGAAAGTCTTTAGTCATCATCGCGTCACGAAACGCGCCCATCGTGCAGAAACGGCTGCGCTGCGCCAGCGTTCCGATAATCAGGCCAGCAATAATGCTCACAAAAATCGGCGCATGTTTAGAACCGGGGCCTTCCACGCTAGAGAAAATGGGGCCGCCTTCCGCGAACTGCACATTAAAAACCAAAAGCAAAAATAGCGCCAACATAAAGCCAGGCATGATCCAGCCCGTGGCTTTCGCCTGCGTGTATGAACGACCAAGCGTGAAGCCGCGTTTCAAAAACTGCACGCCAATAAATATGCCGAAAACAAGACCCAAAATTCCCAAAATCGCGTTGCCGTCACCACCGGCCAGACGAAGCAGCATGCGCCAGGGGCAGCCTAAAAATACAAGCGCGCCGATCATCGCGAACATGCCCAGGAAAAATCTGACCAACGGCGCGGAGCCGCCACGCGGTTTATATTCTCCGGCAAACAGCGCCGCGGCAAACGCACCCAAAACAAAGCCCATAATCTCAGGTCGCAAATACTGAACAATGCCTGCGCGGTGCAAACCAAGCGCGCCGGCGATATCGCGCTCAAAACAGGCCACGCAAATTCCCATATTGCCGGGATTGCCCAGATACTGCAAGAGCGCCGCGCCGATGCCTATTATCACGCCGACAATGATTATCCCAGTGCGAGAAGAAAAAATATTTTTCATAAAGATGCCTCCTTAAGATTTGCGCTGTCTTTAACATCAGGTTCGCTAAAAAGCAAATTCATAAAAGTAATATTAAAAAAACATCTATAAAATTCAGTAATATAGCGGCGGCTTTATAAACTATAAGGAATATTTAATATTCCTTATAGTTATATTTTCAATAGCCCGCATTACAATTTTATGTTAAGAAAATATCCTATGGATACAGACCATTTTAAAAATATAACACTCCAGCAGTTGGAGGCGCTGATTTCCCTTGTGGAGGAAGGAAGTTTCAGCCTTGCCGCCAAAAAAATGCATCTGTCCCAGCCCGCTCTGACCAAAAATATAAGAAACGCGGAAGATTATCTCGGCGCACCTCTGGTAAACAGAAGCAGTATGGGAATATCGCTCACGCCCGAGGGAAAAATAATTTATGATTACGCGCGGCGCATGGTTAAACTGCGCGAAGAGGCAAAAGAAAAAATCGACGCGCTGGGAGTCAATACCGGCGGAAATATTTACATCGGCGCCAGTACCATTCCGGCCACCTACATACTGCCGCGCGTATTAAGCGCGCTGCGCAGCAATCACCCGGACATCACCGCGTATATCAAAACAGCGGACAGCGAAGATGTCATGAACATGGTTTTGGCGGGTGAAGTGGAAATAGGAATTATCGGCAAAAGTCCTGCAAATAAAAAACTGGAAGCACAGGAACTTTGGAAAGACCGTCTTGTTTTAGCCGTGCCCAAACAACACAAATGGAGCAAAACAAAGTCTGTGGTGATGAAAGATTTATTTATTGAACCTTTCATTGTGCGGGAGAAAGGCTCCGCGACCAGATATTTTATGGAAAACTATCTCAAAGAAGAAAAATCCGTAAATATTTCCCAATTCAATATCTGCGCGGAGATGGGCAGTTCCGAAGCCGTTAAAGAAGCTATAATCGCGGGACTCGGCGTTTCTATTATTTCTATCCACGCTATAGAACGCGAACTCGCGCAGGGGATACTGATGGAAATTCCCATTCAGAGCTGCTGGATGGAAAGAAACTTTTATTTAATTTACCGGCACAACTTCGATTTTCGGGTGTTTCATAAAACATTCATAAATTTTCTCAGCACTCTTCCCCGAAATATTTAACGAATTTAATAAGATCTTTGATGGCAATTATGCCTTTCGGATATATTTCTTATTCTTAAAATTCATTATTATAGTTCCGCTACTGGTGTTAAAATACTTACTGTTCAGAAGCAAGTATATGACATTAAGAGGAGGATATTATGAAGCACGGCGCAAGAAACAATATTATGGCGAAAGTTAAATCAGTGAAAAAAGGCGATGTAATGTCACTGGTTAAATTTGATTCAATATCCGCGCAGGAGATGGCTTCGGTGCTGACGACTGAATCAGTTGAAGAAATGAACCTGAAGGCCGGCAACCAGGTACGGCTAGTCATCAAAGCGATTCACGTTTTACCGGTAAAAGAATAAGTTTTTATTTATTTTTCAGCACGGGGAAAACCAGTTTACCTCCGTGTTCGCCGATAATTGATACCAGCGGCAGGCAAAGAAAAATCAGCGCGGGCACAATTATTTCCCAGCCGGCTGGATTCTGCAGAACCGCGGGCTTGATGAACAGCGCCGCGATGATAATGACATCAAAAACCAGAAGCAAAACGGAAAAAACAGTTTTACGGATAATTATCGGATTGGGTTTGCCGGAATAATTAACCAGCCACGCGAGGATTCCCGTGCCGATTGCCGCGGGCATAGATAGTGTTCCTAAAATATAAAGATAAAAAACGGCGTCGAGCAGACCCTGCGCCGGACTAATCAGATAATACCAGGCCAGAAAAAGTGGCGCGATGATAAAAATCGCCATGGGAAAATGAACAACCATGGGGTGCGGATGCCGCTTGAAAAAGGGATAAGCATCAAGAAAATTTATCAGCCATCCCGGAAGAAACGGCGGCTTTTCTTCTTTTGCTTTCGTCAGCGTGCCCTTTGCCTGGATTTTTTCCAGAACATCTCTGCCGTGCGGTGAAGCGGCGATCGCCTCGGTCAGATCAGTGCCCGCCTGGTGCCTGTTCATATGCACACCGTTTTTCCACAGGCGGTTGCCCGTGACGTCATATATTTTTCCGTCAACGGCTACCAAGGCATCGCGTCCTTCCTTGCCGTCGTTTTTCGCCAAAGTATCACGGTCAAACTCCATTTTATTTTCCTCCTCGCGTCAGATAATCCATTTTACAATAATAAAAGTTTTCTGTCGTTATTTTTTATCGGGATTTTTAAAAAATAACGAAATCGCGGCTGGAATGTAAAAAAACGCCAAAACAAACGCTGTAAACAAAGCAGGCTCTAAATCATGATTATTTTTAATGCCTTCAATCAGATAAGCGACAATCAGCAGAATTCCCGTCAGATTATGCGCGCGGATGGTAAGGAGATTCGCGGGCGCGAGCCTTGACATATCGCTGATATTTCTTTTCAAAATTACAGACGCGCGCGCAGACCAGGGCAGGGTGAAAAGCGCCAGATATATCCAGTAACTTGTTAAATGAAAAATCGGGGCGAACAGGATGACCGAGTAAGCAGTAATCATCGCCGCCGCGTAAATCCAAACAGCTTTTTTTGCGCCTAATAAAACAACAAGGTTGTTTTTGCCTGCCGCCGCGTCATCTTTTCTGTCCGGTATTTCATTGATGACAATCATCGCGAACATCATCAGCCCCAAAGGCAATAAAACCCAAAACGCCTCCCGGGAGAAAGAAACCGTCTGCACCACATAAGCGCCCAGGCCGATGGTAAGACTGAAATTAACTAATTGCGAAATTTCCCCAAAACCGCGGTAGCCGTAGCGTATCGGCGGCGCTGTGTAAAAATAGGAGCTCGCCATCCCGAATAAGCCGAAAGCAAGCACCCACCAGGTTCGCGCCACGCAAAGGTATAGGCCGATAATCATCGTCAGCAAGTAAAAAGATGTAAAAACAAACCGCATATCACGGGGTTTAATTTCCCCCGAGGTTAGAGTGCCGCTTCCGCCCGCGTAGGGATTTACCGTTTTTTTTTGATCCACAGAGGCGCGATAATCGAAATAGTCATCAGTCATATTGAGAGCGATGTGATTGAGCGTTACCCCCAGCACAACCAGAAAGAAAAACCACCGATAGATGTTGCCCGTTTGCGTCCAGGCCACAGTGCCGCCAAGAATGGCCGGCAGAAAACTGGATGGCACAAAATGATAGCGGAAAGCCCTCCACCAAACCGGCAAAGATATCCGCGCCTGCGACGATTTATGGTGTCCTTTGTTTTCGGGCGGCCTGGTTTTAGTCTGCATTATTATTTTGTTTTAATTGCTTATTGTTAAAACAAATAAAATTTGTATGTCAGAATAGATTCACAACTAAGCTCTTATAAAAGAGCTAACCATCAAGCGGCAAAAAGCCCGTCTTATCCGCGTGTAAACCGACGCTTATATTTTCAGAAAACCTGGTTTACCGTCTTGACAATTCCCGCCTAGCGTATATCTTAATTACCATAATGACATGACAAAAAAATAACAACAACAAATAACTGAAAGGAAAAAAGATGGTAAAATTATACAGGTGCACGATTTGTGGCGACGCGTATATCGGCGAAAATCCACCGGCAAACTGCCCCTTCTGCGGTGCGCATATTGAATATATTAAAGAAGCCAAAGATGCGGTTGTCAGTTTTGATGTGGAGTTAAGCGCGTGTGATAAAGCCAATGCCGAGCACGCCCTGCAGGTAGAGGTAAGCAACGCGACATTTTACGCCTGTGCGGCGGATAAGACTGATAACCCTGAAGGAAAGATTTTATTCAAGGCTCTGGGCAAAGTTGAAGCGGAGCACGCATCCATTTGGAAAAAAATACTCAAGCTGAAATCTGTTCCCCAGGGCAACGAAACCTGCCACTCTCAAAACGTTGAAAATCTGAAAGATTCTCACGCCAGAGAAACCAGGGCCATAGATTTTTACAGCAAGGCCGCCGCGGAAGCGGATAGTCAAAGAATCAAGCAGATATTTGAAGCGCTGGTGGAGGTAGAAACAGACCACCTTCATTTATCGGAAGAAAGACTTAAATAGAACATATAAACAAAGGAGAAAATTATGTCAGGAACAGAAGAAGCATTGAAAGAAGCTTTTGCCGGTGAATCACAGGCGAACCGTAAATATCTGGCTTTCGCGGCCAAGGCCGACCAGGAAGGATTTCCGCGGGCGGCAAAACTTTTTCGGGCGGCGGCGGAAGCGGAAACAGTTCACGCCCACGCGCATTTGAAGGCGTTGAAGGCAATCCGTTCCACTAAAGAAAACCTCCAGGAAGCCGTAGCGGGGGAAACACATGAATTCAAAAGTATGTATCCGGATATGATCGAGGCGGCAAAGGCGGAAGGACACAAGGAAGCACAGCGGTCTTTCACGTTTGCCAATGAAGTGGAAAAAATCCACGCTGGCCTGTATCAAAAGGTTCTCGATGAACTCGATACCGTCAAAGAGGCATACAGCTATTATGTGTGCCCGGTTTGCGGCTATACCGCCGAAAAAGAAGCGCCGGAAACCTGCCCTGTGTGCGGCGCCAAAGGTAAAATGTTCAAAAAAGTTGATTAAAGGTTTTCTTATGCAAAGAGTAAATATAACCTTTGACCAGACAAAAAATATCTGAGCAAAGTTTATATTATTAAACCGTTTACAGCGGATGTCGCAAAACGCCGTCACTGTAACCGAAAATCCGATCTTCGGCGTTTTTTTATTTTTCCGGATCTGAAATATTATTTCCGGGAAGCTTTTATCTGGCCTTTTTTCTGTTTTCTGACGCAAAAAAGAGAGGGGTTTGCATCATTCCCTTTACATACTCCTTATTCCTGCCCGTCATTATGAGCCCTTGAAACATCGGTACAGTTTTGATACTATCCGCGGCACAAATTTGTTCCTTCATATTCAACCGGAAAGGGTTTCTTCATGAATTTTTCTGAGCGTATTTTTTGTGGCAAATTGTCTTTTGAGCACATCGGTAAAACCGTGCAACTTTGCGGCTGGGTGGATGCCTACCGCGACCACGGCGGCCTGCTGTTTATTCACCTGCGCGACCGCAGCGGCATCGTGCAGATTGTTTTCAGCCCGGAAACTTCTTCAGATAATATCTGCAAAATGGCGGCAGCACTGCGCACGGAATACTGCATTGCCGTAACAGGCGAGGTCAAAAAAAGATTAGAGGGAACGCAAAACCCCAATATTGAAACAGGCGCGCTGGAAGTATTTGTCCACGAGCTTTCGGTGCTTAGCGAATCGGAGGCTTTGCCGTTTCCGATTTCCGACAAAGCCATGGTAGCGGGCGCGGAAAACGCGTCTGTAGAAAACATTTCGGAAGATTTGCGCCTACAATACCGCTATCTGGATATCCGCAGACCGGCCATGCAGGAAAATCTATTGCTCAGGCACAAAATTTTTCAATGCGTGCGGAAATTTTTGGACGCGCGGGGTTTTGTGGAAGTGGAAACACCAATGCTCACCGCGAGCACACCCGAAGGCGCGCGTGATTATCTGGTGCCCAGCCGTGTGCATCCGGGAAATTTTTACGCCCTGCCCCAATCGCCCCAGCTTTTCAAACAGCTTTTGATGATTGGCGGCCTGGAGCGCTACTTTCAGCTGGCGCGCTGTTTCCGCGATGAAGATTTGCGCCCCAACCGTCAGCCGGAATTCACCCAGCTCGATATTGAAGCTTCATTTATCGACGAGGAATTTCTCTACGAACTGATTGAAGAACTCACCGTAAAAATGTTTGCTGTGGCGGGAATTGAATTGCCGCGTCCCTTCCCGCGCGTGACTTATGCCGAGGCGATGGATTCAACCGGCTCGGATAGGCCGGACCTGCGCTTTGGGCTTAGGTTTGTGGATGTGACGAATATTTTCGGCAATACCAATTATTCCATATTCAAACAGATTCTGCAGCGTGGTGGCTGCATCAAGGGAATTAACATCAAGGGGCAATCCGCGAAATTAAGCAAAAACGTTTTGCAAAACGAATACGCCAAGGAAATCGCGCCTTCTTTCGGCGCCAAGGGCATGACCTGGATGCGCGCTGAAGGCGGCAAACTGGAATCCAACATTGTGCAGTTTTTTTCCGCGGCTGAACTCAATGAATTAAAGAAACGCTTTGAAGTACAGGACGGCGATGTGCTGATAATGGTAGCCGATCCTTCTTACGCTATTGTAACTTCCGCTTTGGGACAATTGCGCCTGCATCTGGCAAATCGCCTGGGATTAATTGACGAAAAATTTTTCTATCCAGTCTGGGTCACGCACTTTCCTCTTTTTGAACCCACGGACGAAGGCGGAGTAACATCAAGCCATCATCCCTTTACCGCGCCGGAGCGTGTGGACTTCGATCCGAAAAACGTGGAAGAACTTCTCTCTCTGCGTTCTCGCGCCTACGATCTGGTAATCAACGGAGAGGAATTGGGCGGCGGCAGTATCCGTATCAATAACCGTGAAGTTCAGCGCAAAATCTTTGCCGCGCTGGGCTTAACCCAAGAAGAGATGAAAGAAAAATTCGGCTTTTTCCTGCGCGCGTTTGATTTCGGCGCGCCGCCGCACGGAGGCCTGGCGCTGGGCATGGACCGCGCGGTATCAATGATTCTGCGCACGCAATCCATCCGCGAAGTCATTGCCTTCCCCAAAAACCGTTCCGCCGGATGTCCTTTAACCGGCGCGCCTGCGGGCGTAAAAAAAGAACAGCTCGCCGAACTGGGGCTTTTAAATCTGGGCGGCAAAGACATTTTGCCCGGCGAAGCACAAAAAGAAAATCTGCTCGATCGCGTTTCGTGGGTATCGCGTATCGGCATCGCCAAGGAAGAACGTTCGGTTATGGAAGAAGTTTTGCGTGAGGCGCAAAAGCTTGCCGCGGAAGTCAATAATCTTTCCCTTGGTGACGAGCCGATTCGTTCTGTAGTTGACGCGGCTGGTATTGCGCGTCCGGGGCTTACGGCAAAAAAATCGGAGCTTGCCGAAAAGGGGCAACTACTCAAAAGCGCGCCCGCAGTTAAGGGCAATTACTTCAAAGTCGCGAATATTCTAGAGTAGGGGGAGCCGCAAAAATGGATTCTGTTTTTTTCTATCGCAATAACATCAAAGCCGCTTCCCGCAGCGGCGCTCTGCAGAAAATTAAAATCGCGCTTCAGCCAAATATCTCCGTGGCTGGCTGGCCGACGGAAGCGGGTTCAAATGCTTTGGCCGGTTTCAAAGCGCTGGAAAACGCGACAGTAGCGGAGCACGCGGTAAAAGCAGGCGCCCAGCTTATCGGCTACACGCGCATGAGCGAATTTGGTTTTGGCCTCAAAAATAGCATGGCCGGAAGCGCCCTGCAAAAAAAGGCGGCGGATGTTGAACTGGTTTTAGATTTGGCAGGCGAGGCGCGTCTGGCCGCCCTGCGCGCGGGTGTTTGCGGATTTAAACCCAGCTACGGGCTTGTTTCGCGCTTCGGCCTGGCGGGATTGATTCCGTCGATGGAAGCAATCAGTATTTTATCTATGAACATTAAAAATATCCGCGGCATTCTTCAGGCCGTCGCGGGTGCCGATGAGCGCGACTCTTCCATGCCCGAGGAAAAAACGCCGGATTTAAAGCCCACAAAAATTGACCCGAAAAAAACAACGCTGGGCGTTATCAAAGAAAATTTAAGCGAAATGCCGGCTAATGAGCGCGAAAGTTTTGACCGGAAATTAAACGAGTTTAAAAAAGCCGGTTTTTCCGTTAAAGAATTGCCCTTCCCGGATTTTTCCCAATTTCTTGCGGTGCATCAAATTGTCGGCTCGGTGGAAGCGTCATCGTGCGCGGGTCGCTACGATTCCGTGCGCTACGGAAAACGCGAACCGCAAGCGAAGAACTGGAACGAAATGTATCTTTCCTCGCGCGGCGCGGCTTTCGGAAAACTCTTAAAAAGTTACTTAATCCAGGGCGCGTATTTTCAGTTTGAAAGTTACGCCGCATATGAAAACGCCTGCCGTCTGCGCGCGCGTCTTGTCGCTCAAATGAAAAATCTTACGGCGCAAGCGGATTTTATCATCATCCCCGCCGTCAACCAGGCCGCCTCGGAAAATCCCGCGACGCTTGCCGAAACCTACACGCAATTTATTTACACGGCGTTTGCCAACGTCACCGGCCAGCCTGTTTTATTTTTGCCGGATAAATCGGGGGCGGGGTTTCAGTTTACAGCCGCAAGATTAGGTGACGGGCAGCTGTTGTCTCTGGGAGAATATCTGCAAGGCGGAGGAGAAAAATAATCATGGAATTTGAAGCGGTCATTGGCCTGGAAATTCATATCGAACTTAACTGCGCCACAAAACTTTTTTGCGATTGCCCCAATAATCCCGGCGACGAACCAAATGTTAACACCTGCCCGGTTTGCCTGTGGTTCCCCGGAGCGTCACCGCGCCTCAGCCGCGCCGCGCTGGAAAAAGCGGCGCTTTTGTGTCTGGGCTTAAACGCTGAAATTCAGCCCGTGAGCGCCTTCGACCAGAAAGTTTATTACTATCCGGATCTGCCCAAAGGCTATCAGCTCTCCCAGGCGCATCTGCCGCTGTCAAAAGGCGGCTGGCTGGACATTACCGATGAAGACGGCTCGGCCAAAAGACTGCGCATTCATCACATCCACATGGAAGAAGACGTGGCCAAACTGGTGCACGAAATGGAGGGGCGCAAACCGGTAAGTCTGGTGGACTTTAACCGCGCTGGCGCGCCGCTGGTGGAAATCGTCACGGAACCGGATTTCCGCACACCTCATCACGCGATGGAATTTCTCAAGGCGCTCCGCGCTCAGGTTCGCAACGTGGGTTCCTCCGAATGCAGTATGGAAAACGGCACGATGCGCGCGGACGCCAACATTTCTATCCGCACCAAAGGTACAAGCCAGATGAATACAAAAGTGGAAGTAAAAAACATGAACTCGGTGCGCCACGTGGGAGATGCCATCGCTTATGAAATCAGCCGCCAGAGCGCGGCGGCTCAGGCCGGTGAAAAAATTGTTTTGCACACTCGCCTGTGGGATCCGGAAAAGAAAGTAACCACGCCGATGCGCGCTAAGTTCGAAGGCCCGTGCGTTCCCGATCCCTGTGTGCCGGTAATTAAATTATCCAAAAAAGAAATTGAAGAACTGCGCGCGCGCCTGCCGGAAATGCCCGCGGTCCGGGCGGAACGCTTTATCAAACAATACGGTCTTGCCGCCGAAGAAGCTTCATATTTGAGCGCGGACGCGGAAATCGCTGTCTATTTTGAAAATCTGATTAAGGAAGGAGTGGCTCCGCGCGCGGCAATGCACTGGCTCACCACACAGCTTATGCCCGCGGCGAAAGACAGAAATCAGGAACTAAGTCAAGCTAAAGTAACGCCCGCGCGGCTTGCCGCCCTGCTCAAAATGCTGGCACGCGATGAAATTAACGCCAATGCCGCGCGCGAAGTTCTTGCTCACTTGTTCGCAAGCGATGAATCACCGGAGGCAATCGTCAGCGCTAAAGGATTCAAGCAGGTATCGGATCGCGGCGAGATTGATTCTTTGATCGACAAGGTACTGGCTGATCAGCCGGGCGCGGTTGCCGATTTTAAAAACGGCCAGGGCAAAGCTTTGGGGTTTTTAATCGGCCAGGCAATGCAGGCATCAGGCGGCAAAGCGAATCCGAAAGTAATCAGGGAAATTCTTACCAAAAAACTCGAGGCGCTTTGCAAAGCGTGACCAATTCACAATCAATGTAAAATTGGAAAACCGGCCTTCTTCTATAAAAAGATATTTATAAATTCCGCGGCGGAAATCTGATTTTTGTTTTTGATTGTTCTTTTGCCGTTGGAGTAATTGGTGACGGCGCATTTTTTATACTGCGTACAGTCTCCGGATTTATCCGGCTTGAAACCGCGGCATACGCGTAAAACGTCGGGCGATATCTCGTCAATGAACACAATTTTTCCCCGCCCGTATTTCAGCCGGCCCAGCTCGAATTTTCCGTCGATAACGTGCAGTTTTTTTGATTTAAATTCTTTGGAAACTATGTCCGCGATTTTTTTTACCAGTTTCACGCTTTCATCAATTTCTTTTTTCGTCAGCGCGCCCGCTTCCTGCAATGCTTCCAGCGTTATCAGAATATCGGTGTCTCCCTTTGTCCACGTCTCTACTACTTTATGAAGATTTTTACAGGGCCGGACAAACGGATATCTTCTCCAGAAACTGCCTGTCGCGTTGCTGCGCCAGGTAAATTCTAAATTTGTCAGTGGCGCCGAGCCGGGAAATTGTGGCTTGGCCACCAACATGCCCAGCGGCACGGCCGGTTCCACAATCATCTCATTATCGCTGATGGTATCGATGTAATGAGTGGGAACGCCCTTAGATTTGAGCAGTTTAAAAAAATGCGTGGCGAAACGGCACGCTATCGCGCCCTTGCCGGGAATCTCGCCCACGACAACGTCATACCCCGGGTCAAAAACAGGCTTGCCGTTTTCCATATAGCCTGTCGCCTTGTCGGTAAAAACAAAACGGTATTTTCCTTTATGCGCGCCGGCCGTTATCTTGAAAACATCTTTGGACTTGCCGCGGTAAACGAGATTTTTCTCCATAATTTTAATTTCTCCTTGAGAAACAATTTCTAAGAACATTAATCTCTTCTATCTGAAAAGTATGCTAAACGCTATTCTTATGAGAAAAATGAAGATTGGTGCCGGAGGTCGGAGTCGAACCGACATGCTCGCGAGGAGCGGGGGATTTTGAGTCCCCTGCGTCTACCAGTTTCACCACTCCGGCACGGGGTGCGATTATATAAGCGGTCAGGATAAAGTCAAGCTAAAATCAAGTTGACAGTGTTTCATGCCTGTGTTAATTGGGCTGCACATTTTTTAAGCGGTCTTAAGGGGTTGTAGCTCAGCTGGGAGAGCGCCTGAATGGCATTCAGGAGGTCAGGGGTTCGATCCCCCTCAGCTCCACCAAAAAGTAAGGGAATCATCAC
>Ga0209311_1002956_pt1 | contig 11831 bp, 2 predicted proteins | sample AD_UKC045_MetaG_FD_184417 | JGI IMG/M metagenome (GOLD analysis project Ga0209311, IMG submission 184417) | Active sludge microbial communities of municipal wastewater-treating anaerobic digesters from USA - AD_UKC045_MetaG (SPAdes) (version 2) | ecosystem: Engineered > Bioreactor > Anaerobic >... | reverse complement strand
TGTTTGGATTTGCGGGTTAAGGCGTAGCCAGTCCATCACGAGAGCTGATGGGCAGCTGGTGGAATGGGACGAGGATAACGGACTAATTAAGTTAAACCCGCTGATTGGCTGGACTGAAGATGAGGTATGGAGTTACATCCGAGAAAACCATGTTCCCTACAACGTGCTGCACGACAAGGGTTTTCCGAGCATAGGGTGCCAGCCATGTACCAGGGCAGTAATGCCCGGAGAGGATATCAGGGCAGGACGCTGGTGGTGGGAGAATCAGGACACACGGGAGTGCGGGCTGCACGTAAAGAAATAAAAAAGCCCCTGTTGGGGGCTTATAGATGAGGTACCGAGCGGATTCGAACCGCTGTAAATGGTTTTGCAGACCAGCGCCTAACCCCTCGGCCACGGTACCATCTTGCTGGTGGCAAAAATATAAATAAATTACATTCCGGCAAAATTCAACGCTTCCTACAACGGAAAGTCCCTGTCAAGCGTAACGCTAACCCTTTCAAGGCTACCTCCAAGCGGGGGGTTCATCTTTGAAACCTTAACCTTTAAGCTTCTTACCTGTGGGAAAGAGGCATGTATGGCTGCTGCAATTCTTTCGGCTACATGTTCGAGCAGCTTTGACTTTACCTGCATTTCGACGCTTACAAGGTTGTAAATATGCTGGTAGTTAACCGTGTCGTCCAACCTATCGGTATGCTGGGCATTAGTGGTATCAACATCAACGCTAACATCCACCAGAAACCTGTTACCTACCACCTGCTCCTCGGCAAAATGCCCGTGGTAGGCGTAAAATTCCATATTCTCGAGCTGAATTATCGCCATAAGTTTCAAGTTTAGGTTCTGTACAGGTGATACTATAAATTTTCCGTAACGTTCGTTTATCCTGCTAAATCAAAACGGGTAAATTGAATCCCAAACCCTAAAATTTTAGGTAATAGATATTTTCATTTTCTCAAGTAGTTTTTTGTTGGTTTATTAATTCCGGCAAAAGCTGATTCATTAGGTGCAAATTTTATTTTCTTTACCGACTTAATACCAGGTTGCATTCAAAGATGCAAAATTATATTTTACCACAAAGGGCACCAGGATGCTACACAAAGTTCACAAAGTTCCATTTATAACCCTTTTAATCCCATCCTTTAATGAAATAACATTAGAGTTCATCATACTCTTTCATTTTTTCTCTGTGTTCTTCGTGCATTCTTTGAGAACTTTGTGGTTAATATTCGCCACGTAACCTTGTTTCTGTATAATTGGATTAAGTATGCAATAGTAAAAAGAAAGTCACTTATTTACGTTAATTTTTTTACCACAAAGGGCACCAGGATGCTACACAAAGTTCACAAAGTGCCATTTATAACCCTTTTAATCCCATCCTTTAATGAAATATCATTAGAGTTCATCATACTCTTTCATTTTTTTCTCTGTGTTCTTTGTGCATTCTTTGAGAGCTTTGTGGTTAATATTCGCCACGTAACCTTATTTACGTTAATTTTTTTACCACAAAGGGCACCAGGATGCTACACAAAGTTCACAAAGTGACGTTTAATATTACATATTTAGGTAATACTGAGAAACAACAAAAAAAATCGAATAAATAAACTAATTGCCTGATTATTCGCTTTTTTTGAAATTACATTACCTGATTTTGGAGGGTTTGGGATTGAATTTTCACCTTGAAAAAATTTACTTTTGAAGTGCAATATCCTTCGACCATATCAGCTTTTTCCCGAACCCAAGGCGGTTGTCGGTCATTTTAATATAGGTAACATCCACCACCCAGATGTGGGTATCCATTAGCATTGCCACGGGAAAGCGTTTCAGGTAGGCTTTTTTAGCTTTTTCGTACTGCTCGTTTTGGGGCTGGCTGATGATTCCCTGGAATTGAACTCCCTGAACCTTTCCCACCACGCTGGTTTCCAAAACAATATTCCCGGCAACATAGATGTTGTGGCTAGCCTGCTGGATGTGCCGGGTGTTAAAGTCGGAGGTGAAGACGAAGCAGTTATCCTCAGGCATATAGACGTAAAAGCAGCTGGCGCACCATGGTTCCTCCTCAAAGCTGGTGGCCAGAGTGAGAACATGGTGCTCGTTGATGAAATCAACAATACGCTTTTCGGGAAGACTGCTCATGAGGCGTTCATATCAGCTACAAAAGTATAAAATTGTTTCAATTACACTTTAGACAACCAATTTTGGCTACCGGCAACACTCTTAAAAAAAACTACCACAACACTACTGTGAGTATTGCTGTGGTAGTTTTTGTTTTAGCAGTAATATTGAATTTAAAAGCCCATGTTGTTTGGGATATGATACTCCGGACCGGTTTCCGGTACCTTGTAAACGGTAACGTCAACTGAGTTTGAACCGCTGTTTGTGCATCCGTTTGCCGAGGTAACGGTGGGTATGGAGTAGGTGTAGGTGTTGTTGCTCCCCGGCCCAGTCCAAATTGGGAAAGTTGTGGGAGAATATGTGTATGGTAAAGAAGTTGCGCCGGTAATACTATCGGTGTGGGATCCATCGGTGATGCTGAAGCTGTAGGGTGAAGTTCCACCCGACAGGGTGATGGTCATCTGGGTGTTGTCACCATCGCAGATGGGGTTAAAACCACCATCAACAGCAATGGAAGCCGTTGGCCTTTCCTTGACTGAAACAGTTGATAAATCCGTTAGCTGCTGTGAACAGCCATATTCATTTGTTGCAAGAATATTATAAACAGTTGTTGAGACAGGAGAAACATTGATAGTAACATCGCCTCCAGGTCCAGAACTTACAGGGGAACCAACATTACTATTATCAGTATTGTTTCTCAGCTGAAATGATAATCCCGGCGAAGTAGCATAAACTATGATATTTGCTGTACTTCCATAACATATTGATGGATCGCTTACTGTAAAAGTATTTAATGGCAAAGGATTAACAGTAACTTCCATATAATCTTCTTTTGATTCCGAACCTGTTTCAATCACCTTAACTCTAAAAATACCAGTTGAATTCCATTGGACATCAACACTATTAAGAATGCTGCTACCTATAATGGAACCACCGCCATCCGGTAAACTCCACTGGTATGTGTGAGTACCAACATGAGGAGTGCTGTATGTTGCTGTAATCCCATTGCAAACAGGTGTTGGACCGGTAACATGAGGACTTGGAATATCAGTTATCTGAACGCTAAGCTGGTTGAATTTTGAACAACCTCCCGTAGTAACCGTTTCTGTTAATTTGACCCAACCAGTACCTGATGAGGAAGGCCACGTAACTAAAATTCTGTAGGTTCCCTGTCCTGAAGTAATTGAAGCCCCTGAAGAAACCTCCCAATAATACGTATGGCCAGAAATATTGCCTGTCCCAGACTGATATGCCACCCCTGCTTCGCTTATAGCAACAGTAGTATTACCAGTAACAACAGGATTAGGTGATTCATTAAGGGTAATAGTCACTGTTTTGGTGAAATCACGTACTCCAGTGCTTCCTGTTGCATCACGTACATAGGAGATATTGAATACATAATTGCCAGGACCGCCAGAAGCAAGTGGTTCAATAGCATTTGAAACTACCAGCATATAGGGAGAAACAGCAATATTATTGACAGTGGTTTCATTTGCACCATTTACTTTATATTTAATTGACCATGGTGCTACACCGGTAAGATCTATACTGATATTTGTTGAAGAGCCATCATCACAAATACTTGAATTACCACTGGTTATAGTGGCTGTTGGAAGGCTTTCAACACCAATAGTAAAATAATGATCTCCGTTAATGGCCACAACAGCACTTGTTTGAATAGTACCCGAGTTCACACCGCCATCATTAATAACATTCCCACGGTTTTCCCATGCACTTCCATTCCATTCAACAATACGCAATTTAGTTCGGCTTCCTGCATCGGGAGGAATTATCCCACTTTGCGAATCCCATCGAATACGAACATTGGCTGTTGCACCAGTAGGCCCATTTATTCTCCAATATTCCGTATTACTAACAGCATCTACAGGATTAATTTTACTGTTTGGATCCATTCCGTCATTTCCAGGATTATGATTATAATACTGTGCAATATAATAGCCCCCCGTAGAAGTTGAGGAAACATAAACATTACCATATCGAGAAGTATCACCTACTGGAAAATTAAAAGAAGAATTTGAAAGAATATTTTTTCTTAAAGGACCATTAACAAACGAACTGCTACTGCCACCCACTACAACGGAGGTACTGCTATTTGTAAGAGTCAACAGATTGGTAGCATTGGTGGTAATAACACCATTGGTAAGATAAAGATATTGTCCAACAGCAGCCTGACCGTTTCCACTTATTGTTAATTCTGCTGAGTTATTTACACTTAAATTATAATACTGCTCAGTAGTAGTGGCATTAACAACTTTCATAGTTTGAGCTGCAGTGCCTTTGAAGAATACTGTCCCCAAACCGGGAACAAATCCTCCAGAAGCCGTAGTGGTACTGTCTATCCAGTTACCAAGAACGGTAATATTTTTATTGAATTTGGTATCATCGAGAGTACCTCCTCTGATTATCAAATTACCAAGGACTTTCAAATCGTCTGCACTAACATATTTAATTCCACTTCCTGAGAATATTACATGCTGATAGGGCTTGTAATCATTTCCAGGTTTAAGAGGCAAATAAGCAGGCGTTGCAGTATTATTTGTCAATTCTATAGTACTTGTAGCATTATTCATAAAATCGTCAAATTCACCACCCGGAAAAACAAAAACGCCGTCTGTACTAGGGGTAGTACTTGTTATCTGAAGGGTTCCACCTCCTTTGATATGTCCAAGGTTATGATATAAGGTGGTTCCAATTTTTAGTGTACCATTAATAGTAACCGAATAGGCATTTTGCGTGTTTGCATCCATTGTAATAGTATGGCCAGAAAGAATAACTACCGGATTACCTTGCGGATATGAAGGTGCTGGACCACCGGAACCATCTGAATTTAATGTCCATGCATTGGGGTCGGTCCAGTTGCCTCCCAACGTAGCATTACGGCTGTAGTAAACTGGTAAATTAACAAAATTAGGTGCATCGCCAGCAGTATATTCTCCATCAATATAACCAACACCGCCTGAGGGTAAAATATTAATTGTATTTAATGGAGCATTTATAGTGTTGTCACTTGATAAATAGGTTGGAGTCCAAGTATTTCCAATAAAACGACCTGCAACATAAGTATTTTCATTTCCCTTTATATCCACATCATCATAGTAATAAGTATGTTCAACAACAGGATTACTAAAACCACCGGAAGTCACAAACCAGTAATAATCAAGCCTGTTTGATGTGCCTCCGCCACTCAAGGCGGGATGCTTATAATTGATTGGCCGTATTATAATATTCCCTGCAGCTCCATTAGAAGTTACATTAAATCTTGCCGGAGTATATTTACCACTTACCCCAATAGGAAAAGTAAAGTCGTAAGCTCCAGAAGGATATAATTTCTTAACCCCCTGATCGCTGATAACGCCGTTCAATAAAATCATACTGTTTACATTGGGCGTGCCGCCAATAGAAGCATTTTGACCAAGTGTGAGCAAATAGTCATCAATATACAGATTTCCAACGGTAAAGGTTAGAACTCCATTAATAGTAGAATTATCAACCAGATTAATGCCAACAGAGTTGTTAATCTGGACATTTCCAAAAGTACCATTGCCATTACCTGATATTTCCTGTTTTGAGGAGCCATTAAGAATAATTCCCCCAGTAGAAAGAGGGCTGGTATGAACTGCAGAATTATAGATATCACCAATAATGGTAATATTGTTACCTCCATCATTCAGAGTCCCTGAAATCAGGCTAAAATTATTATTTACCCGAACATTACTGTTGGAAGCAAGATTAAGGGTATCTGTTTTATTAACAACCAGATTGCCAAAATTGGTGAGGTTAGCCCCATTCCCTGTAAGTGTCTGAGCTGAAGCCCCGTTAAATGTAGTAGTTTGAGTTAATGATCCCGGCTGATATCCTCCGTTTGAAATACCTGATGCTGAATTAAGATTATTATTGGCGAGATTTCCTCCAATAGTAACGTCGAAGCCATTGGCATGAAACTCTGAATTGTCTTCTATTGTGAGATTATTTAAAATATTTAATGAAGATACCCGTAAATTGGCAATTTTTGTGGTTGTTTTTGCATCAATTATCAGATTCCATAAAGGAGCCAATGATACAAAGTTAAATGATGAACCTGATGCAGCAGCTGCCGAGCCAAGTCTAACAGTACCTCCTGTAACCGAATAGGTTGCTGGATTTATATATAGTTCATTATATGAGGCATTGTTAAAATTGCGTGAAATGGTAAGTGTACCTCCCGACATATTGAAAGTACCGTCATTTAAAATTTCAAACATTGCACGGGTATTACTAACAGCTTGTCCATCAATAATCACCGTTGAATTTCCACTTTGAGAATAATTTAATGAACCGGATGAAATGGTTAGGGATCTTCTAACCTGTCCATTTACAAATAAATAGCCATTATCGGCAACAATAATTTCAGGATTTCCACCCGAAGCATATTCTATGTCATTGTTATAGGTCTGACCCAACTGCCCGATATTTACCTTTCCATTATTAATAATTTCGAGACGGCCATTCAAAATTAAATCACCTGCATTGTTGGTGGTACCAATATTAACAGTTCCATCATAGGCCGATAGGGCAGCTGTGCTGGGAACAGTAAATGCAGTGGTGCTTGAAAGAGTCATATTTAAAGAAGAATTGGAAATACGAAATGTCCCATTGTTTAAAATAAGCGCCGTTCCCGTTCCCTGCAATGTCAGATTATTGGCTGTAACATTCAGGATAGTATTTCGTGAACTTCCCTTATCAACATACAGGTAGTTAAACTCATTAATCCCTGTTCCGGATATCACTCTATTTACATTACCCTTAAAGTAAACGTTTGTGACACGAGCAGTATTACTGCCATACATATCGAAAGTACCGTTGTTATTTAAATTTCCATAAATATTAAGAATATTGGTGGCATTTGTAGAGATTGAAACATCAAAAGTAGCGCCCGACGCAATGTTAACATCGCCATTTACATTTACCGTTTGAGCATTATTATTATTCATAAAACGCAATATTCCACCATTGACAATCAGGTTACTATCGACAGTTAGAGTTTGGGCAGCAGCAGAATTAAACTGTGCAACCCCTGTACCGGTTCCACTTATTAGCAAATCGTCATAAATGCGTAAACTGATATTTGGAAAAGTTATGGTTTGTGCACTTGCAGGAGAAATAATCAGATTATTATAGCTGGTTTTGGTAGTTGGGAGTGTGAAATTGGTTGTACCTGTAGTGTAATATTCGACAGTACCTCCACCACTACTTAAAAAATTACCAAAATCGCCTGCTGGAAAAGTTGCTGTTGCTACTGATGAGGAAATACGAATTTTTCCAGTACCCAGTATTTTACTATCAGGCAAGGCTCCAAAATTGTGTCCTGTGGTAGTACCAATATCAAGTACTGAACCACTCCTTATTTCAAGACCTCCTGTTGTTTTATTATTTGTGGTTATAGTTACTGTATGATTCAAAGTGTTTCCATCACCAATGACAACAGGATTGGAAGCACCCGGTAAAGCTCCATCTACAGGACCTCCCACGCTTACAGATGACCAGGTATTTACATCCTCCCAATTACCATTCTGTCGGCTATAAAAGACTTTAACAGTACCAAATGCAGATAACTCACCAGCGGTGTAGTCGCCATCAACATTGCTAATATTCCAGAAACGGATTTCATTATTGGCATCCACTACCTGAGCAATATCATTGATGTATGTCCAGCTATAGGGGCGATAAACACCAGGAATATAGTTGGCTTCAGTACCTCTTATATCCGAATCGACATAACGATAGGTATGAGAAATAGAATTGGCAGGAAGGCCGGAGAAACCTGTACTCGTTACTTTCCAGTAATAATCGAGAGAATTTGATGAGGTTACGTAATTCTGATAACGTGCAACAGGCTTGATATTAACAGTGCCCCAGGTAGAAGGAGCCGATGAAAATTGAATGGTTGCCGGGGTATAATCGTTTGCCGTACCCAGCGGGAAAAGAAAAGGAGAAGTGGAGCCAAATTCCTTGCTAACTCCGCCATCGCTCATATTACCAGCAGTGCGTATCATTTTGGTACCGCTAAAAGCTGTTCCTGTACCTGTTAAAGCATCATAAATGTTAGATGTAGAAGAAAAAGTAAGCTTGTAGGTGCCAATATCCAGAATATAATTACTTGCAAGACGGAGGTTTCCATTAATTCGCTGATTGGCAGCCATTGTAACCGAACCACCAGTTTTATTAATATTTAAATTGCCAAAAGCTCCATTACCATTACCTCCAATAGTCTGTGCCGTATTGCCGGTAAGGGTAATGCTACCGGAAGCCTGACTGATATGAGTACCGGAGTTGGTAATACTTCCACCCACATTTATGGTACGTCCCATATCCTGCAGGAAACAACTTTCATCTATAGCTAAATTATTTCGTATGGTTAAATTTTGTGAGATATTAGTATTGCTTCTGTTGGTAACTGTCATATTATAAAGGCCGGAGGTAATAGTGCCATTGTTAGCAAATACCTGCCCTGCTAATCCATTAAATGTTGTAGTGTTTGTTCCAGGGGAATAGGTAGCATTAGCGTTAAGTGTAAAATTACCCCCAACAGTTAAATTAAGATTATTGGTGGCTAAATCGAGGACGGTATTATCACTTACAAGCAAATTATTCATAACTGTAACATTAGTACTGCTTGTATTAAGGAATTGAATAGTAACAGTACCAGCACCCGTACGACGGGTAATATTTAAGTTATTAAAGGGAACAGTAGTATTTACCGTATATGTATAACCCGATGGCAAATTAAAGTTAACGGTAGCATCCCCTCCCACATTAAAATTATTCGAATTGGAACGTAAATCCATTATTTGAGTACAGGTTCCTCCTCCAATAAAAGTTACATCAGTAAAATTCAAAGTTCCTCCTGTCATAATAAATACATTGCTGGGGTCATTTAACCCCAACATGGGGCCAGCATGATTTTCACCCTGTAAACGAATATTTACAGTACCTCCTGTTTGGTAGTAAGTAATAATATTACCACCACCTACAGCGGCCCATACCTGACTGGCATCGAGTGTTCCCGTCCCTTCAACCATAATATAGGGAGTACCCAATGTACCCAAAACAAGACCAGCTGCATCTCCCGTACTGAATGTTCCAGCACTGATTCTTAATTTTCCATAAAGTGTAGCTGCCTGATAGCCAGTTCCATTAACACCTGTAACAGTTGTAGAAACATTTGCACCATTTACCCATAAGCAGGCTGTAGGTATAAGATTAAAATCCTGCCCTCCCTCTGTTAATGAGGGTATATTAATGTTATTATTCAGCTTTAAAGTACCATAGTGCAGAAAAAGTGCCTTATAATAAACCCCAAAACCATAACCATCAGGGCCTCCATTAAAAGCATTATTTCCCTGATTATTAGGCCCATATAAAGCAAAGTTGGAAGTATTACTTGCATTTATTTCCAGAGTATATGTTTGGTCCACACCTTTTTCCACTATCAACCTGTAAAAATCAGTTGTACCATTCAATTGAGCAACATTATTGGATGAACCTCTAAAATAAACCTGAACAGCTCCATAATTTACTCCTCCATAGCTTGTTGTGGTTAAAGTATAATAATTATTAACAACTGGAGAAGTCAATCCTGTAAATCTAATAGAACCATTATTAATAAGATCTCCATACAGATAAATGGAATGAATTGGATAAGCAGGTAATGGAGTACCATTAGGATTAGGAATAGCATGTCCCGTGGCAAAATTGCTTACCCTTATATTACAATTGGAATTTACTGACAAATTGCCATAAATAGTAAGATTAATTAAATTATCAGAAGCAGTTGAACTACCTATAAAAAATGTAAGCGAACCACTACCGTTGGCTACTATAGAAAAATTACCATTAATGGTATAATTGGTAGGATTGGTAAGATTATTCAAATACACTGAATTATTGGTGGCAGTATAATTGGAAATAATCAAATTGTTATATTCCAGCTGAGCTGTACTTATATTTGTATTGTTTAAATTGTAATATTCCACCGTCCCCCCATCGGGGCTGACAAAATCATTAAAAATTCCACCCGGAAAAGTAGCTGTTGATAGACGCAGTAATCCCTTACCCCTTACATCGCCAAAGTTGTGACCTGTTGTAGAACCTATATCAAGCTTGCCTCCTTCATTAATCTGCAATGATAAAACTGTTCGTGCTACAGAAGTATTAACAGTACGTCCATTTAAGATTACTACTCTGTCAAGCGCTCCCGGCACAGCAGGATTAACAGACAGTGTACCTGATGGGTCGGTAGTCCAGGTAAGAGCAGTGCCCCAATCACCCGATTGATAGCTGTAATAGGTTATGGGAGCTTCGCGGGCCGTCCAATGCCCTGCAAGTATAGATGAGCCCATAACTGTCATAGGATTAATTCCTCCGCCGCTACCTCCTGATGGCATAATCCATGAGCCACCGCTATATACATGAGGAACATAACTACTCTGATCACCTCCTGTACCCACCTCATCGGGATCGATATAGGTCATTTCCAAATCGGCGCTGCTAACCGTAAGATTAGTAGTTCCAACAATCCAGTATTTTTGAAGATCAGTAGAATTGGCTGATGGAGGGCCTGAAGCAGTCCCAGCCACTGCACGTACAGAAACACTCCCAGTTCCTGTAACTGTGGCTGTAAGCGAAGTTATCTCAAAAGGAGTATAACGAGCGCCTGTACCCACAGGATATACCATTACAAAATTGGAAGCAGCAGTACCCTGTTTAATAAAGCTGCCTGTACCATCGCATACAATCATGTGATTTGCATCAAACGAACCGGTAACTGATCCGCCTGAAGCCAGCGTAAGATTATAATTTGACGAACCCAGGCTGATATTTCCACTGGAAAGATTAAGAATGTTATTCACCGTAACATTCCCTGAAAGGGTTTTAGTGCCTCCACCAGAAGAAGTGAGGTTATAGTAGGTGTAGGCTCCAATTGACTGGGAACTTGAAGAATTATAGTTTACGGTACCTGAAGTGGGTGCACCAGCTCCTCCCCCAGCATTACTGGTAATGCCACCGCCTGTAATGGTACCCTGAACGTTAACCGTTCCGCCACCAGAAAAAAGAATGTAATTCCTTAGATTGGATCCCTCCATGGTTACATTGCCAACCGTCACGGTACCGGTGTCCAGCTGCAGGTAGCAATCCCTTGTGTCTCTAGCGGTATTGGGCATTGTAACGGAGCCGGCAGTCAGCGAGCCATTCGCAACATTCACGTAGCATGATCTATTATTACTAGTAGGTTCGCTCAAGGTCACCGATCCGTTAACAGTAAGGCTGTTTGTGCCGCTAAAAGTTAAATATGTATTAGCAGTTGAACTGGCAAAGGTTAGGTTACCTATAGGGTTGGCAGGCGAAACATTCAGGGTTACCTGCCGGTTATTTCTTATGGTTACGTTTGAGGGTGTGGCTTTTTCCCCGGGGTAACCTTCATCCACAGTAGGCGTTTGCCAGCTAGAGCCATTCCAGCGTTGCCAGAATGAAAGGGTAGTCCAACTTCCCGCCACAGTACCGGCTGTTTGGTAGTCGCCCACCGCCTGGCTAAAGGCGGTAGAGGCGGAAAGAACCAGGGAAAAAGCCAGAAAACCTGCCCGAAGGGCTTTTCGAAATGTTGTGCCCCTTAGGGCAGCTGTGGTGGTGTGTGTACGCATATCTAATTTTTCAAAATTCAA
>Ga0209311_1002955_pt1 | contig 11832 bp, 10 predicted proteins | sample AD_UKC045_MetaG_FD_184417 | JGI IMG/M metagenome (GOLD analysis project Ga0209311, IMG submission 184417) | Active sludge microbial communities of municipal wastewater-treating anaerobic digesters from USA - AD_UKC045_MetaG (SPAdes) (version 2) | ecosystem: Engineered > Bioreactor > Anaerobic >... | reverse complement strand
AATTGTTTTCTTCGCGATGCTTTATGTGAGCGGCGTCGACTGGCTGACTGTTTTCGTGAGCATGGTGGCGCTTGTTTCTGCAGGACTCGCGGCCTCGCCTTTCGCGCTTAAAGAGTATCAGTTCAAGCGGTTGATATCGTTCATAAACCCAGACGCTGACCCTCTCGGCTCCGGCTACCAGCTTATGCAGTCCAAGATAGCTATAGGTTCTGGAGGCCTTTGGGGAACGGGATTGCTGGACAGTCCGCAATCCGGGTTGGGCTTTTTGCCTGCGTCTCATACTGATTTCATATTCTCTTCTATCTGCGAGCAGGCTGGGTTCATAGGCGGGGCCGCCGTCATTCTGCTTTTCGCGTGGTTTCTTTTCAGAGTGGTGCGAATAGCGGCTCAGGCGGAAGACCTTTTCGCGGTGTACATCGCCGCCGGAGTCTTCGCGATGATCGCCGGTCAGGCCATGATCAATATCGCGATGACAATGGGCTTGTGCCCGATAACCGGAATACCGTTGCCATTTGTCAGCTACGGCGGAAGCTCGATGCTTGTGAACGCCGTAGCAGTGGGGCTGCTCCTCAACATTTCTATAAGGCGCAGAAAAATAATGTTCGGCTGACGGACCTGCCAAAGGGCCGTCGCTGTGGGAGATAAACAATGTCAATAGATGAAAAGCTCGCAGTTCTCGTGTTGGCGGCCGGCAAGGGAAAACGCATGAAGTCGGACATCGCCAAGGTGTTGCACGAGGTTGCGGGCAAGCCGATGTTGTCTTACGTTCTGGAAAGGGCGTCGGAGCTTGCAGCCGCGCGCGTGATTGTCGTCGTCGGACATAAAAAGGAAACCGTCATCTCCATGCTTCCTTCAGGAGTGAGCCACGCCGTTCAAGAACCGCAGCTTGGAACCGGTCATGCAGTGATGTGCGCGGAGGGCCTGTTCAGAGACGCTCAGGGCGACATCTTAATCCTTTACGGAGACGTCCCGCTGATAACGGCCCGCACCATCCGTTCGCTTTTGAAAAACCATAGAGAATCGGACAATTCCGGAACGATACTAACCGCGATTCTAGCCGAGCCTGCGGGTTACGGCAGGATTGTTAGAAACGAATCGGGAGGAGTAGACGCAATAGTCGAACATAAGGACGCCGGGCCGCAAGAACTCGCCATAAAAGAGATAAACACCGGGATATGCTGTTTTAAAGTCGCCGATCTTCTATCAGTGCTAACGGAAATAAAAGACGACAACGCGCAGGGCGAGTATTACATCACGGACGCAGTGGGTCTGATGAGGAGCCGCGGGATGCGTGTCGGGGCGGTCGTCGCGTCGAACCCGGCTGAGACGGAAGGCATAAACACGGAAGAACAGAGAGCCGCTGCGGAGCTTGTCATGATAAATCGCCTCGGCGGCAATTGAATAATATTGCGTTTGCTTTGGAAATCACTTTTGCAGATTAAGTCCGTCAAAAGCGCGAGCGGCGCGGGCGGACAGCTCCTGAAAGCAGAAACACTGCGGCTCCGAGCAAGACTATGGACGCGCCGCTAGATATATTCAGATAGTAGCTGACGACAAGACCGCCGATGACGGTGAAAAAAGTGTAAACCATCGAAGCGGCGATTACTGCGCGGTAATCATTGAACCACATTCTTGCCGTCGCGGCTGGCAAAACCAGCAGCGCGCTGATAAGCACTATGCCTATGACTTTCATGCTCATCACCACGGTTACGGCTATCGCGCCGAGCAGCGCGTAGCGGAGAGCGTCCATAGGGAGCTTGAGAGAGCGCCCGTATTCCTCGTCGAAACACATCACAATGAACTCTTTGAAGAACAGAGCGACGACGCCTAGCACGACCGCGCCCATAGCCGCCACCGCGATGATGTCGCCTGAAGTCACAGCAAGAATGTTGCCGAATAGATAGCCGAACAAATCTACGGTGTATTGTTTTTTTAAGCCAATTAAGAGAGCGCCCATAGCCATCGCGACGGAGAACATGATGCCGATAGCGGTGTCTTCGGAAATCTTCCTCGACTGGCTGACCCGCGCCACTATCAGAGCGGCGGTGAAAGAAAAGACGACCGCGACGCCGACGGGATTAGCTCCGAGGAAGCTGCCAAGCGCCGCCCCGCCGAAGGCGGTGTGGGATATGCCAACTCCTATGAAGCCGAGGTTGCGGTTCACCACGAAAAAGGAGATCACGGGACAAACCAAGCTGACAAGCGCGCCGATTATGAGAGCCCGCTGCATGAATGTGTATTCTAATATTTCCATATCAGTCCGCGACCTCAGAGACTTCCCCGCCGCGCCTGACGACCCGGTGCGGGATGTCCCCGTGCAGAAATATCTCTTTGTGCTCTCCTATGAAACCCTCTGTCACCGGGCATGTCAGTCTTTCAGGCTTGTCGTGAACCACCACATTCACGTTCACGCAGGCGACTTGGTTGCAAACGCGGGGAATAACGCCCATATCATGGGTAACGATAATGATTGTCAAACCGAGATCGTCCCTGAGCCTTTCTATCAAAGCGTAGAACGAATCCTGAGAATGAGCGTCCATGCCGGCCGCAGGCTCGTCGAGCAGAAGAAGCTCCGGCTTGGCGGCGAGCGCGCGGGCTATGAAAACGCGCTGTCTCTGTCCGCCGCTCAATTCGGAGATGTGGCGCGAGCTCATATCGCCCACCTCCATGATTTCAGCCGCTTCAGCCGCCGCCGCTCGCTCGCTCGCCCCCACCCTCTTCATCATCCCAAGTTCGCCGTACATCCCCATGAGTATCACATCGATGACTTTTATCGGGAAACGCCAGTTGGCCGAGGCGTGCTGCGGCATATATCCCACGCCCCTGCCGTTGGCGGAACGTCTGAAGTCAAACTCGATCTGTCCTTCCTCAGGTTTTATCAGGCCTGCGACGAGTTTTAAAAGAGTGGACTTTCCACCGCCGTTTGGGCCGACCATTCCGAACACCTGTCCGCGCTCGACATCCATGCTGACTCCGGCAATAGCCGGAGTCGCCGCTCCGTCGTATGAAAATGAAATTCCTTTTGCTTTTACAATCGCGTCGGACAACACTCTACCTCAACGCTTTTCTCATTTCGCCCAAGTTGTATCTCATGAGTTTCAGATAGCTGTCCCTGCCGAGGACGCCGGGGCCTCCGAGGGGATCGAGTATAGCCACTTTAATTCCGGCTTCCTTCGCTATGACATCGGCTGTTTTCGAGTTCAATTGAGGCTCGGCAAAAATCGCTTTTGCTTTCGACGCTCTGGCTTTGTCCACAATTCTCGCCAACTGCTCCGGCGCAGGCTCCTTGCCCGGAAATTCCTGTATCACCCCGGCCTGCTCCAGTTCGTAATCCTTTGCCATGTAGTCCCAAGCGGAATGGAAGGTTATGAATTTTCTTCCTGCCAACGCTTTAGAGTGGACCGTCAATTCGCCGTCAAGCTTTTTTAGTTCAAGGATATAATCATCGGCTTTCTCCGAAAAATAACCGGAGCTCTCAGGAGCCTTCTCAATCAAAGCGTCTTTAATCACGCTTACGATTATCATCGCTCTCCTCGGACTAAGCCAGTAGTGCGGATTCGCCTCAATTCCGTCTTCTTGCTCGCCTTCATGCGCGCTCTCGCCTTCATGTCCGTGTTCGTGAGCCTCTCCCATGATGGGTTTCACATGGTCGGAAAAATGAATCGTTTTAACATCCTTATTCTGAACTGAAGAGAGCATTTTATCAGCCCAGAACTCGAACCCGAATCCCACCAGAGCCACAATGTCGGCGTCGCTCAATACCTTCATGTCCGCCGGAAGAGGCTCGAACGTGTGAGGCGACTGTCCCGGTTGAACTAAGAACTTAACGTCAACATGCTCGCCGCCCACCTGACTTATTATGTCCGCAAGAGGAAATATCGATGTCACGACGACGATGCTGTCGTTTTCAGGTTCGACTTTTTTCGTCGGTTTTTTCGAGCACCCCGCCGCCGCGACAATCAAAACAGCCGCCGCTATCGCCGCCGCGGCATTCATCCCCTGTCTTATCCGCATGTCAAAGCCTCCTGAATACTATCGTTGAGTAGATTCTATAGCGCGCCGCAACGAACGACAACCTAGTTGAATCCGCGCGGAAATCATGCGCCCCGCGAATAATTGCTGAAGCTACTCAACCGAGGTTGTTCATTATCTTTTGGATTATCTCGTCTTTTTCCGCGCCGCTCAATTCGACCTGCTTGAATTCCATCGTAACGCCGTCGTTCTCATATCTCGGAAGCACGTGAAAATGCGAATGCATAACACGTTGCCCTGCGGCGGCTCCCACATTGTTAATGAAATTAATTCCATCGCAGCCTACAGCGCTCTTCACTGCGGAGGCGACTTCGCTCATCAGCTTCGAGCAGTCCGCCAACTCCTCTGTGGTCATCTCCAGCAAATCCTGCCTGTGCTCCTTTGTTATTATGAGAGCGTGCCCCTTGGTGGCCGGAAAGGCGTCCAGCATCGAAACGCATGTGTCATTCTCCGCGATAAAACGCACAGGGATTTCGCCTGCGATTATTTTACAGAATATGCAATCCGGATTCTTTGCCATGTTCGTTCTCCATGAGTTTCCGCCAACCGTTCGCGGCGGACTTTTTCTGAGTAAATATTATCACAGCGCCGAAATACTTAAAACAGTTTAATCTTGCCGTTTATGTCTATTCAGATAATCTCGACGCCTTTTTTCCTCGGCTTTGAAGGCAGTTTTATCTGCATTGGGAAATCGCCTTGGATATCGCGTTTGGTAGGATAGCCGACGGAAATGAGAGCGACTATGCGGGAGCGGCTAGGCGCTTCTATAATCCTTGCCGCCCTGCCCTCATGGAAATCGGGCATAATGTTCAGCGCTAATCCCAACTCGGCGGCCATAAGAGATATGTGAGAAATCGCGATCGGCACGTCAATCATAAAATAAGGCTGTTCTTTGCCGCGCGCGCGTTGAGCGCCGTCATCAGCAATCGCCGCAATTACAACTCCCGCTTCCGGGAAAGGCGTCTGAAGCCCCCTCTCATTGTGCGCGCACGATTCGAGCCTCCATTGATTCTCCTTGCAGCGAATTATCACAAATCGCCATATCTGACTGTTAGAAGAAGACGGAGCGAGCCGCGCGGCTTCCATCAGCCAGTTCAATTTCCACTCTTCAACATCCTTCTTCGCGAACGTGGAAACAAACCTCGTCTTTTTCAGAAGCCCCGGCACGATGTCATCGGCGTTCATGCCCGCCGATATTGAAGCGCCAGCAAGAAGCTCTGCGTCCGGCGTAAGGTCCCATACAGCCGGCTTTCCGAACTTTTCCAAGAACACTGTTTCAGTCAGCGGCCTTCTCTGATAGTGGAGTCTCTTCTTAATAAACCTGTCGAACTGCCCCGTGATGTCCAAGGGAGTTATCTGTTTCTGAAAAGGTATGCCGATCGGCGACATTGCGACTATTCGCGTTCCTTTAGGCAGCTCCAATGCCTTTGCCACCGGAGCTTCGTCGAAAGCTCCCAGCCAACAAGTTCCCAAGCCCGACGCTCTAGCGGCCAGCGCGAAGTTCTCAAAGGCCATCGCCGTCTCCATAAGGTAAAACTGCTTGTCTCCCTTTCTCGGAGCGGAGTCTGGGTTAGCCGTGACGCACACCATCCCCGGTATGTCACCTGCTGCCATCCAAACATTGGTTTTCCCCTTAAAGCCGGACATAGCGGCTTTTCTGCACGCCGCCGCCTGTTTCTCCTCCAAAATAACTTTAATGTTCCAAGAGGGAGAACTGCCGAATGCGGCGGACAGCCGCGCTGCCGCTACCGCGCCGTTCAGCGCCTTTTTCGGCGCGACTTCAGACTCATATTTTCTTACACTTCTTCTTAATCTGATAACTTCAATAAGAGAAACGGGTTCCTTGATTTCTGCCATCTCGCCCCCCGGTCATTTTTTATTCACAGGCTTGTGCAATATTTCACTTGTTGGATTTTATTATAGCGCTTATGGCAAATATTGGTCAAAATTCGATTATTTTACGACAAACCAATTTCTGCCAGAGCGTTATTGTTTGATTTTAAAGCTTTTCCCTCTTAGAAGATAAAAACGATGAAGAGTTATGTCCACATCTTCGACGACCTCTCCGCCTTTCACCGTCAGAAGCGTCGGATCATGAAACGACCCGAACCCGCCGCACATATCGTCATATTGTTCGCATATCAGCCCGTCTCCGTCGCAGTCGGTCGCGGCCATAAAGTAGTACTTGCCGTCAGGAATATTGAAAAAGGAATAACCCCCGCCCGGAAAAGGAATAGCCCTGTAATCAACTAAATCTTCAAATCTATCAAGGAGCGCTACATACAAATAATTCTGGTATTCACAGTTCTCCAGCGGGGCTACGCTTGTATCAGGAACAGACATTCTGACCTTCACAACTTTCTCGCCGCCGTTAGAGAATAACAGAACGCGCCCGTTGTAAGTTCCGGCGGGCAATCCAGTCCTGTCAACTTCTACCCTTAAAGTAACTGAGTTCGCCGCCGGAGCCGATAGAACCGCCTTCAACCAATTCGGATAAAGTTCCGTGGTCGCCATAACGGAATTGATTACCAAATCCCCGGAGCCTGTGTTTGTGATAATGACAGTTTTGCTGTTTATGCCCGTGTGGAAATAAACATCGGAAGGAGACGCAGAAATCGCCGGCCTCGAAGGCTCTACATACGACCCTGCCGACTTTTTCGCTTCCCTGACCGCCGCGTAAGCATTAATCAAACCGGCTCCATACATCGTGTCCGTCCCCGGCTCGCCAAGGTCCGTGGCGGTCTGCGACATCGTTTCTGCTATCTCGTCGGAGGTAATCGAAGGATTTGCCGCAATCATTAGCGCCGCCACTCCCGACGCGTGGGGAGCCGCCATAGACGTCCCTTGGTAATAAGCATAAGCGGAATCGTTGTCTGCTTCGTCGCTCCTAACCGAGCTTAAAACTCCGTGAGCCGTCTCGTAATACGTGTAACCTCCGGGAGCCGCCAGTCCGAGTCCGGGGCCTTTGTTCGAGTACCCTGTAACAACCCCGTATGTGTCTACCGCGCCCACTCCCACCGTGTAATCGCACAGCGCCAATGTGTTTATTCCGCTCGAGCTATAGTGGTTTCCAGAAGATATGAAAGCGATTGCCCCAGCGTTGTGAATCATCTGAAACGCTTCCCTGAAAGTCGATAGGCAACCCGAACCGGGACCGTATCCCAAACTCAAATTTATTATCTTCGCCGGCTTTGATGGAACCGTCCCTGAATCGTTCGGCAATCCGACGGCATAATACAACGCTTGAATCAGATCATCAGCGTCAATGCCTCTGGTTCCGGCGACGCGAATGGGCATTATCTTTCCTGACCACGTCACTCCCGCCACGCCTTTCGAGTTGTCGGACGCCGCCGCGATCGTTCCCGCCACATGAGTTCCGTGGTGTCCTCTATGCTCTGAGGAGTCTGGCGGAATTGCTCCGTAAAAACACCTTGAATCCGTCACATCCTCCGGGTCGGAGTCTATGCCGTCGCCGTCGCATGCGCTGTAGGGGTCTGAAATGAAGTCATACCCTGCAACCAGCCTTCCTCTCATATCCTCATGCTTTGAGACAATCCCGGAATCCAACACGGCAACGATGACATCGTCGCTGCCCGTCGTTATATCCCATGCTCTAGGCAGGTTAATCAATTCATAGTGCCACTGATTGTAATACATAGGATCGTTAGGCGTTCGGAAAACGCCGCCTATCGCGTTCAAACCGACTGTTTGCACATCCGGGTCTGATGTCAGATCGAGGCATGCGCTGCGGGTCACATCAAGAGCTTCTTTTTCTCCGGCTCCTCCTATGCCTATGGTCAGCAAGGAAAAACCGAAATCTCTTTTCTTTTTCACGCCCAATCCGCGCGAAGCGGCGAAATCAGAAACCGACACTCCCTGCCTCAGGCCGACCATCAGTTCCCCGGCTATGAATTCTTGGGCTTCGCACGCCGTTGTCGCGATATTCTTGCCTCGATATATCGTCCGCCGCGAGAGATCGCGTTCCGTATCATCTTTCAATATAATCGGCGAGTCGAGAGCTTCATACGAGTATTCGCCAGTCTCTGAAACGCGGCCGGACGTCTGCGACAAATTCAAAATCAGCCTGCCTGTCGCCCCTCCGTATTCCGAAGTGGGCCCAAGACACCTTATTTTGGTCTCAGCGTCCGTCCACAGATTGTCCTTCCCGTCGTTTACTCTGACCCGCACTGTAAACTCGCCGCTCAGAGCCGTTGTGAATATGTATTTGTTGTTTTCAACCTTTATCAACGTTCCGCCGGGGTCTGCGCTCCATTCATATCTGACAGAATCCTTATTTGGGTCGCTCGCCCTCGCAGTGATCGTCGTCTGTTCGCCGATTATGATATCCTTCTTTGAAACCTCTAATGCTTCGACTATCGGAGGAAAATTCACCAAGTCCCTCGTCATCCCTCCCCCGCCGCCGCATCCCGCGAACGTCATTACGACAAAGGCAATGCCAAACGCAAATAATGCCGCCCGCAGCGCTCTGCTCGTAAATCTCATGGCGATTGCCTTAATTCCCACAGGATAATTATATCAATAAAATCATCCTGCAAAGACGCTCAACTAAAAATCGTTGACGAATGACATTAATATCGGACATTCGTCTAATACTCTCAAATCTATATATTCAATTTCTATTAAGTTATAGTCGCTTTCATGCCGCGTTACTCAAACAACCGCTTATATTCCGGATAACCTTCCTTTTCCAAATCCTCCACAGGGACGAACTTCAACGCCGCCGAATTGACGCAATACCTTGTTCCTTCCGGAGCCGGGCCGTCCGCAAACACATGTCCGAGATGTGAATCCGAAGCCTTGCTCCGTATTTCCACTCGAACCATCCCATGCGTCGAATCCTTCTTTTCCACTATACTGCTTTTATCTATAGGACGGGTAAAACTCGGCCAACCAGTTCCAGAATCGAACTTGTCCTTTGAACTGAAAAGAGGTTCGCCTGTAACCACATCCACATAAATGCCTTCCCTTTTGTTGTTCCAGTATTCGTTGTCGAAAGGCGATTCCGTCGCGTTGCGCCTTATGACCTCATACTGCAACGCAGAGAGCCTCTCTTTTAACTCATCGTCTCCCGGAATATCGGCGAGTCTGTTGGATTCGGGCGGCTGAACTCCCGTTCGCGGCAACGGACATCCCTTCCATGCTCTGTCAATAAATCCGGTCCTGCCTGAAGCCGCCTTGTAAGCGTTGTACCGGGCGTGATTCTTTTTGTAATAATCCTGATGATAATCCTCCGCCGGATAAAATTTTTCCGCCGGTCTTATCGCCGTCGCAATTGGCCGGTTGAATACTCCCAGTTTCCCCAGCCGCTCTTTAGACGCTTCAGCAGTTTTCTTTTGATTTTCATCATGATAAAAAATCGCTGTTGCGTACTGAGTCCCTCTATCGGCGAACTGCCCCCCTTCATCCGTCGGGTCTATCTGCCTCCAGAAAACCTCTACCAGCGTCTCGTAGCTCACCTTGTCCGGGTCAAACTCCACTTGAACGGCCTCCAGATGCCCCGTATCCCCGGATGTCACATCCTCGTATGAAGGATCGTCCAGATGTCCGCCAGTGTAGCCTGCCACAGCGGATATAACGCCATCGATTTTCTCGAAAGGTCCCTCTATGCACCAGAAGCATCCTCCCGCAAAAGTCGCCTTATCAGTTTTGATCGCTGTCATTATTTTCTCTCCTCCGTTTGCGCGCGCGTCCATGCTTTCACGACGAAACATGCCGAACAAGGCAAATGCCGCTGTTACAGCAATTAATGCCGCCGCGATGATTTTTATATTCATAATTGCGCCTTCTGCCAAATGACTCCGTTGAGTCATTTGAGAATCAGTTCATGCAAATATAAAACCCTTTTCTAACGTTTGAAACAATCAAGAAGACGATGAAGTTCCTTAGATGATGCGGCAGATTAAGAGTCGCCTTGAGGATCGTCCAGTAAGCTTGATACTTTTTTCAATAGAATATCGTTTTTGAATGGTTTTTCCAGATAGTCGTTTGCGCCGGCTTGTTTAGCGGCGAGCTTGTGCTCGCGGGAGCTTAAGGCCGTAACCATTATGACAGGAATTTCCGCTGTATCTTCTTTCGACCTTATTGCTTTCAGCGCGTCTAGGCCAGAAAGCCTTTCGAGCTTGTCGCCCGGCATGGCGATATCCATTAAAACGAGATGGATTGTTTCGTTTTTGAGGATTGAGAGCGCTTTTATGCCATTCTCCGCTCTCAGCAAGTCGTACTTGTCTCGTAAAATTTCTTCTATGTAATCGGTAATGTCAGATTCATCGTCGACGATGAGTATTCGTTTTTTTTCGATTTCAGACGTTGAATTCAATTCGTCGCTTCTCCTAAGCCTTACTGTCATCATAATATAATACAGGCGCTCGCCTCGAAATCAACAAAAAAATGTCATTGCCCGGTAGGACAATCGCCGTCTACCGACCGCCGACGGTTTTTTATTGGTGACTTAATCCGAGCCTTTCGTTCAGCATTCCCTGTATGTGGCTCCTCAATCCGTCCACAAGCTCGCGCACTCGCTTAGGCTCCGCCATAGCGTCAGGATGCTCTTCATAATAATTTATAGGCGTGTCGAAATAAATGTCGAATTTAGACGGCAGCGGCACAAGTCCCAACAACCCCAGCCACGGAAACAACGGCGTCAGGGGCAGATGCTTGAAGCCTAGAAAATTCAGATCGACTTTGCCTAGAGTCATGGCCGCCTCTTCCGAACCCGTCACGCAAGTCGGTATTATCGGCGTTCTGTATTTTAGAGCGTATTCCATGAATCCGACGGTGAACTTATCGACCTTGTATTTTTTGAAAATCGTGTGAACGTCGCCTTCAGCCCCAGTGGGAAACACGACTATTAGATTCTGGTTCTCAAAGACTTTTTTCACATTTTCATCACAGCCGACTATCTGTCCGCCGCGTATCACGAGCACCGACCCGCCGGGTATCCCCGGTATCGATTTGTTAACAATCGTTCTTATGAAACGGGGTTTCTCCAGTTCCACAAGCCCGGCAGTCCATATCATCGCGGCGTCGAAAGGAAGAATAGGCGCATGATTCGCCACTATGAGGCCCGGCCCTTCGACCGGAATGTTTTCGATGCCGTGCGCGTCCGCCTTGAAATAGTTCTTATAAATAAAGAGGATAATAGCGCCAACCTTCGATATCACTTCTAAGCTGGTCCCGAAATCGTCATATCCGTTTTCATCGAAATCGATGTCGGAATTCTGGATTTTGTTCTTCATGAATTCGACTGCGGTTCCGTCGAAGAAATCCTTGTTTTTCAATTCCCTGTAATCGTCCATTGCGTCTCCCGTCATAGAAATTTGCAAGGCAATCGCCCGCGCGGGCGCGTCTTAAGAGCCGGCGGCTGTTCCCGAAACATCAGGCGCAGCGCCGTCATCTCTGGGCCTGTTTCTTTCCGCGCGGCTTTTCTTTAAAGCGGCAGGGTCATATCCCAACTCCTCAAAAGCCCTTGCGCCGTCAACCGTGAACGGATATTTGATATAGTTAAAATCAAAGGACAGTTTCTTTGACCAAATGAATCTGCCGTTGTTGTGAACCAAGAAATCGGGGAGCGGAACCGGTTTTTTGCCGAGCCGACGGATAACTTCGCCGAGAGGAAGATGGATGTGGCCTCTGATGTTGTAAGCGCCTCTGGCGGTCGGGCATTTCAGAGCGGCTATAAAGGCGTCAAGAACTTCGTCTTCATATATTATCTGAAACATCGGATCGAACCCCAGAAGCGTCGGCACATAGTCGCCTTTCATATACATCGTCAGAAGGCTC
>Ga0209311_1002954_pt1 | contig 11833 bp, 12 predicted proteins | sample AD_UKC045_MetaG_FD_184417 | JGI IMG/M metagenome (GOLD analysis project Ga0209311, IMG submission 184417) | Active sludge microbial communities of municipal wastewater-treating anaerobic digesters from USA - AD_UKC045_MetaG (SPAdes) (version 2) | ecosystem: Engineered > Bioreactor > Anaerobic >... | reverse complement strand
ATTTGCCGCCACCTATAACGGCAATGTGGGCAGCAACGAGCTGGCCGAAAGGATCAACCTCGGCAACAGCGCTCAGCAGGTGGATCTGGTGCTGTCCATGCTGGTTCCAACCGGCGTGGAATCCTCTGATGGCGCCGCGCTGCCCGAGTCGGTGGTGTTGTTCGGCAACTATCCGAACCCGTTCAACCCGTCGACGCAGATTTGTTTCAGTCTGCCGAAGGCGTTGGAAGTGACTTTGGTGGTGTACGATCTGAGCGGCAGACAGGTGGCCCGGCTGGAGAACGGCAAGCTGTCCGCCGGTGTGCATACCATAGAGTGGAACGGCCGTTCGGCGGCCAGTGGAGTCTATGTCTATCATTTGCATGCCGGTTCGCAGGTGTTGCGCGGCAAGATGGTGATGCTGAAATAGGGAAATTTTTCCGCTGCGCCTTCCAGAGGGTTGGAAGATCTGGGAGGCGCAGCGGGCATGGAATGTTCTCGCCCTTGGGACCAGGTTGTGTCCAAAATATGATAAAAAGACTGGGGAATAATAATAAAAGGATCGGCCGAATCCTACGTGCCTGATTTAACTGCGGAGAAAGCGAAGCAACGCTGAGACAATGAAAAAGCTTTTAGAATAATACCTCTCGGCGCTCTTGGCGGTTGAACAGCAGCCCATTTGCCGAATGAACCATATAAAGTGCTAATGTGGCCATTAATGATTGCAATGCCGTAAGGAAGGCCAGGCAGGGAGAGATGATAATGAAATATTCGCTGACGGGGATGCTGCTTTTTTCTTTTCTTTTAATGGTTCCCCAATGCGACCTTTGGCAACGGATCAACGGGCCTGAAGAAGCGGCAAACGTCGTGGTGGTCATGGACCGTACGCGATTCGCCGCGACCGATTCCGTCCGGGTTACCATCATCAACCGGTCGAACCAGCCGATTTACCTGGAGGGATGCAGTCCCTTTTATCTGAACACCTTAGTGGAAGGTCGTTGGGTGGCGCACGCCATGCGCATGTGCTACTGGGAGGGCATTGCGATCAAGGTGGAACCCCGTCAGCGTTATTCCGAGGTGTTTCGTCCGGGCGTGTATTTTGTTCAAGGAGCTTTTCGCTTCAGTGCGGCCGTTTATACGGATTGCGTCGATGGACAGCCCATCAGCCAGGCGGGATGCCGGGCCAGGGAGACAGTCCTGGGCCCGGTCTTTACCGTTGCCCCGTGATCATGTATTCTTTTGTCAAGGCTGATCTCATGCAAAGAGTTTTGCTGATCTTCATCACCATCGCCTGTGCGGGATCGTTGACTTGCTCCCAATCGACGACGGCTCCCGATGCCCCTTCCCTCATTCGCATCCACTATCAATACGGCTTTAAAAACGAGCTTGATACGTTCAAGGGGATCTTGCAAAAGGACCTTGTCCTGGACGGAGTCATTCAAACGCCTTTCTCTTTAACCCTTGAAGAGCAGCGGACTATTCTGGATAAAGCGCTGGCAGTGGACTTTTTCGCCTGGCCGGATACTTTGCACAGAGAGGCGGGGGTGATGATGAGTCCGGATCCAAGCCCGGATTTTCTCATAGTGGATTACCGCGACCAGGAAAAACGATTGGTGTGGTTTTATCCCATCGATTGTCGTTCCGTCTATAGTGCTCCGTTGATCGAACTGACCGCGTTGATCAAAGAGATCATTGAATCACGGCTGGAATATAAAAAGCTGCCTCCAGCGCGAGGCGGATATCTTTGATAGGCCGGTAATTTATTTGTCGCGCTCGCGGCAATGTTCTGTTTTTACCGATCTAGGCCGCAGCGGACCATACGGCATGAAAAGAAGTCATTGCCTCATTAACCATTTTGTCATTCTGAGGCGCCCGCTCGCTGTCCCGCTATTCTAACCCTTGCTAAGAACATTTTTTCTTGCTAATTTTGCGAAGGTCATCAAAGGAGAAAACGTTCTATGGGCCAGACCTTTGCGGAAAAGATACTGGGCTCCAAGGCCGGTAAGCGTGTTGCGCCGGGCGAGATCGTCGAGGTATGCCCCGACATCGCCATGAGCCACGACAACACGGCGGCCATTGCCAAGACATTCAAAGAGATCGGCGTGGAACGGATCCATGATCCGGATCGGCATGTGATCATTCTCGATCACTGCGTGCCCGCGGCCAACGAAAAGTTCGCCCAGAACCACAAAGATATCCGCGCTTTTGTTCAGGAGCAGGGCATCAGTAATTTTTTCGATATCGAGCGCGGCATCTGTCATCAGGTGTTGCCGGAAGAAGGGTTTGCCCTGCCCGGCACGCTCATCGTGGGCTCGGATTCTCACACCACTACCTATGGGGCTTTCGGCAGCCTGGCCACGGGCATCGGCCGCAGTGAGATGGCGGTCATTTTCGCCACCGGCAAAATCTGGCTGCGGGTGCCGGAGACCATGAAGGTGGTGGTGAACGGTGTGTTGCCAAAAGGCCTCACCTCCAAAGATGTGATGCTGAAACTCATCGGCGATTACAGCGTGGACGGCGGATTGTACAAATCAGTGTGGTTCACCGGGCCGGTGATCGATGAGATGTCGGTCGCGAGCCGTATGGTGTTGACCAACATGGCGGTGGAGTTTGGCGCCAAGAACGGCTACATGGAGCCGGACGACAAGACTCTGGCGTTTCTGCAAAACCGCAGCCGCCGACCTTTCCGGGTTGTCCGCTCCGATGCGGATGCCGGCATCGATCAGGTCATTGAAATGAATGTGAATTCGTTAGAGCCGCAAGTGGCCTGTCCGCATACCGTGGATAACGTCAAACCGGTGTCTGCCGTGGCGGGCACGAAAATCGATCAGGTGTTTTTCGGTTCCTGCACCAACGGCCGGCTGGAGGATTTCGAAATCGTTGCCGGCGTGCTGAGAGGCCGGAAAGTGCATCCCTCCATCCGCATGATCATCATCCCGGCTTCGCAGCAAGCATTTGTTCAGGCATTGGAAAAGGGATATATCCAGACTTTGGCTGCAGCCGGCGCGGTGATCGTCAACAGCGGCTGCGGGCCGTGCATGGGCAATCACGAAGGCGTGCCGGCGCCCGGAGAGCGCGTGCTCAGCACGTCCAATCGAAATTTTAAAGGCCGGTTCGGCTGCAAGGACGCCGAGGTGTATCTGTGCAGTCCGTTGACCGCAGCGGTGAGCGCGTTGACCGGGGTGATTACGGATTTTCGCAAGGCCGGTGCTTTTTGAAAACAGGATGGCCGTGTTATGGCGAACGAAAGCGACGGCGCTGAAAAAGATAATTGGAGTAAAGCACTCCCCTTCAATACCAAAAGTGCAATGATAAGATGTCGAGGTTTTCTTATAAAAACGGTAATCGTGTCATTCCGTTTTAGCGGGTGAGAAATCTATCGCCGAACTGATTCTTGTATGGCAACGATACATACTGTCAATCCTGTGCATCCTGTTAGCGTTAAAGACTGAATTGCAGGATGTACAAGATTGACAGGATTGGGATTGATTTGTTGATACAACTTTGCCTGCGTTGATATCTTGCGTTTCACTTCTTTTTTCCCGATCTGCTTGCCCGAATTCGTCAGTTAAAATTTTATAGTCACTTTACTGCTTTCAGCGTCGATGGCGATGGTCTGCCGCTCAGCTAACAGCGAATTGCCCGTGGCCATTTTAAGATGCCATTACGGAACCGCAGACCCTGATCCACCGTTTGCTGCAAAGCCGCATGACCTACGACTGAGGCCGGCTTAACGGGTGGTTTGCCATATCTTTGCTTTCGACGCGCATCTCTACCGCCGTCGTCCATGTCGGCCTCTGTTTCTACGCTTTTTCTTGCGAAAGTTGCCGATAAAGCTTAAATTTTGAGCGCACTTGGAAAAGGGTGAAAAATTTACAGGTATTGTTATGTCCATCATCTCCGGCAAAATCTGGAAATACGGCGATGACGTCAACACCGACGTCATCTTCCCCGGCAAATACACCTACACCGTTACCGATCCCAAAGAGATGGCGCGGATCGCCATGGAGGATCTGGATCCTAATTTTGCTGCGCAGGTCCGGCCAGGAGATGTTATCGTCGCGGGCAAAAACTTTGGCTGCGGCAGTTCGCGTGAACAAGCGGCGTTCTGCCTGAAATACGCCGGCGTCGGCGCGGTGGTGGCGCGTTCGTTTTCGCGTCTCTATTTTCGCAATTGCATCAACGCCGGATTGCCGGTCATAACCTTGCCGCATTCGCCGGATCTGTTTAAAGCCGGCGACGTTATTGAAATCCATCTGGCCGAGGGGTATCTGAGTTGCAGCGCCGGCCGGTTCGAGTTTCCGCCGTTGCCGGATGCCGTGATCGGCATCTTCAACGACGGCGGCCTGATCCCGCACACGCGCAAAGTACTGGGCCTGGAGCGGTGAACAAGGCGGAATCCTATAAATGGGCCGCCAAGCGGGTGGCTGCTCAGGTGGAGCGCCATCAGGATCTGATCGCCACCCTGGCCAACACCGCCGCCATCCTCAAGGAATATTTTCCCGATTTTTTCTGGGTCGGGTTTTATTTCGTTAAATCCGATCATCTGCTGTTGGGTCCGTTTCAGGGGCCTCCGGCCTGCGTGCGGCTGGACTTGGACCACGGCGTCTGCGCCCGCTGTGCCACCACCGGTCAACCGGTGGTGGTTGCGGACGTACAGCAATTCCCCGGTCATGTGGCCTGCGACCAGCGCAGCAAGTCAGAGATCGTCATGCCGGTGGCGAACCGCCAGGGCGCTGTGTTTGCGGTGCTCGACATCGACAGTGAGAGCCTGAACGCTTTCGACGAGCAGGATGTGCGCGGTTTGACCCCCATTGTCCAAAAACTGCGGCAGATCGGCTGATTAAAAGGAAATCCCTTGACATTCATTTTCGCAATGATTATCATACAATTCGCTGCAGTCGCTCTACCGGTTAAAATGAACGGCTTTCAGCAAGCATGATCATAACCAATAAGGAGTTCACTCGATGAACGATCAGAAGAGAACGCCCAAGGATTCCTCCACAGGCGAAGAGAAGAAAAAAATAAACCGTCGGGACTTTTTGCAGGGCGCCGCCACGGCGCCGGTGCTGGGCCTGTTCGGTTATGCGCTGTATAAGCAGCAGAGCTATGAGAAAGCGCAAAAGGCCGCTCTGCTCAACAGCAAACCGGTCCCTTCCGGTTTGTCCGATATCAATGTCGCGTTGTTGGGCGTCGGCGCCCAGGGGGATGTGCTGCTCAACGCCATGCTCAAGATTCCGGGTTTGAAATTCCGCGCGGTTTGCGATATCTGGACGGATTTCAATTTGAAAAAGGCGGTCAATCTATTGGGAAAATACAAGCACACGGTGAACGCCTATGAAGATTACCGCGAGATGCTGGATAAGGAAAAAGGGCTGGACGCCGTGGTCATCGCCACTCCGGATTTTTGGCATGCCCAGCACACCATCGATTGTCTGAAGGCCGGTTTGCATGTCTATTGCGAAAAGGAGATGTCCAATACGCTGGAGGGGGCGCGGAAAATGGTGCAGGCACGCAATGAGACCGGCAAGTTATTGCAGATCGGCCATCAGCGGCGCAGCCATCCGAAATATATTCACTGCTATGAAAAGGTCATTCAGGAGACGAAAATGCTGGGGCGCATCGCCACGGTCAGCGGTCAGTGGAACCGGGCGGTGCAGCCGGACATCGGCTGGCCGGAAAAATACGCTATGCCGACGGATCGGTTGAAAAAATTCGGGTTTCAAAATATGCATCAATTCCGCAACTGGCGCTGGTATAAGGGGCTGGGCGGCGGCCCGATTGTGGACCTCGGCTCGCATCAGATCGACATCTATTCCTGGTATCTGGGCAGCAATCCGATCTCGGTCATGGCCAGCGGCGGCACGGACTATTATGAGCCGAAAACCCACGAATGGTACGACACCGCCATGGTGGTCTATGAATACGACACGCCGCAAGGCCGGGCCCGGGCGTTCTACCAAACCCAGACCACCAACAGCGCCAATGGGTATTTTGAATGCTTTATGGGCGACCAGGGCACGTTGGTGATCTCTGAGGCCGGCGGCCGCGGCAGCGCCTATCGCGAAAAATCAGCTCCGGCGTGGGACGAATGGGTGCAGAAAGGATACATTTCGGCGCCCAAGGTGCTGGAGACCCCGGCGGCCGGCAGCGTCGCTCTCGACGTGCGCGAGACCGTGCCGGCGGATGAACACAAGATCCCCGTCGAACTGTACGACCCTTACCACAAACCGCATTTGGAAAATTTCTTCAACGCCGTGCGCGGCAATGAAAAACTCAACTGCCCGGCGGAGATCGGTTATGAAACCGCGGTGGCGGTGCTTAAAGTGAACGAGGCCATCGAAGCCGGCCGCAAATTGACCTTTGATCCAAAAGAATTCATCCTTTAACCCTAATGAACAGGACTCGATCATGATCGATGAAAAAAAATATACCAAATGTCAATTGAACGCCATCGTGTTGCTGCGCGTGCTGATCGGCTGGCATTTTCTCTATGAGGGCATCGCCAAGTTGATGAAAAGCGACTGGTCGGCGGTGGGTTTTTTATCTCAGTCCAAATGGATCTTTTCCGGCCTCTTTAAATGGATCGCCGCCAACCCGACGGTGCTGGAGATCGTCAATCAGATGAACATCTATGGGTTGATTCTGATCGGCCTGGGCTTGATCATGGGCTGTTTTACCCGCATCGCCAGCTACGCCGGCATTTTGCTGATTCTGCTGTACTATTTCTGCAACCCGCCGTTTGCCGGCCTGTTTTATTCCATCCCCATGGAAGGCAGCTATTTGATCGTAAATAAAAATCTGGTGGAAGCGGCTGGATTGCTGGTGGTCGCAGCGACCGGCACCGGCAAGTATCTGGGTTTGGACCGGTTGATCTCCAAATGGATTAAAAAATAGGCGGATCAGCGCCACAGAGACTGCTCTACAGAGTCGTACAAAGTGAGCGATAGAATGAATAAGGGATGGACAAACCATCCCTTATTTTTTTTTGTGCGCTCGGCATGTTCCATACACTTGGGAGTGCAAGTCTCCCATGAGCCCGATAAGGGGAATCATTAGCTGGACGGCAAGGATGACCGGGGCGACCCGGCGTTTGAAGGAAGCCGCAGGCAAAGCACTGGCCCGACGAACAGGAATCATATAGAGGCATGCAAGCCGGACGAGGAGGCAAATATCTCCAAAGTCCGATACTTATCCGGAAGGTTTGCATGTAGATGTGGCGGGTATAAGTGTGAAGGTGTAAGGAAATTACCCGAGGAGACCTGATGATTTGTTCTCGTTACCAAGCTCCAGCTTGGTAACGCAGCTTCCGGCGAAGCTCTGCTTCGCGCTCCATGGACTACAAATTAAGCTGTCAGCAGGCAGATTAAAGGCGGCCGGGGGTGGGCACTTGTTTTGTTCTCGCTACCAAGCGCCAGCTTGTTCTCGTTACCAAGCTCCAGCTTGGTAACGCAGCTTCCGGCGAAGCTCTGCTTCGCGCTTCATGGACTATAAATTAAGCTGTCGAATCACCCCATAGAGAATCTAATTTGATTATCGATTCATCCTCCGAATAATAATTTTATTGCCGCCCAGTTCCTCGTTCCCAAGTTCCAGCTTGGGAACGCCTTTGTTTTCAAAGCTCCAGCTTTGATATTCTTATTTGCAATCAATCTTCAACTGGTGGATCCCCCCAAATTGAATCCAATTTTATGATTGAATCATCATTTAGGGTATAATTTCTCGCTGAAGAGTATTTCCAATATTCCGGGCGCTCTACATATCCCCGGCGAACCGGATTGAAATGGATATATTCCATTTTTTGCGTCCAAGCTTGTTCAGTCGACAATAATTGCGGATGAAAACCTTCTTGCCATACCTGGAAGGCGCTCTCTTGTTTATAATTTTTTTTATAGAATTGCAATTGGTTCAACACCCGGTCTTTTCCGTCTAGGCGCAGTTTTTCGATAATTCTCTTTGAAGTATAGCTTTTCACGGACTGCATGGTATTGGCTAGCGAGGGGCCAATCACCAGAGCGTGAAAATGGTTTTCCATGATGACATACGCATAGAGGCGCAAGGCTTTATTTTTCTGCGCATGCTTGAACGCTTCGATGATGAGTTGAAAGTAGGGTTCAGAGTTGAATACTGGAATCCATTGAACGATTGTGCTGGTGATAAAATAAAGCCCACCCTCAAGAACTATTTTATAACGAGATCTCATGACTCATGGTAAATAACCCTGCAAATATAATCAAGGGACAAAATCGCTACGGATGCCTTGTGTCAAGCGTTCGTTTTGATTTTCGTTGCCAACCTCCGGCTTAATGCCAAGGGTGGGGGCAACTCCTGCATCTCTTGTCGCCAAATATTAAACCAAAGCTGGAGCTTTTCAACAATTACGTTCCCAAGCTGGAGCTTGGGAACGAGGGGGAATGTATGATTTTTAATATTTCCAACGCTCATTAGGTATTGAGTATCATTACAACATACTGTTACTTCCCCGTCCCATCGAAAACTTGGTGCTTGAAATAAGAAATTGCATACTGGATTTTTAATTAACTCATTTTTTTGTATTTTTTTTAATATATCTTCTGAATATTTGTTTTTAAATTCAAGTGGAATTTTTTTATAAGCATAAGGTTCAATATCAATATTTTTACTAAAAGATTTTTGAAGCCCCCATTTAATACCCTTTTTTTCTAGATCTTTAATTACAGATTCCTTTAATTCAATTGCTTTTATTGGTTCAAACCAATCAACTAAAGTCCTTAAAAATATTGCATCACAGCCTTTAGTAGGCCATGGCCAAAAGTTGGATATTATATATGGAATCTCGTTTTCTTCCATAACTTGGCTCCAAAATTTGATAAAATCATATATTTCAAAATAGTTTTCATATCGGACAATTATTTGATAAATTAAATTTGGAAATCTTAATCCTAATTGTTTTCTTTTATTGATAAAATATTTAATATTTTTAATTACTTTATCAAAATCTCCTCCTCTTCTAATATTATCGTATGTTTTCTTTGAAAAAGCATCTATTGATAGAATAATATATTGAAATGAATTAAATACTTGATTTTTCATAGATGCGCATTTTAATATCATATTTGTGATATTCTCATCCATAAAAGTAGCATTGGTATTCATTGTAAACTCTGTAAATATTTTATTTTCATTGTTTTTTTCAAAAATATATTCCAACATTTCAGAAAATTTTGGATGGAGCAAAGACTCGCCAATCCCAGTCGGAGATACTATCTTTCCTTCTGCATTATTGATTCTCGGAAAATTAGACAAATCATCAACAATTTTCACATAGAGGTCCCAATCCATAAATCCGCTAGGTATTCTGTGAACCTGGTCTGTTACAGACTGTCCGCACATAACACATTTTAAATTACACTTATCAGTAAATTCTATTAATATTTCATTGTATTTATACGAAGGAAAATATTTTCGATGCATATTTTAAATGAAATATTAAGTCTTTATATCTTTTTTCGTACTATTTTTACAATAACTACTGTTAAATGAATACTAATCTTTTTATATTAATTCAATAAATGGATTAGAATAGAATTGAATTAAAAGGTGAAGGTGATATACATGAAGAGATTATTATTGGTTATTTTAATGTTATTTTTAATTTTTCAATTCGCATGTAATACTCAAAAAAAAGTTGATAATGTGGATGTTATTGAAATAAATAACGAAATTCAACAAAGTCAGTCTGGAATAAATTTAAATGAGGGATTTGAAAGTGAATTAAATGGAGTATTAAATGCTTTTTGTAATGATGAAGGATCAGCTGTAATTACCAAAGTAAATTTAGATAATAACTTAGTATACAAAATTAATGGTGAATTTAAAAAATCTAATTCTGGATGTTTAATACGTTATCAATTAAATGAACCCGATAATTGGGCTTATAGTTCTGACTTTGTTTTTGATGCTAAAATATCAAATAAATTAATTAAAAACTTCTTTTTTATTGCAGGAGATCAAGATGGAGACGCAGTTTGGTATTCTTTTGATGTTAGCCAAATTAACACAATGGAAAAAATAAAAATTCCAATTTATACATTATCTCAAAATCCTGCAAAATGGAGAAGTATTGGAGATGGTGTATTTGATAAGACAAAAGTCCAATGGTTTGAATTTATGATTTCAAATACTGATTCTCCTCAAAATCAATATGAAATAATTATTGATAGTATTGAGAAAAAACCTATGGAATAATAATTGATTTTATTAATATTGATACTATGGTTGAAGTAATTTGATAAAATATGCAACTCAGTCCCAACTAAAGGAATATCAAAACAGAAATTTTTTTTTCTCAAAAAACCTAATGTGTGGAGGCAATGAAACTACGCGCTGTTGGGAATATCCTTTTGTTCTAGATTTTTTGTTAACAAATAAAAGACATAAAGAAGGTAATATTGTATTAGATGTTGGATGTGGTAATTCATTTTTTCCTATAGAGATAGTTAAAAATGGATTTAAGGTATATGGAATAGATAAATGTGAGTTCAATTCATCTAATTATCTTAACGATGTTGGTATTGATTTAGAATTAGGAAAGAAAAATAAAGTTGATATTACTTATAGAATTCAGGATGCTCAGAATTTACCTTTTGAGGATTGTTTTTTTGATTTTGTAATAAATATTAGTGTTTTAGAGCACATACCTGAATTTCCGATTAGAGAAAAAATAATTAAAGAAATGTGTAGAGTATTAAAGTATGGAGGTTTATTAATGATTACGGAAGATTATATTTTAGATATAGAAGATATCGATTTTTCTAAACATATATATGTAGCTTTAAGTGCTGGATGTAATTTATATAAAGAGATGGTTATACCAAACCGAAATCAAATTAATGCAGATCCTGATTTATTCTTTATAAAAAATATTGATGGAAATAGAATTAGTTCTATAGGATATGTACTTAAAAAAAGGATAATCTAATTCCAATAAAATAAATTCACCAAAATAATTTTAACATTTGCTCTGCAGGTTTATTTCTTAAACTTTCTGCTTTTTCTATAGAAGCAGGAGTTATTACCCCATTAGGAGGATAATAGAGATCAAATATATCATTCCATGAATAACCATGGGGTTTTAAACCTATAATTGCCTTTCGTATTTCTGGATCCTGGAGTGCATTAAGAACTGCCTCATACATTCTTACTTGGCTTGAATAATCTAAGATTACATCAGGATTTCTATGAGATGCTTCAAACCAAACAAAATCATTTTGGCGATATGAAGAAGTCCAGTGAGGATGTAATATAAAGGGTTTATTTATACTTTGTATTACATCAACAAGACTCATTCCACCATCACTTTTTGTTTTAAAAGATTTTTTTAGTAATTCTGATGTTTCTGTAATTGATGGAATAGGATCATTTTTTCCAAATATTTTTCCATTATAATGTATTATCACGATATCTATATTATTGTCCTTAAGAATATCTTGATAAACAGGAGCTAAAAAAGGAGCATTAGGGGTACCATCAATAGCTGTTCCAAAAGCAATTTTTCCGTTATATTCTTTCCTTATCTTTTTAAGAGTATTGCTGAAAAGAGGGGTAACATTATTTGCAGGGTCTAAAATATTACTTAAGTCTATATAATATATGTTTAATACATCAACTTTTTCCTGTTCTGCTAGTTTTGCTTGATCTAGTAATATAGGTTCTAGTTGTTCAAAAAATGCCATAATCCATTCTTCAGATTTTTTTGTTGTTGTTGGGTATCCGTTCGGTGAAGTACACCCCTGTTACGGCCGCCCGGGCGTGCTTACCCATCACGGCGAGGACCGCAAAAGTTACATTGCCAGCAATGCCATCGTAAACAGAT
>Ga0209311_1002949_pt1 | contig 11841 bp, 8 predicted proteins | sample AD_UKC045_MetaG_FD_184417 | JGI IMG/M metagenome (GOLD analysis project Ga0209311, IMG submission 184417) | Active sludge microbial communities of municipal wastewater-treating anaerobic digesters from USA - AD_UKC045_MetaG (SPAdes) (version 2) | ecosystem: Engineered > Bioreactor > Anaerobic >... | reverse complement strand
ATTCACAATATTTGAAAGCCCGAGCAAGCGTGCTACTGGACCGCGAAGATTATGCGATACTGTATAGGAAAATTGTCTTAGCTCATTGTTGTGTTTTACCAACTCTTCGTTGATATGAAGCAGACTCTGATTTTTCTCTTCAACCAGATCCTCCAGATGAGTATTATAAACAATAAGACGTTGCTGTTGCTCATTGATTAATTCATTGGCCTCTTGCAACATCGAACGACTTGAAGATAATTTCTCGTTTTGCAATTCTGCCTCTTCGTTCAATCGAATGAGCTGAACATTTTGATCTGAAAGTTTTTTATTGATTTCATCTTTTTCATCAATCAATAATTGTGCGCTCTGCTCCGCCTTTTCAGTAATCGATTTTAATACGATAACACCAAACAACAACACGAAATACGAAATCATGGTTATGTAGTTGATGTAGTAGTACGATGGCGCTGTAAAACCGCGTTGGTAAAAATCAAGACCAAACAGCCAATGAATACCATCAAAGGAGGCTAGAAACACAAATGAAAATGCAAGGCATATGCTCATCATTAAACGCTCCTTCAATTTAAAAACAATGCCGGGTAATATCGTTGCCGCTAACAAAAGGATGCGACTATCAAAATAGCCAACGTACGACTGACTTGTATTCACTGTCTTTCCATACAAAGTAACAAAGACCGTTATCGCAACAGGGCAAAGGCAAAAGATAAGTCTTCCAATATTCCAGTTCCTTCGGTTAATGAATGTTATCAAAAAGAACAAAATGGCAAGCATGAATATAAACTTGAACGTGGCAAGCCAGCCAAAAAGACGAAAGAGGATAAAAATCAAAATGATCGTTAGCCCTGAAAGAATGAGCGAAAGAATATTGGTAATGTAAACTAACTGACGCAGATGCTGAGGAACGCGAGTGGATGGTGTAAGAAAGGAGAATACATTTACCATGCAGTGGGCCGAGCCAGTAAAATATTGTTAAAAGTAAACTGCATTGTGGTAGAAAGCAAAGAGACCTTCCATCTGGCCTTGTTGAATAATCAACAAAATCAGATGGAAGGTCTCTTGCTTTAAAATGTGAGATACAATATGATCTGAATATTTCAGATCATTTTAATGTCTCTGTGATTCCATCCATATACGATGTTGCCTTTACATTAAATGCTTTCTCAGCTTTGCTACTATCAAACACATATTCGTTTTCGAATTGATACATCATCTCCACAAATTCGCGTAGCACTGGTACGAACAAGCCCAGCAAGCGCACACCAAACTTCGACATTACCTGTGGCGTCTTATACTTTTTGTTTAGAATTTCATATGCCATGCGAATATAATCATCACCCGTTATTTTTTCCGGACTTGTTAGTGCATGCCAGGTTTGATTAAAAGCAGATGGTGTATTGCCAGCAATTGCCACTGTTCTTCCTGCATCAGGTGTATAGGTAAACGTATGAATCTTCTTTGGATCGCCAACCCATTGTGCGCCTTTGCCCGCCTTCAATCGCTCGTTTACAGTTGAGTGCGTCAAACTCAACAAAGCTCCTGGCCCATAAAAATCCGCAGCGCGAACAATCATCCCTTGAAGGTTGCTTTGCTTTATCTCGTCAAGTAATGTGGTTGCAATCTTAGCACGTATTTCCCCTTTCTTACTATTCGGATTGAAGGGAGTTTCTTCTGACATTATACCATTTACCTGGCCATATGCATATACATTATCAAAGAACACCAGCTTGCTTCCATTTTTCTTACATGCATCAATGGTGTTTCGCATAACGATGGGCCATTGCTGCTCCCAGATTTTTGCATCATACTTTAATCCTGCCAATAGGTAAACAACTTCACTTCCTGCCACTGCCTTTTCGGTTTGAGCATAGTTTAACAAATCAGCTGTAACTAACTCATCGGAAGGATTTACTTTTTTAGGATTGCGACTTACTTGCCTGATCTGATTGGTGTATTGAGGAAGATGTTTTGAAAGTTCGCGGGCAATAGTGCCATTGGCTCCGAGGATGGTTTGCATAGAGGTTTTTCTTTTGAGACGGTATAGCGTATTGAATATTGCTACATACCAAAAATAAAAGTGAAGATAGAGGTCAATCGGCAATTAAAAACATCTGAGTTCAAACTAAAATAAGACACAAAATACCTGATCAGACTTCCGACCATTTTGAATGCTGCAAGTACTTGTCAAACTGATTTACGATTGGATTACCTCCCCTGCCACTAATTCACTACCTTTGCACTTTACTCCTCGAGATTCACGTAGAAAAGCCCTTTCGTACTGCGGATTTACCTGAGGCGTTAGTTACTAAACTCATCGTGCCTCGCACAAACATCAAAAAATGTCATTCGAAAAATTAAATTTAATAGAGCCGATTATGCGTGCTCTACAGTCAGAAGGCTATACAAAGCCTACGCCCATTCAAGAACAATCTATCCCCGTTTTGTTGGAAAGAAGAGATCTTTTGGGTTGTGCCCAGACCGGAACCGGTAAAACGGCCGCTTTTGCTATTCCTATTTTACAATTGCTTCATCAGGATGAACTCTATAAAAAAGGACCTCATGCCATTAAAGCATTGATCTTAACTCCTACTCGTGAACTTGCCATTCAAATTGGTGAAAGCTTCGCGGCTTACGGAAAACATCTTCGCATTAAACACACTGTCATCTTCGGAGGTGTCGGACAGAAACCACAGACCGATGCATTGCGTGCTGGTGTAGATGTGTTAATTGCTACTCCAGGAAGATTACTCGATCTGATGGATCAACGTTTCGTTCACCTTCAACACATCAAAATGTTTGTACTGGATGAAGCCGATCGTATGTTGGACATGGGTTTTATCCATGATGTTAAAAAGGTAATTGCTAAGATTCCACAGAAGAGACAAACGCTGTTCTTCTCGGCTACCATGCCACCGGAAATTTCGAAGTTGGCAAATAGTATTTTAACCAATCCTGTAAAGGTAGAGGTAACTCCGGTTTCCACTACGGCAGATACGATTCAGCAATCCATCTACATGGTTGAGAAGAAGGACAAGAAAAAATTACTTCATCATCTTTTGCAAGATAAAGCCATTGTTACAGCATTGGTGTTTACAAGAACCAAACACGGTGCTGATAAAGTCGTAAAAGACCTTCAACAATCCGGCATAAAAGCAGAAGCCATTCACGGGAACAAATCACAGAACGCCAGACAGCGTGCACTAAGCAATTTCAAAGCAAGAATAACACGCGTCTTAGTAGCAACTGATATTGCAGCTCGCGGAATTGATATTGATGAACTTTCACACGTAGTCAACTATGAATTACCGAATGTACCAGAGACATATGTTCACCGGATAGGAAGAACAGGTCGGGCAGGTGCAGCAGGTATTTCAATTTCATTCTGTGATGATGAAGAAGTAGAGTTTCTTCATGACATTCAGAAATTAATTGGAAAGTCTCTTCCGGTTGTAGACGATCAACCATACCACATGACACACGTAGGTGGATTCAGACCGAAACCTGTACAGCGTCAATCAACACAACGTCAGAACGGAAATAACAGCAGACGAAATTCAAACACATCGAATCATGGTGGTTCAGGTAGTTCCAGAAATCGCGGCAATGATTCCGGAAATACATCGAATCGTAGAAGTGACTCGGGCAATTCTTCAAGCCGTGGAAATAACTCTGGTAATTCAGGAAATAGAAGAAGTTCTAATTCTGGATGGAGTAGTTCGCGGGGAGGTAGACCACAAGGTGGAGGAGAAAACAATTACTAGTAATTAGACATTAGAATTTTAGGCTTATATTAAGTCGTCTGAAGGTGCAATTCCATTAGACGACTTTTTTATTGTTGGTGAATTGACGCATGAGAGAACCGAATACTTGTCCAAATTTCTATTGAGCAAATCGAATGATAAAGATAGTTCCTTTATCAACCTTACTTTCAACATGAATAGATCCTCCCAACGCTTCAACCTGAGTCTTCACTAAAAATAGACCAACACCACGTGCATCTTTGTGCTCATGAAATGTTTTGTGCAATCCGAAAATTTTATCACCATAACGTTTCATATCAATACCAAGTCCGTTATCACTAATCCGCATCTCAACTGCATTTTCAAGCTGCATCGTGGTGATTACTATTTCGGGTGTTCTTAGTTTTGATTTATACTTAATAGCATTGCTAACAAGGTTCTGGAAGATACTTTCTAAATACGTTTTAGAATAGTACAAAGAAGTTGCTTTAAAGTCAGATTGAATCGTTGCTCCTGTTTGAATGATTTCGCCTTGCAGAGATTGAATTACCTTATCCAAGACATCCTGAAAACGAATCTCATCACGCGCAACATCACTATTCTTTTTCACCTTCAGTGTTTCCATGAGTTCATTCATGGTTTCTTTCAAATTCTTGGAAACATCGGTAAGCTTTCCAAAAATAAGCTGATAATCCTCTTTGGTGCTTTTCTCATTCAGCAAGCCAATAAGGGCATTGATATTTCCAACGGGCGATCGCATGTTATGCGAAATAATATGTGCGAAATCATCGAGCTGTCGGTTTTGATCTTGCAATTCAAGTGCGGCTACTTCAAGATTAGTTTTCGATCTCTGTAATTCTTCCTCCGATTTTTTCCGTTCGGTAATATCAATGGCTGAGGCATACACCAGTTTACGATTAATATCTGGAAAAGAACTCCATAACAACCAGCGGTAAGAACCATCTTTATTTCGATAACGATTTTCAAAAGTCATTGAGGTATTTCCGGCAACAATGTGTTTAAAAATGTCATAAGTAGGTTGAATATCGTCTGGATGAATAAAATCGATGAATCTTGATGACATCAACTCTTCCATCGTTCGCCCTAACGTTTTCTCCCAGATGGGATTAAGTTTTAAGAAATGGCCATCAAAACTGGCCACACAGTTTAGGCTAACAGAGTTATTAAACATGCGAGAGTATTCATCTGTCATGCGTCTAAGTTCTTCTTCAGCAAGTTTGCGTGGTGTTATATCACTGAGGAAACCTTCGATCATTGTTAATTCATTATTAACATATACACCTGTTCCAATTTCTTCCACCCATCTCCATTCACCTGATTTATGTTTGATCCGATACTCTAATTGAAAACTAAGGTGATTCTCCAATGCATTCTCTACGAGATTGAAAATATAATCTTTGTCCTCAGGATGATAAAGCTGAACAAAGTTAGTGGTGTTGGAAATAAATTCTTCAGGCTGATGACCTGTGATCTGAAATATGCCGTCATTCACATAAATAGTGGAATAAGTCTCATCATTGCGACAGAGGTATATCGCTCCCGGAATATTTTCAGCGATCGCCCGAAATTTCTGCTCGCTATTTGCCAATTTAATTTCAGCTTTCTTTTTTTCCGTTATGTTCCGCACGAGCATTAAAACTTTTTCATCATCGATAAAAGAAATTTTAGCTGCACTCCATCGATCTTCATTTGGAATTGGATATTCTAAGTATTGAGGCTGTTGAGTTTCAAAGACCAAATCAATGGCACTGTCAAACTGTTGCAACAATTCTCCTGACAACACTTCATTCAGTTTTTTTCCAATATAGTCAGCACGCGGTATGACTAAGAGGAGATGATCATTCTTCGTCCAGATGTTGGTGTACACTTTTTTTCGGCTCACCTCAAAAGCTATGTCATCAATTGAATTCAATAATGCATAAAGGTGAGCTTCGGAATCCTTTAGCAACTGTTCCTTTTTTTTTGCCTCGGTTATATCCGAAGCAATTCCCGCATACCCTATTAATTTATCATCTTCCCACAATCCGGTTATCGATAAAATAACGGGAACACGACTTTTATCTTTTCGAATGTATGTCCATTCATTTCGATCAGCCATTTTTGTAATCCTGGCTTTTGCTACAAAAGTTTCGAAACTGGGAATTACTTCAATATTGAATTCCTTATTCAGAATTTGTGATCTTTTTATGGTTTCCTCCGGATCGTGAAATAATGCGGGAGTAACTTTCCCTATTACCTCCTCAGCGGAATATCCTAATAACATTTCGGCAGCCTTATTAAAACTAGTAACCAAGCCTTCTTTGTTGGTGGATATAATGGAAAGTTCAGTCGCGCCTATAATGGCCTCTTGAAGGCGGTAGGCTTCTGCCAGCGCATTCAGGAATTTTTCGTCTTGTACGTAAATTTTTTGTAATGGAATCTTTTCCATTGGATTGGGCTCGGATACGAAGATAGGAATATTAAGACTTAAATCCTCGCTGACGAAGCGCTTCAAAAATTACCACTGCAGCAGCGGTTGATACATTCATGGAATCGATCACTCCCTGCATTGGAATGATGATATTGGAGGTTGCGTTCTTAACCCAATTATCAGAAAGTCCGGTAGCCTCGGTGCCCATTATTATGGCTGACGGGGCAATGAAATCGGTTTCATAATATGGCTTAGATGCCTGAAGGTAGGTGCAGAAAATATTGATATTTTTTTTCTTCAGCCAACCAATCGTTTCTTCGGTTGTTGCCGATGCAATTTGTTTGGTGAACACACAACCTACACTAGACCGGATTACGTTGGGATTGTAAAAATCAGTTTGCGGATCGCAGATGATAACTGCATCCACGCCTGCTGCATCAGCTGTACGTAAAATCCCTCCAAGGTTGCCCGGTTTTTCTACGGATTCTAACACCAACACCAGTGGATTCTTACTCAGTTCTATAGTATCAAGGCGATGTGATTTTTGTTCGGCAACAGCAATCATCCCTCCAGAGCTTTCGCGCACAGCAATCTTATCAAATACTTCGCGCGATACCGGAATCAACAATCTGTCGTTAACTTTCAATTCAATTACCGCCTGTGTGGATACGATCTCTTCGCAAAAAAAAATATTTTGAATGGTGTAGCCTGCCTCAACCGCGTAGGTCACTTCTTTCTTTCCCTCTACAACAAACACAGAATGCTTTTTGCGTTCCCGCGGCTTTTCCAACAACAATAGGCTTTTGATCTTTGGATTTTGCGTGCTGGAGATTAAAACGTGCATGGCGCAAGATTAAAGTTTAAAGTTTGAAGTTCAAAGTTGAGAATCTATATCAAGACTCAAACTTTGTATATCAACTAAAACCAGAACTTGTTAAGGTGTTAAAATCAAACTAGCCATTGTTTCGAAAACACGCCCATCATCAAGTTTAAAAACAAACTTCAATTCATGTTGTTGTTCCCCTTGAGGTTGGGCATTTAAAATGAAGGTAAAATTGTTATAGAGTTTGGCATTCGAAATAAACTCTGGAAGGGTAGAGAACTCATACGTCCCAAATAACTCAGCTATGTCCGAATGAGCAGCATACGTTTTTGACTCCGTTATAAAATCATTTGAACTGATAATTTGAATCTCCTGGATTAACCGAATAGAGATAGCTGGATCAGGATCACACGCCAATAACGCTGAACTCACTGAAAATCGATTGGCCAGAAATATTCCTTCAATGTAGAATCGAAATGAAACGGCTTGAAACTGGATTTTTTGATTGGGCATTACCGTTTTGAAATCTCGATCAACGGTGGTCAAACTAATATCTTCCCAATCAAAATGCGATGGTGAATCACCACCACACATACAAGACTCCAACAGTACAAAACCAATAAGGATAAATAGTGTAATGAATAGTTTTTTCATAATAGCCCAAACTTTAGTGGATTGAAGCTACAACTGAGAAATCGGATAAAATAATTTTCCAAAAAGTTTAATTTTAATTTAACACTTTTGCCAAAGGCTTAGCCTCAAAAGATTATGGAATTACTTTATCCTTCTTCGTGGACCGAATACGAATTGCTCGATTGCGGCAACTTCGAAAAGCTGGAACGATTTGGAGAATTTATTTTGATCCGTCCAGAGCCTCAAGCCATTTGGCAAAAATCATTGGAAGAAAGTGAGTGGAAGAAAAAAGCACATGCCAAATTCGTGCGCGAGCAAACGGATAAATTCCGATTTACAGATGATGTAAAAGGTGGTTGGTCAAAAAATCCAGCGATGCCCGAAAGTTGGAATATCAAATACAAATACAATTCTCTTAACCTCACTCTTCGATTAGCACTCACTGGTTTTGGCCACGTAGGTATTTTTCCTGAGCAAGGCAACAACTGGAATTTTATTTACGATACCATCACCGATTGGAAAGCACAAAAACCAAAAGTGCTTAACTTATTTGCTTACACAGGAGCTGCTTCTGTTGTAGCGCGTTCAGCCGGAGCAGAAGTAATTCATTGTGATGCTTCACGACCTGGATTAAATTGGGCGAATGAAAACATGCGCCTGAATAATCTGGCCGACATCCGATGGGTGTATGAAGATGCGTTCAAGTTTGTGAAAAGAGAATTAAAACGTGGCAATAAATATCAAGGTATCATTATGGATCCTCCTCCGTATGGTCGCGGACCAGAAGGTGAAAAGTGGACCTTGCAAGAACAGCTAGATGAAATCATCTCCATGGCCAGCGAATTGCTCGAAAAGAAAAACAGTTTCTTCGTTTTGAATATGTACGCCATCGGACTTTCTGCACTGGTGGGACTGAACGTAGCCAAAACTCATTTCAAAATTGGCAATCCCGAATACGGTGAATTCTTTTTGAAATCAGCTCAAGACAAAGATCTTCCGATGGGAACGTTTTTAAGATTTAAGATTTAAGATTTAAGATTTAAGATTTAAGATTTAAGATTTAAGATTTAATTGATAATAAATGATTGGCCGCGAATGAAATGCAAACCGGTATTAATTCGTGCATTCGTGGCAACTTCAATTGCACAGACAGGTATTGAATTCTATCTTTAAATATGCAGCCTATTAAAACACCGCCCCGGACGATCATGGAAGTATTTCAAATGCTTCCCGAGGGCACGTTAGCCGAACTTATTAATGGATCAATTTATATGTCACCGGCATCCACTACACAACATCAAAGCACTATTCTGGATTTATCAGTAGCACTGTCAACCTATGTTAAACAGCTCAAACTGGGAAAAATATTCATCGCTGCCTGCGATGTTTATTTAGATGAACACTCCAATGCGGTTCAGCCCGACATCCTTTTTATTTCATCCAAAAAGAGTGAGATAATAAAGGAATCAGGGATTTATGGTGTACCTGATCTACTAATCGAAGTTCTCTCTCCCGGAAATTCTGAACATGATACTATCGTTAAAAAGGAATTATATCGAAAGTTTGGGGTTCAGGAGTATTGGATTATCAATCCAAAAACAAAAGAAACTATTGGTTATTCATTAAAGAACAATGCTTATCAACCGTTAGGGCAATTTATTGGCAATATTCATTCTGCATTATTGAATAATCAGGCCTTTGATTTTTAACTCATTATTACTCTTTACTAAACCTTCATACTTCATAGTTATTAGCAGGGTAAAAAACACTACCTTTGCGCCTCAATTCAAAAAATTAAAGAATTTCGAGGTATTATGGAGGTTAATAAGATCAGAAACATCGCTATCATAGCGCACGTTGACCACGGCAAAACAACCCTGGTGGATAAACTTTTACACGCAGGACACCTTTTTAAAGATCATGAAACTCCTGGAGAGTTGATCATGGACAGCAACGACTTGGAACGCGAACGTGGTATCACCATCCTTGCCAAGAACGTTTCCGTACGATACAAAGACTACAAAATCAACATTATAGATACTCCTGGCCACAGTGACTTTGGTGGAGAGGTAGAACGCGTTTTGAACATGGCCGATGGCTGTCTGCTTTTGGTGGATGCCTTTGAAGGTCCAATGCCCCAAACCCGCTTCGTTTTACAAAAAGCATTGCAATTAGGCCTTAAGCCGATTGTCGTTATCAATAAAGTAGACAAGAAAAACTGTACTCCTGACGAAGTGCATGAGCAAGTATTCGAGTTGATGTTCTCTTTAGACGCAACAGAAGAGCAGCTTAACTTCCCTACATTCTACGGTTCTGCAAAGAATGGTTGGATGGCGAAGGATTGGAAAACTCCTACTGAAGATATTACCTCTCTCATTGAAGGTGTTATTGAGCACATCCCTGCACCTAAGGTAGATGTTGGTTTAACTCAAATGATGATTACATCGCTTGAGTACTCAGCTTACATCGGTCGTGTTGCTATCGGCCGTGTTCAAAGAGGTACCGTAAAGCCAGGACAAAACATTGTGTTGGTAAAGCGTGATGGCAAAATCACAAAGACTAAAATCAAGGAAGTTTACATATTCGAAGGTTTCGATAAGAAGAAAGTAGAAGAAGTAAACGCAGGTGAAATCTGTGCATTGGTTGGAATTGAAGGATTTGAAATTGGTGATACCGTTGCCGATCCTGAAAAGCCAGAAGCATTGAAAGCCATTTCAATTGATGAGCCTACTATGAGTATGCTTTTCACCATTAACAACTCTCCTTTCTATGCTAAGGAAGGTAAGTTTGTTACTTCACGCCACGTGCGTGAGCGTTTAGAGAAAGAATTAGAAAAGAACCTTGCTCTTCGTTTAGGCGAAACAGGTTCTGCAGATAGTTTCATTGTATTCGGTCGTGGTGTACTTCACTTGTCTGTGTTAATCGAAACGATGCGCAGAGAAGGTTATGAATTACAAATCGGACAGCCTCAGGTTATCTTCCGCGAAATTGATGGCATCAGATCAGAGCCTGTTGAAGAGTTAACAATCGATTTGCCAGAGAATGTTGCTGGTAAAGCAATCGAGACTGTATCCATGCGTAAAGGTGAAATGCTGAACATGGAGCCAAAAGGTGATCGTATGATATTGAAATTCCTCATTCCGTCACGCGGAATCATGGGCTTGAGAAATTATTTGTTGAACGTAACAGCGGGTGAAGCAGTAGTGACTCACCGCTTTAAAGAATATCAACCATACAAAGGTGAAATTCCTGGACGGATCAATGGTTCATTGATCGTTATGGAACAAGGTGAGGCCATTGCATACAGCTTACACAACTTGCAGGATCGCGGTAAATTCTTCATCAACCCAGGTGAAGCCGTTTACGAAGGCCAGGTAATTGGTGAACATAGCCGTAATGGTGACTTGGTAATTAACGTTACCAAGACAAAGAAACTTACCAACATGCGTGCTTCTGGTTCAGATGAGAAAATGAAAATCGCTCCTCCATTGAAACACACTTTGGAAGAGGCATTGGAATACATTCAGGCTGATGAGTATGTTGAAGTAACACCTCAGTCCATTCGTTTACGTAAAATCTACCTGAACGAGAACGATCGCAAGCGTAATAGCAGATAAGGTTAATCGTTAGTGGTTAATCGTTAATCGTGAGAGGGTGATTAGTGAGTGAATGAACGATTGAAGTGATTTATGCTTAGTACTAACTTTTTAAAAACTATAATTGGACTCGTCATCATTTTGGTGACGAGTCCTTTTTTTATGTTCGGTCAGTCCAAACTATCAGCAAATGCTGCTCTGAAAATAAAGGCTGATACCTTATTGGATCGTCAGGATTTTGAAGGAGCACTAAAATTATACTCCACCATTATAAAGAAATCGAAATTCAAAAGCGATGAGGAGTTAAGCATTCTGTACAAACGTGCATATTGTTTTTACAGCCTGAAAAGATTTGACGAAGCCCTAGCCGATTTAAATCAATACCTGGAGAAAATTCCAAATGAGCAGGCCAAGCTTTTACGCTTATATGTATTTCAGGAGTTAGGCGAAACCGAATCAATGATAATCGACCTGAATGATTTAATTTCAAAAAGTCCGGACAATGAAGAACTCTTACGTTGGCGTTTATCAGTATTGATGGATTCAGAGAAATACAAAGAAGCACAACACGATATCCTTCAATTACTTTCCATTCAAGATGACCCTGATTTGAAAGGA
>Ga0209311_1002945_pt1 | contig 11861 bp, 10 predicted proteins | sample AD_UKC045_MetaG_FD_184417 | JGI IMG/M metagenome (GOLD analysis project Ga0209311, IMG submission 184417) | Active sludge microbial communities of municipal wastewater-treating anaerobic digesters from USA - AD_UKC045_MetaG (SPAdes) (version 2) | ecosystem: Engineered > Bioreactor > Anaerobic >... | reverse complement strand
CGCGCGGTCGTAGCGGTCATAATAAGATTCATTCTTAACAAGGATTGCGCGGGCCAAACGGTAGAAGACGCTGAGGCTTGCGTCTGTGAGGCCCGCCTTCAACGCTTCTTGCAGGGTCATCCACTCATTGATGGAGACCGGGACGCCGAAGCGTTTTAGAGTGAAAAAAAAGCCGGTGAACATAAAATCCTTTCTCGGCGCGCGGCGTTGCATCAGTACGGGTTTGCCTGAGCCAGAACGATGTCGATGTCCTGTTCTTTTTTGATGAGGACGCCGAGGAACGGAACTTCCTTTTTGATTCTGCGCGGGTCGACGCCGCCTGAAACGAGGGCGCTGACCCAGTCGATGATTTCGCTTGTGGACGGTTTTTTGCGAAGGGAGTCCAAGCTTCGCACCCAGTAGAATTTCTTAATAATTTCGGCAAGCAGCTTGTTTTCGATGTCCGGGTGGTGGACTTTGACAATGCGCTCCATCATCTGTTCGTCCGGGAATGCTATGAAATGGAAGAGGCATCTTCGCAGGAACGCGTCCGGGAGTTCTTTTTCGTTGTTGCTGGTGATGATTACGATGGGGCGATGCCGGGCCGAAATCGTCTCGTCCGTCTCGTGGATGTGGAAGGACATTTCGTCGAGTTCGTTGAGCAGATCGTTGGGAAATTCGAGGTCGGCCTTGTCGATTTCGTCGATGAGAAGGACGACTTGTTCGTCGGCGGTAAAAGCTTCGCCGAGTTTTCCCATCCTGATGTAGTTTTTGATGTCGGAGACGTCGTGGTCGCTGAAACGGCTGTCGTGGAGTCTTTGGACGGTGTCGTAGATGTAGAGGCCGTCGCGGGCTTTGGTTGTGGATTTGACATTCCAGACGAGAAGGCGTTTGCCGAGGTCTTTGGCGACGGCGTGCGCGAGAAGAGTTTTGCCTGTTCCGGGTTCGCCTTTGACAAGAAGCGGGCGTCCGAGAGCGGTCGCGGCGTTGACCACTTCGCTCAAGGCGTCGGAGGCGATGTAGCTTTCGGTACCTTTGAATTGCTTTTTCATCGGCGTTCATCCAGTCGAGATATTGGCGCGTCGGGCGAAAGGCCGGAGCGCCGGACAAAAGTCTAGCGGCTCAAGAGGCGTTCGGCAACAGAGGCGGCGGCTCCGCAGGCGAGGAAGAAAGCAGGGTCGGCGTCGGGACCTCGGCCCATGGTGGTGACGCGGATGCCCGCTTGTTCGAGCGCGGGGACGGCCTCTGAGCCGTCCGCCTCGACGATGTCATGCCGCGCGGCGGCTCCTGATTCGGCAAGTTGCTGTTTGACCAATGACGTCTGATCGGGGGGGAGGGACGGGAGGGCGACGCGCGCGCGGGCGAGGGCGGCGACAGTCAAAGCTGAGAGAGTGTGATGGCTTACTCCGCGATGCCGCTCTCTTTCGTCGGCGAAGCTTAATCTCGGGACGACGACCGGAGTTCCGCCGAGGGCTGCGGCGGCGTTGATCCATTCGCCGACTTCGAGTCCGGCGTGACCGAGGCGGGTTCCTGTTCCGGCGATGCCGACGCCCATTGCGACCACAATCGCGTCAGCAGCGAGCGCGGAGCGGGCCGCGGCGAGAGCGGAGAATTTGGTCACGGTTTCGATGTCGCCTCCGAACGCGTTGCCGCAAGTGACGGTGGCGGAGATTATGCCTTTGTCTTTAAGCGCGCGCGCTGTTCTGCTGAATGCCAGTGGCAGACAGGCTCCGTCTGTCATGATGTAAACGATATTGGTTCCAGGGCGCGCGGATTTGAGCGCGGCGCAGACCGGGGCGACCATGCTGTGAAGACCGCCGATAATCACGGGGCAGCCATCGAGGGATGCGAATGATTCTATGGCGGCGCGATGCGGAGAGCCTTCTTCCTCTGCGCAGGCGGCGCGGCATTGCGACGGCGTATAGCGTAGTTTTATTATGTGGCCGTTCGAAGGGGAAAGTTCCTTTTCGGGGCTGGAAAGGTTCGCCGCGACGAAATGTCTTCCGCCGGAGCCGAGTTCAAGCCGAACGGCTGTTGTGTTTAATAAAAGAGAGTCTCCCGGGGAGACAGGGCCGGTGAGAGCGGGGTAGCAGACGGCTTTGACTTGTTTGCCGCCGCATTCGACGAGGAGTTCCACCGCGCCGCCATCCTCACGGAGAATGTCTATGACTTTTCCTTCGCGAAGCTCGATCATGGTTGTGCCTCTCAGCAAATCACAAGGGTTGTTTTTTAGAGAGTCCGACGCTTAAGGAAGAAGGGGCGGGATCTGCGAATGAAAAATCCACATCGCACGAGCCTGCGCGGAACTTGCCGGACAGGACGGCGGCTTCGCCGGGGCCGGCAGTCAGTAGTCTCGATTCCCTGCAGAAAGTGACGGAAACGTTGAAACTGGAATCCGAACCGGGAGATGACAAAAGAAGAGAATAATCGTCTGACTCCGGGAGGAACACTTTGAATGAGCATGAGCGTCCGGGTTCCGGGGAGCAACGGATATGGAGAGGAGAATCCGGGGCAGTCCCGGCGGGCGCGCTAGACGCGATTATGAATTCCGATGCGGAGTCGATGAAGTATCCGTCGAAGTTAAAAAAGAGGATGTCGCCGAGAGCGCCGCCGAAGCGTTTACCGAAAGGAGAGCGGATGCGCCAATCGGTTTCGCGTCCTGTTTTAATGCCGCGTATGGACCTGTCTCTTGAGAGCATCCATGAGCGTGGAAGTTTCCTGAGGGCGGCGGAGGCTTCTTCGGGCGTTCCGACCTCGATGATGTTTAGTTTCGCCGCGTCCGCCGGTTTCATGAAATAATCCAGCGCCACTGAGTCAGAGGCTTTAATTATCAGGTAATCGCCGGGGGCGGCGCCGGAGGCTATTTCGGAGATAGGCTCCCTCCAGTTTTCTCTCTCCCGGAAATGTGTTTGAGAAACGCATTTAACGGTGTAGGCGACATAAAACACAAGGGAAAAGAGAATGATAAACCCGGTCGCGGCCATTCGGAGGAATGTTGTTATGGAATATACGCCTGCCATGTCGCGCCGTAGCAAACTCGCCGCAAAGGCGCATGGAGAGACGGAAATAATCAGGCAGGCGAACGGGGCAAGCAGGGCGGTCAGAGGGATTATCTTTTTGAGCGAAACGGTGGAAGCGCCAGATAGGACGACCGCAGCGAACGCGATGAATGCGAACCAGATGAAAATGTGAGCGAGACTGGAGCGATGGAAGCGCAACGAGTGGTATAAGCCGTGGAGGGCAAGAGTGAATGATGCGGCGGCGAGCGCGGCGTTGGCGGGCGTAAAGCCGCCGTATGCTCCAGTGTAAGTCATAACTAAAAGGCGCCATGCGTCGATGTCTGCGGGGGATTCAGGAGCTGGAGGCGCAAATCCGGGCATAGCAAGCCGAAGCGCCAGAGCGGGAGCGAGTCCGGCGAATGCGGCCGCCGCGTATCTCAGGACGTCTCCGGCATTTCTTCGTTTCATGAAAACAATAGCCGCTCCGGCGGGGAGCGCGACCCAGATGTTCAAGTCGATCAGGGACGCGACGGCAAATGAGACGAATAGCAAGCCGCCTCGCGATTTTGAAACACCGGATTCCGCCGCTCGGAGCGTCGCAAGAAGAGCGGCAAGGGCGAAGAACACGAACATTGAGTATCCGCGCGCGGTCATAGAGATGAACAATAGAGGCGGGGAGAAGAACAGGGCAAGCGGAGCGACGATTGAAACGCCCGCCGGGGTCGCGCGCGAAAGAGTCAAAAATAAAAGCGGGATGCAGAGAGCTCCGAAAATGAGAGCGGGGAATCTGAGGGAAGTTTCGGTCGGGCCGGCGAGTTTAACGGCGATTGCTGCGACTGTGCTGTAGGCGATTCCGTCAGGATCGGCTGTGGAGGCGTATTTCGCGGCCTTGTACGGACATCCTGCCGCGGCTGCGTTCGCAGTGCGGATCTCGTCCGTCCACAGCCTCGTCAGGTCGAGCGTTCCCGCATGAAACCAGACGTACCCTGCCGCAAGGGCGGCGAAGACAAGGAGGGTTGTTTTCGCGCCGTGTTTCGTTATCATCCCGTTCCTCTTTTCGCGTTCAGTCGTCGTACCACGGAGGCTTGACCAGCCCCGCGTAAACTTTTGTCTTGAACGGCCAGACGAACGACCGGATGGAAGTGAGCAGAACCCGGATAGTGACAATCAGCCACCAGATGTACATCTTGCGTTTGTATAAGCCCTTGCTGGTTATCCCCTTAAGGAACCACTTGAGGGAGACGAACCTTTTGCTCAACACGATGAGCAGTTCTTCGATGCGCTCCCGCGACATGTTCTCAGAGCTTATGATGGGGGTCATCCAATCGTAATCGGCGAAGTCGCGCGTCTCGATCCAACCGGCGGCCTCGGCTTCCGACCAGAAGGCGGTCCCGGGAACGGGAGTAATCGGATGAAAGCCCGGATAGTCGAGTTCGAGCCGCCGCGCGAAATCCGCTTGGGCGAGCATGCTTGCCGGGGTTTCGTGCCGCACGCCGACGATGAAAGTGCCCTGCCTAAAAATATTCGGATATTTATTTTTGAGAATGCCGAAACACTCAATGGCGGTGTTTTCGCTGTAGAAAGGCTTGCCCATGCCCTTAAGCTCGTCCTGCTCGACCCGTTCGACGCCAATGGATACATGGACAAGGCCGCTGCGGGCAAGTTTCTCGAACACGCCGGATTTTTCGTCCCGGATTACCGCGTCGGCGCGCATGAAAGCGAACCATTCAACTCCGAGGTTTTCGGTTATCAGGGCGTCCGCGAAATTTGCGCTCCATTCCGGGTCTTTGTTCCAGTATTCGTCTACGAAGACGAGGCAGCGCTTGTTGTGTTTTTCGGCAAGGACGCGGATTTCCGCAATAGTTTTTTCCACAGACTTGGTGCGCCAGCGAGGTTTCAGAGAGACGGAGCCGTCTTCGCTCTGCTCTACGTCCGCCATCTGCCTCCACCAAGCGCAGAAGCGGCAGTTGCTGACGCAGCCCCGGCTGTGATGGATGGTCGCGCCGCCGGGAGAAAAAAGGAACTTCGATGTTCCGTAGAGATGCATCGGCATCAGGTCGTAGGCGGGTAGGGGGAGGGAATCGAGGTCGCCGATGAGCGGACGCGGCGGAGTCTCGACGGCGCGGCCGTCTTTCCTGAAAGCGATGCCTCTGACGCCGCCGACAGCGCTTTCGCCGTCTGGAATCGCGGCGAGCAATTCCACAAAAGACTCTTCGCCCTCGCGGCAGACAATGTAATCTATAAAGTCGTTCTTGAGCGTGTCTTCGATGAGGTTGGTGAAATGCGAACCGCCCGCGATTGTTTTTGCTCCGGGGCAAATCTCTTTCGCTAGTTTCAAGGCCCTGATCGATTCATGGCTGTAAACCGCGTGGTTTTCTCCCACGCCGACGGCGTCCGGATCGACGCGCTTGATGGTTTCGGCGAGGCTCTTCCAGCCCATTTTTAGAGGGGCGCAGTCGACGGTGGCGACGGTGTGCCCGGCGGCGCGGGCGGAGGCTGCCAGACACGGCATCCATTGGGGCGTGAGGAAATTGTCGTCCGCGCTGATATACGGCCAGAAGCGCTTCGGCGGCTGTATAAGAAGAACTTTCATCAGACCTCCGGCTGCGAGACGCGGCATGCGCCGCATTCTCGGTCAGCGTCCGCTCTTGATTGCTTTCAGCGAATCGGCGGCGGCGGCGGTTATGGCGTCGACGTCGGCCTCGGTGTGCGCGGCCCCGACGAAACACGCCTCGAACTGCGACGGCGCGAGATATACCCCGCGTTCGAGCATCTGAGAGTGGAACCTCGCGAAAAGCTTTATGTCGCTTTTCAGCGCCTCAGCGTAATTTCTCACCGGGCCGGGCGCGAAGAATGCGCAGCCCATGGACGCTATCTTGTTGACGGCGACATCGACTCCGTTTTCGCGAGCGCCTTTTTCAAGACCTTCAAAAAGCCTGTCGGCGAGAGCGGCCATCCGTTGGTAGGGCGACTCGTTAAGGAGAATTTCGAGCGTGGTTATTCCCGCCGCAACTGCGATCGGGTTTCCAGACAGAGTGCCGGCCTGATAGACAGGGCCGGAAGGAGCCATCATGTCCATGAGGTCTGAGCGGCCGCCGTAGGCCCCGACAGGCAGCCCTCCGCCGATGATTTTCCCGAGAGTGGTAAGGTCGGGAGAGATGTTGAAGTATTCCTGCGCGCCGCCGGGGGCAAGCCTGAATCCGGTGATAACCTCGTCGAAAATCAGCAACGCGCCTCGCTCGGCCGTCAACTGCCGCAGGTCTTCGAGGAATCCCGGTTCCGGCAGAATCACGCCGACGTTTGCGGCCACAGGTTCAAGAATCACGCAGGCGATTTGTCCGGGCAGAGCGTCAAAAAGTTTTTTCACGGAATCGATGTTGTTGTAATCGGCGTTCAAAGTGTCTGCGGCAAGTGAAGCGGGGACGCCGGGGGAGCTTGGCTGGCCGAGGGTGAGGGCTCCGCTTCCTGCTTTGATGAGAAAGCTGTCCGCGTGCCCGTGATAGCAGCCTTCAAATTTGATGATTTTGTCCCGGCGCGTGGCGGCTCTGGCGAGTCTGACGGCGCTCATAGTGGCTTCGGTTCCGGAGTTGACCAGCCTGACCTTGTCCAAGCTTGGAACCATATCGACGATGAGTTTCGCGAGCCGGGTTTCTGCTGATGTGGGCGCGCCGAAGCTCGCTCCGCGCTCGGCTGCGGACTTCACTGCGGCAACCACTTCGGGCCTCGAATGCCCGAGTATGAGTGGGCCCCAAGACGCCACGCAGTCAATATATTCTTTGCCGTCGGCGTCGATTATCCTTGCGCCTTTTCCACTCTCCATGAATCTTGGCCCTCCGCCGACTGATCCGAACGCCCTCACGGGCGAGTTGACTCCTCCGGGGATATACTTCAACGCTTCGGCGAACAAGTCCGCGCTGCGGCTCATCTGTCTTCCTCCATAAAAAGTTTGGTGTCGGATTTCTTCAACTCGCGCAAGCTGAATAGTATCCTGAAATTTTCAATTCGCAGTTCTTCTGAAATTAAGCGCGCCTGTTCCTTTACCACGTCATCGGTCGCGCCGTGTATCATTGTATAGAGGCGGAAGGGCCATTTGTCCGAGCGGGGGCGGGCATAGCAGTGGCTGACGCAGTCGCGAGCGCTCATCGCGCGCCCCGCTTCTTCGATTCTTTCTTCTGGCACATCCCAGACGACCATTCCGTTGGCTTTGACGCCGGCTTTGCGGTGTCTGATGAACGCGCCCATCCTTCTGACAATGCCGGCCTCTTTCCAGCGGCGGGCGATTTCGAGCGCTTCAGCTTCAGACATGCCAGCGCGCGCCGCTAAATCAGCGTACGGCCTCTCGCGCACGGGGAGGTCTTCCTGCAGAGCGCGCAACAGCCTTATTTCATTTTCCGCAAACTCCATCCGGCCCTCATTTCGTAAGGTCGAAGTTCACTTTAATCTTAAAGATATGCGTTGCCGGAAGGTCGATAACTTCGTCGGCTCCCGAATTATTTCTTATGTCGTCGATGATTGCGGCCACTGCCGCCTCGTCGCGGGCTATGACGGTGAACCACATGTTGAACGCGTCGTCCCGCTCATAGTTGTGAGTGACCTCGACGAAGCGGTTGACGTATTCGGCGGCGGAGTCAATTTTGCCGGGGGCGACGCGGGCGGCTGCCAGCGTGCTGACGTAACCGAGCGCGCGCGGGTTCAGAGACGCGCCCATTCTTCTGATAAATCCCTCTTCGCGCATTGCTTCGATCCGCGCAATGGCTTCGCTCTCGGCAACTCCCGCCTTTTCCGCGATCTCAGCATAAGGCCGCTCCGAGAGTGGGAATTCCCTCTGAATCAAAGTAAGCAGGAGCCTGTCGGTGTCATCCATCGCCGCGCCTCATCGATTTTGGCGTGTACACGCAGAAAGGTTCCTCGGCTAGATAGTCTCCGGAAAGCTCAAGCGCTCTTGCTCTGCATCCGCCGCAAACTTTTACGTATTCGCACACGCCGCATTTGCCCTTGTATGTCCGAGTATCCCTCAATTCGTTGAACACTTTGGAAGTCTCGTAGATTTTTTTGAAGTCGAAGTTTTCGCGCCGCAATTCGCCGCAATTGACATCGAAGAATCCGCATGGCTGAAGAAGGCCGTCGTAAGAGACAAAGACGAAGCCGTCTCCGCCCATGCAGCCTTTTGTCATGGCGAAAAGCCCGTGGGACTTCGGAGTTACCTCGCGGCCCGCTTTTTCTTCCCGCTGTCTGAATATGCGGTGGTAGTGAGGCGCGCAAGTGGGTTTGAATTGTATGTCGGTTTCGAGGCTTTTTTCATAGACCCAGTTTAGGGCGCGCTCGTATTCGCCGGGCGGGATTTCAAGGTCGGATATGGCTTTGCCGCGCCCGGTCGGAACCAGCAGGAACGGGTTGAAGGCAACGGCTCCGAGCCGTTCTGCGAGCGCGAGTATGTCCGCTAGTTCGGAAATGTTGTGTTTGGTCACCGTGGTGTTGATCTGGAACTCCATGCCCGCGTCCCGCGCGTGGCCGATGCCTCGAAGCGCGCCATCGAACGCTCCGGGGACGCCTCTGAATTCGTCGTGAGTCGCCGCTGTGGCGCCGTCGATGCTGACGCTGATGCGTTGTATGCCGGACTCCTTCATCTTCGAGGCGGTTTCAGGAGTGATGAGCGGACCGCAAGGGGACATCACGACGCGCAACCCTTTGTCAGTCCCGTAGCGCGCTATGTCATAGATGTCCTCGCGGGTCATCGGCTCGCCGCCGGTGAGAATTAGTATCGGTTTTGAGAAGGAAGCGATATTGTCAATGAGCAGTCGCGTTTCCGCCGGTGACAGCTCGCCCGCATAGTCCTGATTGCGCGCGGAGCCTCGGCAGTGCTTGCATTTCATGGGGCATCTGCGCGTTGTCTCCCAAGCCACCAGCCGAGGCGCAGGCCCGGCAGGTCTTCCGCCGACGTCCATGCCGCCTTTCATCCGTTCCTCCTCTTAAACTCTTCCGCGACTGCCTTTGCGAAGTATGTCAGAATCATATCCGCGCCCGCGCGCTTTATTGAAGTCAGCGACTCGAACATTGCGCGGTTCGCGTCAAGCATCCCGCGCTCCGCCGCCGCCAATATCATCGAATACTCGCCGCTTACGCTGTAGGCGGCCAAGGGAAGGTTCGAGCGCTCGCGGACGGCGGCTATAACATCAAGGTAAGCCAGCGCGGGTTTCACCATGAGGATGTCCGCGCCTTCGCCTTCATCGAGGTCGATTTCGCGAAGAGCCTCGCGTCTGTTCGCGGGGTCCATCTGATACGAGCGCCTGTCGCCGAACTGAGGCGCGCTGTCTGCGGCGTCTCTGAACGGGCCGTAAAAGGCCGAGGCGTATTTTGCGGCGTACGACATTATGGGAGTCATTGCGAAGCCCGATTCGTCGAGCGCGGCGCGTATGGCCGCCACGCGCCCGTCCATCATGTCAGACGGAGCCACCATGTCCGCCCCGGCAGCCGCATGCGACAGCGCCATACGCGAGAGCTGCTTAAGCGTCGCGTCATTGTCAACGTTGTCGCCTTTTAGCAAGCCACAATGCCCGTGCGACGTGTATTCGCATAGGCAGACGTCCGTTATCACGCACAAATCCGGCGCGGCCTTTTTTATCAAAGTCGTTGCTTTCTGAACGACGCCGTCCGCCTTGACGCCCGACTCGCCTTTGGGGTCTTTCTTGTCCGGCAGGCCGAATAATATGACCGCCGGGACTCCGAGAACGAAAAGCTCCGCGCATTCGGCGGCGGCGGCGTCCGCAGTCATCTGATATTGTCCGGGCATTGAGGCTATCTCGCGCCTCTCCCCGGAGCCGGGAATGATGAAAAGCGGAGCTATCAGGTCGTCGACGCTCAGCGTCGTCTCTCTAGTCATCCGCCTAAGCGTTTCGGTTCTTCTCATCCTTCTCATTCGAACAATCGGGAATTCCATGAGAGTCACTCCAATCCGATTTCTTCGTCGGTCAGGTAGCAGGCCGGGTCTTGCGCCCATTCATCGCCGTACACAGCCTCCGCGCGCACTCGGAAGTTTCCCGCGCACACGTCGAGGAAACGGCATTTCGCGCATCTGCCGCCAACGTGTTTCTTCTTCTCCTTCAGTTTCGCCATCAGGGGGTCGGACGTGTCCGTCCAAATCTCGCTGAACAGGCGCTTCTTTACGTTTCCAAACGAGCGGTGGCGCCAGAACTGGTCGGCGTGAACGCTCCCGTCCCAGCTTACGCAGCCTATGCCCAAGCCGGAGCTGTTGCCGCCGTTCATCTTTAGCAACTCCATCACGCCGTCCGCGCGCGGGTTGCCCTCGCGCAACATCCTCAGATACACGTATGGCCCGTCGCAGTGGTTGTCCACAGTGAGGACTTCCTTTTCAATGCCGCGCGCGTGAAGTTCCGCCGTCCTGTCGATTATCAGGTCTACCACGCGGCGCGACTCCTCCCGCGACAAATCCTCTTCGATTAGCTTTGCGCCCCGCCCGGCGTAGACAAGATGGTAGAAACATATCCGCGGAATGTCCTTCTCTTCGAGCAGGTCGAAAATTCCGCCGATGTCCGCCGCGTTTCGCTTGTTGATTGTGAACCGCAGACCGACTTTGATTCCCTGTCTTTTACAGGCTGCGATGCCAGCCAGAGCCGCGTCGAACGCTCCGGGAATTCCCCTGAACTTGTCGTTGGTTTCTCTCAGTCCGTCGAGGCTGACCCCGACGTATGAGAGGCCGATTCGTTTGAACCTCTCGGCCATCTTGTCGTCTATGAGAGTGCCGTTTGTGGATATGACCGCGCGCATGCCTTTGGAGACGGCGTATTCGGCCAGCTCGAAAAGGTCGGGGCGCATGGTCGGCTCGCCTCCGGAAAACAAAGCGACCGGACATCCGAACGCGGACAGATCGTCGATGAGAGCGCGCCCCTCGGATGTCGAAAGCTCGCCTTCATAATTGATGTCCCGCGATTGCGAGTAGCAGTGGACGCAGCGCAGGTTGCACCTCCGCCCCATGTTCCACACCACGACAGGCTTCTTGTCTTCCGAGAATTGGAGAAGGTGAGACGGAAGCCGTCCGCTGTGCCTACCGTATCTCAACGCGTCGGACGGCTCGACCGTCCCGCAGTACAATTTCGATATCCCTATCATCTATTTTGCTCCGTTTGTATTTGTCCGTCTAAATCATTTCACGCCGAAGAACTTCAGCGCCGCGGCCACAAGGCCCGGAATCGTATAGTCTTCCGCCTCGGCTGAAAGCGGTATGCCGCATTTGCGCATCGTGTCGGAAGTCACCGGGCCGATGGAGATTCCCGCGAACTTTTTCGCGTTAGCGGCAATGAAATCCGCGCCTATTCTTTCCGCAAAGAAGCGGGCGGTGGAAGAACTTGTGAAGGTCACGGCGTCCACTCCGCCGTCCGCGATGCGCGCGCGCAACTCTACTACGTCAAAATCTCCCGGAACGGTTTTGTACGCGACAACCTCGTTCACCTTTGCGCCCTGTTCGCGCAACAGGCGGGGCAGGGCTTCTCTCGCAATATCAGCCCGAGGCATCAGATACTTCTTGCCGTCCGGCGGCTCGATCCCGCACAAGCCTTCGAATACCTCTTCGGCGACATATTTGTCAGGCTGGAAATCAGGGACAATGCCGAAATCGCGCAGCCTCTGGGACGTCGCCGGGCCGATGCTCGCCACTCTGACGTTCGCGAAGTTCCGCGCGTCGCCGCCTATTTTCCAGAGTCTCTCCATGAAGTATTCGACACCGTTGACGCTGGTGAAAATCGCCCAGTGATACGAGCCGAGTTCGCCCGCCGCAGCGTCCATAGGCCCCCAGTCGTCCGGTGGAACTATCGCAATGGTCGGCATCTCTATCGTGTCCGCGCCCAGCCGCCTCAGAGCCTCGTCGAG
>Ga0209311_1002922_pt1 | contig 11913 bp, 13 predicted proteins | sample AD_UKC045_MetaG_FD_184417 | JGI IMG/M metagenome (GOLD analysis project Ga0209311, IMG submission 184417) | Active sludge microbial communities of municipal wastewater-treating anaerobic digesters from USA - AD_UKC045_MetaG (SPAdes) (version 2) | ecosystem: Engineered > Bioreactor > Anaerobic >... | reverse complement strand
CGTTTGCGATGACCTGCTGGTTTCGCCGCATGTATGACCGCTCATCGTCGACATTGTACCAGGTGAGAATATCCGTCATCCATGCGAACGCGAAGTTCGTAGAACCTGCGGGCGTATCCATTTTGGTCTGAGCGGTGTCGTTCCCGTTTCCCGACCTGATAATGGTTGCCCCGTCTGAAATGATACCGGCCCCGCGAAGTCCGCCTGATGAATTATTGTCGTACGTAAGGAGCCATGAATCGCCAACGTACTTGAGTGAGCACGGATAGTTATTTTCATGTTTTCCCGCGCCTGAGCCAACAAACTTCACCCCAGCCGTCCCAGGCATGCCAGCGCCGTTGGTGAGTCCAACCCACGGCTGCATAACCGGAGACGCCCCATACGGGTTTTCGGTGACAGGCTCTCCGTTTAGCTCTGACGTGTTCGTGAAGCTTAGGACGAGCGCGATGCGAACGTTCGTCCAGTTGTCGGGAAGGGAGGTGAGCCGCTGGTACGCGACGCCCGGTTCGAGCACAAGGTTGCGCTCCTCAAGGGCGGCATCCCCGTAAGTTTTAGATGTGATTGTTCCTAGTGTTGACATGATTATGCAGAGTAGAATGTGAGTGTTGCCGGCCCTGCGAAACCAGAGCCGCCTGCCAGCGTGGATACGTTGCCGGTGTCGTAGTCCTCAAAGGTTTCAGTGCCGGAGTTGAATGAAAGATCGAGCAAAGTGCCGGCCGCAGCGAACCCGGAGCCGGCAGAGAGTGACGAGGCCGCGCCGGTGTCGTAGTCCTCAAAGGTTTCAGTGCCGGAGTTGAATGAAAGATCGAGCAAAGTGCCGGCCGCACCCCAGCCAAGACCACCGTAGAGCGTCGAAAGCGAACCGACGGCGTAGTCATCAAAGGTTTCGATGGATTCACCTGCCGGCCACGATATAGGTTTATAAGCTATAGATACATCTATTGATCGAGTTTCTAAATCCGATTTTACATATACTAACCCATTTAATTCAGTATCTGTAGAACCCGTTACTGGTGGTATTGTTGATAATGATACTGTTGTATACTCACCGGGTTGTAGTACAGTAGATGTAAACACAATAGGTTGAAATTGAAGAACATTATCACAGCTTACACTACTAACAGTTAAAGTAGTATTGCCATTATTCTTTAATCTAAAATCAATAACATAATTACCGAGAATATCATTATCTGTTATTATATTATCTAATGGTAATAAACGATACCCGGCATTATTAGATGTTGTTTGGTATGTAATATGTAAAATCTTAACATTACCTATATCTGCTATTGTTCTATTAGAATGTGATAAAAATGTAATATATCTGGGATTAACTGTTTCAAATGTATATATTTTATTATTGTCAGCACCAAATACTCTTGAATTAATAATATGTATATCTTCAAAGTATCCTTGAGCTGCACCATCTAGAGCATTTACTTTATACACATATAACGGTAGTGTATATAAAGTAGGTGTAAATGTATTACCTCTTGTAACTTTTACTTTGATATTATATAACTGTGGATCGCTTGAAGCTGATGGTATTAAAGTGTGAACTACTGGTACATTTCTAGGGTCACCTAAATCATTTGGATATGCTGTACCGCTTAGATTGGTTGTATTTAATAATCTATTAACCGTTATTGATTTTGATGAATCATCAAAATCATATTCAATCTTAATAACCGGTCCACCTACAGTAGAAAAACCACTAGGATTTAATGTAAGTGTGAGTGGAGCATAACCTACCTGATATGATGATATATTATCGCTTAATATTATGGTTTGTTCACTCATTATAGTTTTTCCATATAGAATTGACTAAAGGCAAATTCAAATTTTGAATCAATTATTTCTGGGTTTCTATTATCATACTCTATACCTTCAAGTCTAGTAATAAAGCAATTAGTGTATGTAAATTTCACAATATCTTTGTTATATTCATTTCTTGCTATAACATTTAAATCCGTCATATATTGGTGATAATTTGGTAATGATATTATACTTGAGTAGTCATTACCATTATATACACTTTTCTTCTCATCATTCAATAACTGCAGCCACTTCCATAATACAAAATAATTATTAAATCCATTATCCACACTAAATCCTACATTTATATTAGGATATGTAGGTCTTGAATATGTCGTTAAGCTAATAGCTTGACCACCGAATCTGACATCAGTATGTGGTACGTATGACGCTGGTACTACCGCGCCATATACTGAAAATTGTAGACTATTTAAATTTACCGAATCATCTGATCTATCTGATACATCGATTGTATTTTGTTTTAATAGAATAGGTGGTAAATTTAGAATCATTCTAAATTTATCTAAACTAGATTTATTGAGTATAGATTGTACTTGAGTAGCTGTATCACTCATTGTTGAAGAGGTTCCCATCCCTGCATTGATAAATCGTCATAAACGCTATTATTACTAGAACCTATTAATGTAGGCATGAAATCATAACGACTATAATCATTATTAGTATTTCTATTATAATTACGACGAGGTATTACAATATCACTTGACCTTATATATGTATCAAAGTTAGGTATTAGTTTTGTTGGTTTTCCTTGAGCGTCTAATTCAACTATTTCAAAATAATCTTTCGTAACATGTGGTTCTAGTATCATTAAAGCCCACATAATAGATATTACCCTATCATCTAATTCATCATCATTAGCTCCCCATGTTCCATTAGCTCTACGTTTAAAATTCTCATACTCATTAATCGTGTTAATGTTATTAATTTGAACAAACCTCTTTTCGCTGATATAGTATCTCATATTCATTACCGCATGATATTTAGAGTTGGTATGTGACATTATACCTTTACGTTCTGCAAATCTCTGACTGGCATCACCCGCATTAGGTATGTATGTTACTATGTTAGGATATTGATATCTATCCCATAATACATCAATTACTTGACCACCGTGATTATTTCGTTCTATACAAAGAGGTGGTGATCCCCACTTACGTGCAATTTCAAGAACCTTAACAGCAAAATGTTTAGGTTCTATTTGATTTGTCCAGTAAGATGCTACCTGTCTGATATTCTTTATATCGGTAATATCTAAAACATCTGCGGTTGATGCGTTTTTACCTATACCTTCAGCCACATCAACACCTATTGAATATATATGACCACTAACTGGAGGTTCCCAGATATCAAGATGATCTTTTGGTGATTCAATTACTTGTACCGGATCTTTAACACTATCTTTTAGTAGTTTAAATAATTCTTCACTAAATGCAGATTCACCCGAATCATCATCAAAATAGTTTTCATATTCTTGTCTAAACGATTTTAATGATCCCATGGTTCTCATGGTCAATTCCTTCCATTTTTCATCTCTGCCTGGTACTTCATCCCAATTCACTTTTTCTGGATGCCAACCATTTAACCCCTTAACTGCATCATCGTATAAATGATAGAATTTATTATTTTTACCATTCGGTGTACTAATAGCAAACATCTTTGCTTTCTTAGATGATGAAATAGTAGGATATACAGATTCAAAGAATGCATCTAGATCGTCAATGTGAGCCATTTCATCAACGCATAAACAATTTGAAATTAAAATTTCCTGATTTCCTGCATAAAAACGATGACCACCACTAACTGATAATAAATCATATGTTTTCTGATGTGTGGTAGGCTTAATACTGACTACTCGTACAGTACCGCCTCTTGATATTATCTGTTTGTTTAATAATGTTATAGCAGATTCTTTATTATTATTACTCGTAAAAATTTTATGATCATCAGTACATATAAAACTACTACCGTTATCAAATATTAATTCAATAACATTCTCAGACTCATTCTCAGATATACCCATGAAATCTTGGTAACCATCTGGGGTTAATACTTCCCAATCCGTAATATTTTTAATTATCTGAGACATATGTTTTACTTATATTGTGACTGCATTAAGTCACTTATAGGTATTCGTTTAATTTCACCTGTTTTTTTATTTCTTACAGTAATTAATTCAGACTTACCTATACATGATATAGACTTACCGCGACCGCTGTCCGTACTGGTTGTACTAGCTTCTATGATTGAACCATTTTCTAGTTCTATTGATGTTTTACCGTAGCCTTTTACGCCGGGTTTTAAATAGTTGGGTAATAGTTCAAATGCAAATCTAATACGTGCATGTAATTCTTTAGCGGTCTCTTCTTTATTAGCTAATATTAATATTCTTTGATCAGGGAAGAAGCACGCCATCCATAAAATGAAAATAGTAAGACAAGTACTTTTACCGATCTGTCTGCTTGCAGTACACACCACAAATCGATGATCCCTCATCGCTCTTAATAATCGTTTTTGGAATTTGTGTAATATAATTTTTTGTCTACCTTCATCTATATTAATAATATAAAAGTGATTTTCTGCAAAATGTAATAGATTCTTTTTACATAATTCTAACTCCGCTAACATTTCTGGAGTCCACTCAAATGGTGTATTTGGTGTGGGTAAATTCTGATTACCCAAATAATATTTAACTGTATTTTTTTTAGCCATTTATGGAATCTCCTATTATCCGATTAGCATTATATTCTGCAGCTGTGTTATAACCTAAATCAACAGCTCTGGTATTTTGAATTTTACTGCCCGCAGCTACCTTTAATGATTTCTTAGAATCTGGTACTAAATGTTGAATTTTTAATAACTCAGTATCTACATTAGTATTATGAGTCATAGTATCTAATGTAGTATCTTTATTGTCTAATGTAACAACAATAGGGTCTGTATTAGTATGAATGTGAGATAAAAAACTCTTAATTAAATCTACATACGGTTTTATCCTACTTGAATCATTCCAAAACGCTATAACGCTATTATTATCTGTTGTGATGTTTAACCTACCCGTAATATCAAAAAATAATCTTGGATTGCCATTTTCACCCCAATCATTAATATCTCTTCTGCTCGCATTGTATTTAAACTGATCCCTATATGTTTCAGCTTGCGATACTAATAATTTGAATTGATTTTTTGTAGGTTTAGGAAATGCTTGAAGTCTAAAATCTGGAGTATTTGTTAATACTTTCTGTAATATATTAATATGAGTATCACCTACACCAATCATATAATATACTATACCATCCTTGATAGCAAATACAGCATGAGTACCTGGTAGTTTTGAATATATATCATCTGGCGATTTTACACTATATTTTCGGTCGTCAATTTTTATGACAGCTTCTTTAACTAATCTATACCCATTATCAGTTTTAATTATTTTTATACCTGTAGTACCTAGATAACCAGTATCATGTGTTAATCCATACTTACTCTTTAGCTTCTCACCGGTATTGAAATTAACAAAACCCGTACCTGTTTTAGCTTTACGTAGACGTTCTAATTCAACTATTTGATCGGGGTGAGCTTTATGTATATCGGCTATTATATTTTGATGTTTTCTATCTAGATTCAAACCAACACCATCCCTACGATGACGCATACCGCGTTTTTTAGTATGTACATCTTTAAATAAATCAAACTCACTTTCGATTATATACCGAAGCTCCATATTGTATATTTACAAACAAAAAAGCGGTTGTAAATATACAACCGCTTTAATTATAAGTTAATCTTTATTGATTAAGAGCTAAACGCGCAAGCATTTCCACCCTTAACGGCGGAACTTGTACCGTTCACTTTAACATTTTTATTACCTGCTAACTTTTCTACTGAACCAATCTTTGATGGTGTACCATCACCGGTAGTAATATTTGTATTAACCTTCTTCTTTTTTGATGGTGTAACATTACCTACAGTGTTTTTCCTACCTTGTAATGATTTACCCGCAGAATATGCTAAACTTTTAGCTGCTACAGCTTCTTCAACTGTATCACCTACATCAGCATCAATATCTTCAACTGTATCATCTACACCCTCTTCATCATCGGTAATACCGTATATTGTCTTAAGTTTAGATGTTAATTCACATATCTGTCTTACAATATCTTCAGGTGATTCATCAGTGGGTGGTGTATCTACACCTTCATCTTCACCCATTTCACTTACCTCACCACCGGATATTACGGTATTATCAAGCGCCGGCGCTTCTGGGGTTTCTAATGTGTCTGCATCTTCAACAATTTGTTGAAAAACTCTATCGAATATTGATGTACTCATTTTTTTATGTTTTGATTCTGTAATTGATTTACTTTGTGAAATTGCTTTTTCTCCGTCTTCAGGTTTACCGTCTTCGGTTTTACCTTCTTTAGGTGTAGTTAAACCTTTCTTAGCTTTTTCATCACCACCCTTAGTTAATTTGGGTGTACCTATATCACCTACCTTACCTACTGTTTGTTTATCTACACTTTCTGTAATAACATTAGATTTACCATCTAATATTTGCTTTTGATATATTGAACCTAGTTCAGTGAAACTTTTTACTGTTGACATAATATTAATAAGGATCCGATATATGTATTTAGGCTAAACTAAGTATAAATAAATGGACCTTATTACAAATTCTGCATTTAATGATTTATCTGGTTTTCAGTTATGTTATACTGATGGACCTATAAGATTTACTGATAAGAGTATAAACACTAATGAGAGGTATGTGTTTAATGTTTGGTGGTCTGAAATTCTTAATGCCTACGGACAAAATGTAGAATATTTCGAGAATCTATATAGTCTATCTGCTCATGATGCTTTCTATGGTGAAGATTCTATGGCCGGATATGCAGATCCTAAAAATATAGTAATGGGTGTCGCTATTAGTAATGATAGTATATTACTTTCTAGGTTCGGTATACAAGCTACAAGTGATTTTACTGCATTAATACATATAAGTGGTTATCAAGCAGTTTTTGGTATAGGTAAAGAACCTAAGAGTGATGATGTAGTAAGATTAACCGAATTTGGTAATGATAGACCCGGCGGACGTGCAGGTGCTATGTATCAAATTACTAGTAGAGATGATGAGGAATTATCACAAATTAATCAATTAGCTGGTCACTACGTTTGGCTAGTAAGAGGTAAGAGGTTTGATTTTACAAATGAACCAAACATACCTAGAGAAGCTGTTATGGATCAAGTATATGATAATAGTTTTGCTGGTATGGTTAGTGGTACTACATTATCAGCTATATCATCTACAGAGATTAAAAAGTATGAATACGATGTAGATGCAGACACAAAAAATACCGTATTTAACTACGGTATTAATGGTGTGGATACTAGCCCTTATGGGACGTTCTAAAGTTAAGCGGGATGTAATACTAACCCGCTTAATAATTCATTATATAGTTGATTGAATTCTGATAATACACCGGCTCGTTCTGGTATATTATTTTCCACGATACTGAAATGATCATCTATTATATATGATATCAATCCATGCTTATTTTTATTAAGCTTCAATTTATTAATTACATGATCTGTTATTACATGTAATGCGTCACTTTGAGATTTAGCATTAAATTGTAAACCTTCGTTATGTCTAAGGTAAGAGATTATCCTCATAGTTGGTGAACCTATGAGATTTTTTCTACTCTTATTTTTATCTATTACCTTATAATACATATTACGAAGACATAAGACTTAATTTCGTCATTAATGTATATGGATTATTAGTACTCTGTATAACTCTTAATATCTTTGTTTTATCTGTATCTGGTATATTAAGATTATTTATAAATGATGTAGCATATTCTTTAATTCTATCCATTTGAGATGGTTGGAGAGATTCTGAAATATTATTTTCAGGCTCATCATCCCTAAACGGTGTAATATTAAAGGTATGTTCAAGATTAGTGATTAATTCATCTATTGCTTTACTAAATGTTGTCTGCATATTGTTATTTATCGTTAAATTGGTATTAATCAAATAGGTTTAATTACTTGAAATTATTAGGGTTTATTATTAAAGTTTCACCTATAGATTTGAATTTTATATATATATCATTATCCAATTGCGGATTTAAAATTATGAATAGTTTTTTACCTTTCTTTGTTAATGAGCTTAAATCATTTTCATTAACACCACCATCAGTTAAGAATACGGTAAGTTCAGCATTTAAATCTTTAATATACTCATTACAACTACTTATATGAGTACCACCACTCTGTAGTTTACGTTTATTATATGCATCCCATAGCATATTTGAATTCTTAATTGGACCTATAGTATCATATACATTTTCATGCCATAATATGATATATATGTTAATTTTTTTAGCTACACTAATCATATCATCTATAGCATCAAAAAATGTTTTAAGCATTTCTGGTGATATAGACCCGGAAGTGTCTATTGCAAATATTGCAGATAATTTACTAGGGTCAGATTTATAACTTGGAGCATAATAACCAGAAGCAAAAGCGCGCTTCTTTGGTATCATCCAATTATAAGATTTTTTATCCAGTAATTTGAGATACTTAGTAATAACACCACGCCAATTTATTTTTATGGGTATAGATTTTTGTACTAATTCTCTAATACTAGAACCTTTATTAGTAGTTGTTTGCTCACCTTTATCTACATCAGATATCTTACGTTGTCTATCTTGTTCTACAGCATCTAATTCTTCGGGTGATATTTTTTGAGCTTTACCTTTACTTGATTCGCTAGCTTCACCATCATTTAAATGTTTATCTGTAGTACCATCTTTACCTGTAATACTTTTTTGATCGTCACTCTTAAGGTTTTTAAAGATTTCAACTATTTGATTATATACGTTTTCAGCGGGTAGCGGTGATCTGTTTTCCGTTACATAGATGGTACCTAATAATTTACCATCTTCATTTTTAAATTGATACTCACCACTACTATCTGGTATTATACATCCCTCTGGTATTTTAAAACCGCTTTGAGATAATGCATAATTCATTACAGCATCGGTAGCTAAATTCCATAATGTAATACCACTACCAGTTGATAATTTTCTTGCCCCCTGTCTGATATGAGTACCATTCGCAATATGTAACATTTCATGAGCAAATACACCAAGAAATTCATCTTTAGATAATGTAGTAGACCATGTGGGGTTGATGTATAGATTATTATGATTATCAACACCCATAGTTTTTACATTTGAATCGTTCGGATCCACAATTATAATATTAACTTCACTTATTAACCTACCTAGATACGGAGCTATATTATACAACTTCATCTTACCTTCAACTATGTCGAGCTTAAGTTGTTCTATATTAGACTCATTGGTATTCTCTGTAATCAAACTAAGTGAGTTATTACTGTAAATATTTCTTATATTATTATATATAGATTCTAGTAGTCTCATACATCTAAATCTCCTAATTCACTATCTTTTAATACACCTTTAACATCCCTATCTCTTCTAATTTTATCTTTATCTTCAGGTAAATAATCTGGTGAATAAAAAATATCACCTTTCACTCTATCAACTATTTTAAATAGTTCTGAATAAGGAAGATTGTCATTATGAACACATAGAAAATCACCACTTATGCTATCCGGTGCTCCATCTAATGATGTGAGCCGATTACAGGTACAACTAAAATCACCACCTACTATATTAGGTGCGTTGTTAAGTGATGTGAGTCTATTACCACTACAATTAAAACTATCACCCACATTAATAGGTGCACCTTCTAGAGATGTGAGTAGATTATCACTACAAAAAAAATCACCAATTATATTTCTAAATTTAAACGGGATTTTTATTAGTTTTCTACTACTTAAAATTACATCACCATCCACATCTATAGACCCGTCATCGTTAATAGTATATGTACCTTTAACACATTTCTTTAATAACTCAATATCTATATTAAGATTTTCTAATAAAATTGAATTATATATGGATTCTAATGATTTCATTAGTTTACACTAGCCATACTCTTAATTAAATCAGACATTTTTTTTGCAATACTAGTATTAGTACTTTTTGCAATATTATGTGCAGTAGTAATAAATTCCTTAAATATTTGAGCGGTTTCCTTAAGAGATGTACCGGGTATGTGCTCCTTTAGAATTGATATTTTAAGCTTCTTAATTAGGAATGCTAATTGATCTGCAGGCAGACCCTTTATAATAGTTACAAACTCTTTACATACAGATTCTTCCTGTCTCTTATCATTCTTACTACGAGCTTCTTCATATTTAGCTAGTAAATTGTCGTGTATAAAATTTACTAATGCCCATGACTGATCTATAGACATTTCTTTAATCTTATCCTCGTCTGATTGTTGTAGTATTTCTGCCCAATCAAATGAATGGATAGCTTTAATATATTCTATGAATCTATTAGCATATTCTGGACCAGTTTCACCGGCAACAGCTTCACCTATGGCTGTATATATGTCTTCACTAACATCTTCATTTTTAGCGTCTGCTTCTTCATAACGTTTGATTACTAAATCCATTCGTCTAGATGCAGCCTTTAGATTTCTAGGTGATACATATTGAGAGTTTTCTGATTCAGGATCTTTATAGAAGTTGTCGATTGGGTTGGCTTTAGCAAATGATATAATATAATCATTAATACCATTTTTCATAGCATATTCTGTCCAACCATTAATATCAGCCACTAACACACCCGCAGTAAATCTTCCGATATCTGCAGGATCGAGTGTTTCTGTTGATGTGGAAAACTCTGAACCTAAATTACCCGCAGCTACAATCATTACATTTTTACTGATTTTTCTATTAGATACTACCCTATCTAGAGTTAACTGAAGGAATGAGTTCAATACTGCACGGGAGCTTCTATTAATTTCATCTAAAAATAATAAACCGCTGATTCCTGGTTTGGTGACAAAATATACCCACTCAGGTACAGAATATGTTAAATACCCTTGTTGTTTAGCTTTTTCTAAATCCGGAATACCTGTTACTTGGTCAGGTTCTACCTGAGAACCTCTAATATCCCAGAATACAAAATATTGTTCAGGTTGTTTAAGTACGTCTTGCTTTTCTTCATTAGTAAGATCACTAAACACTACATATGTACGCTTCTCTTTATTAGCTGCAGCTTCACTAAATTGACGCACTACATCAGATTTACCGATACCAGCTTTACCGAAAATTAACAATGGTCTAGATTTATCTACATAAGCGTTGTATAAACAGTTTTGTAATGCTTTATATGACCATTTAGATAAGTTATATTTTTGATCTTGTGTTTCATATTTTGATACTAGAGACCCTCTTTTTTTGTATCTAGCATATAAATCTGGTGCTGCTTCATTTAACGTATGCATATATGTATTATTTATATATTATAACTATTAATTACTGCAATGAATGTAATAATCGGTATGTGTAATTATTATATTATCTTTATGTAGAAATTCAATACAAATATTTTAGATGGTGTCGCGTTCTATAATATTCATACATCTAAACTACCTAATTCATCATCCTTTAGTGTTTCTTTAATGTCTCTATCTCTTCTAATTTTATCTTTATCTTCAGGTGTGTAACAAGACGAATAATATATGTTGTATTTCACACTATCAACTATTTTGAATAGCTCTGAATAAGGAATTTCAGTGTTATCGTGACACCAAAAACTACCACCCACAATATTAGGTGCACCATCTAGAGTTGTAAGATGATTATGACCACAACTAAAATTATCACCTACAGTAATGGGAGCTCCATCTAAAGATTTTAGTTTATTATGGTTACAATAAAAACTACCACTCACCTTACCGAAGTTGAAAGGGATTTTAGTTAGTTTTTTACGACTTAAATTCACACTACCATCTACATCTATAGATCCATCATTATTAATAGTGCATTTACCGGGTGTACCGTATATATAACGCCTTAACCGCTCAAGATCTATATTATTAGTAATATTCTGATTCTCTAGTAAAATTGAATTATAAATGGATTCTAATGATTTCATACATCTAAACTACCTAATTCATCATCTTTTA
>Ga0209311_1002921_pt1 | contig 11921 bp, 7 predicted proteins | sample AD_UKC045_MetaG_FD_184417 | JGI IMG/M metagenome (GOLD analysis project Ga0209311, IMG submission 184417) | Active sludge microbial communities of municipal wastewater-treating anaerobic digesters from USA - AD_UKC045_MetaG (SPAdes) (version 2) | ecosystem: Engineered > Bioreactor > Anaerobic >... | reverse complement strand
TGCCCACCTATCTTTCCCCCGGTGTGAACATCCGCGAAACGGATTTCAGCTACTACGTCAAGCAACTGTCCACCTCCGCGTGCGGCATGAGCGGCGTCGCCGAACGCGGCCCGATCAACAAGCCGACACTCGTGACCAGTTGGGAACAGTTCGTCCGCCGTTTCGGCGGATATATTCAGGCGGGACACCTTGCCTATGCCGCGCGCGCCTTCTTCGACAACGGCGGTGCGCAGTTGTGGGTGAATCGCATCGCCCACTATACCGACTCGTTGGACAAGATGACGCTTGCCGCGTTGCGCAGCGCAGTCACTCTCAAGAACCGAAACGCCGTAAAGGCGACGCTCGCGACCGGCGTGTCCGGCACGAATCGAATCGTCTGGCAGGCCGTGGCGGCAGGCGCGGTGGGCAACGGCATCGCCGTCGCACTCGTCGCCTCCGGCAACGACACGCCGTTGTCCGTCGACGTGACGGGCCAAGCCGTCACGGTCAATCTCGCAACCGATGGAGACGGCGCGGCCACGTCGACCGTCGCTCAGGTCGTGGCCGCCGTCACCGCGAAGGCCGAAGCCGCCGCTTTGATCTCCGTCGCCGGGACGGATACCGGTGTCGTGGCCGCAGTTGCGGTTACCCACTTGTCGGGCGGATTGGACCCGCAGGATGCGTTGACGGTCAAGGCCGTGGACGAGGGCGTCTGGGGTGACCGTATCGCCGTCCAACTGGAGAACGGTTCCCGTTCGCCGGACACGGAGTTCAACCTCATCGTCCGGCACAAGAACGAGATCGTCGAAGTGTTCAAGGACCTCTCGATGACGCCGACTGCCGCGAACTACGTCGAACTCGTCGTGAACGGCGACTCGGAATACGTCACCATCGAGGACAAGACCATGGGAACCGCCACCGCACAGCACAGGCCCACCGCGGGCCAGTTCACACTCGCGGACGGCGACGACGGTCTTACGGGCCTCGCGGACGAGGACTACATCGGCGACCATTCCCAGCACACGGGATTCAGCGCCTTCGAGGACGTGTTCGATCTGAACCTCCTCTGTATCCCCGGCGTGACCACGGGCGCGGTTCTGAATGCCGCGCTCACGTATGCCGAGTTGCGTAAGGATGTGTTCTGCATCCTGGACACACCCATGGGATTGACGCCGCAGGAAGCGCTGGACTTTCGGCGGGGCCAGGGCGGATACAGCCACGAGGCGTTCAATTCGTCCTACGGCGCGGTGTATTGGCCGTGGCTGCGCATCGAGGACCCGGTCAGCGGCCACGAGAAACTCGTGCCGCCATCCGGCGCGGTCGCGGGCTGCTACGCCCGCAATGACCAGAAAGCCTACGTGTGGTCGGCGCCTGCGGGCATCGACCGGGGCCGCATCTTCAACGTCCAGGGCGTGGCGTATCTCACGCAGCGAGCGGACCGCGACGTGCTCTACCCCGAAGGCATCAACGTCATCGCGGTGTTCCCGGACTCCGGCGTGAACATCTGGGGCCAGAAGACGCTGCTCCAACAGCCGTCCGCGGCGGACCGCGTCAACGTTCGGCGCCTCATGATCTACATGGAACGCGCCGTCGGGGACTCGTCCCGTTTCGTGACCTTCGAACCGAACCATCCCCGCACGTGGCGGGCGCTGCTCCGGCTCATCAATCCATTCTTGCAGGACGTCAAGAGCAATGCGGGCGTCTACGACTACCGTGTCCAGTGCGATGCGGAGACCAATCCGCCCGCCGTCCAGGACCGCAACGAAATCATTGCCCGCGTGTTCGTGAAGCCCACGAAGACCGCCGAGTTCGTGGAACTCAACTTCGTGATGACGGACACGGGCAGCAGTTTCAAAGAAATCTTCAACGCGTAAGGAGGTACGCCGATGAATGCAGCCGGCAACATGCCCAAGAGCCTGTACCAGAACTGGCAATTCGCCGTCGAGGTGAACGGGTTCGACGTGGCGCTGTTCAAAAAGGGCCGCGAGCCCAAAACGGAATTCGAGGAAGTGGCGTTCGCGCCGGGCGGGTCGATCTTCGACCAGAAGGTCGCGGGCCGCGTGAAGTTCGAGGACATCACGCTCGAAAAGGGCGTCCTGCAGGACGGCTCGGACCAGGCCGCGCGCGAGTGGATCCAGAAACAGGTGGACGTGAACGCGGGAACGGGAAGCCTTCCCAACGACTACATGCGCGACATCGACATCGTCCGGTACGACCGCACCGGCAACGAGACCCGGCGATGGACATTGCACGGCGCCTGGATCAAGACCCTCGAATACGACGACCTCGAAGGCAGCAACACGGAAAACACCATCGAAAAGATCACCATCTGCTTCCAGTATTGGACGTAGGAACCGCCGCGGGGAAGGTTCCCTCCGAAGGGAACCTTCCCCGCGCTCTCGCTCAACAGGAAAGGAACCGGATTCATGTATACCTTCACATTGCCCAGCGGACTCGAAGCGGAACTGCGCGAGATGACGGGCGCGGAAGAGTCGCTGCTCACCAACCGCCGTCTGATGAAGGACGGCGAGGCCGTCAACCAAGTGCTCAGGAATTGTCTTGCCCGGCTCGGAGACAAGACGGAGGTCGCGGCCAAAGACGTATTGGACCTCCTGTCCGGCGACCGGCTGTTCCTCCTCGTGAAACTCCGCCAGATCTCCTTTGGCGACGAGGTGGACCTTACGCTCACCTGCCCCGCCAAGGATTGCGGCGAGACCACGGACGTGCATATTGCCCTGGACGATCTCGATGTTACGTCCTACGGCACGGAACGCGAGTTCATCTTCGAACTGCCCCGGACCAAGAAGCCCGTCATCTTCACGCTGTTGGACGGCCATATGGAGAAACGGCTGGCCGTCCTCAAAGCTCCGGACCTTCATTCCGCGATGCTCATGCGCGTGAAGGAAATCGACGGCAAGGCGCCGAACAAGAACTCGCTCGCGGAACTGCCCGCGTTCGACCTGAACGCGCTCCGGGCGGAGATGCAGCGCGTGGACGGCGGTATCGATACAACCATCCACGCGGTCTGTTCGTCCTGCGGCGCCCGCATCGTCACGCGGCTGGAGGCCGAACCCCCTTTCTTGTTCCCGAACGTTCGGTTGTAGCGGACGCATTCTTCCTCGCCTACGGCGGGTTGCATTGGGGATACAACGAGATTGTGTCGCTGCCGCTCGGGGTGCGCCGCGAATTTGTAGACGCGCTCGAGCGGCAGCTCGCCTTTGAGAAATCCGAACTGGAGCGGAACCGGAAATGATCAACGACCTCGGCATGGGCATCGTGGTGACGATGCGGGACATGTTCTCCCGCAACGCCGCCAAGATCGAATCGTCGATGGATTCGCTCGACGCGAAGGTCGCGGCGTCGAGCGAGCGCATGACGCGCAATCTCGACCGCATCCAGAAGGGCACGATGATGATGGGCGCGGGCCTCGCCCTCATGGCCGCGCCGGCGGCGCTCGTGGCGTCGACGGCCGCCACGCAGAAGGCGTTGGGCGAAATGGCGTCGCTGGGCACGAAGGATCTGCGGACGCTCGAGGATGCGGCGGAGGCGTTTTCCAACCAGTGGGCCGGGGCCAGCAAGGCGGAGTTCATCGGCGCCTGTTATGACGTGAAGTCCGCGCTGGCGAATCTGAGCGACGAGGCCGTCGGCACCTTCGGGGCCATGGCGGGGATCACGGCCAAGGCCACCAAGGCCACCGTCCAGGAAATGGTGGGCACCTTTACGACGGGCTACGGCATCTTCAAACCCATCATGAAGAAGTACTCGGATATCGACTGGGCCAAGGCGTTTTCCGGGGCCATGGCGCAGACGGTTGCCGTGTTCAAGACGACCGGGCCGCAGATGGCCGAGGCCATCAAAAACGTGGGCGCGACCGCCGCGGCCTCCAACATTCCGCTGACAGAACAACTCGCCATCCTCGGGCAACTCCAAACGACCATGCCCGGTTCCGAAGCGGGCACGCTGTACAAGGCGTTCATCATGAAGGCCGCCGAAGCGGGCAAGGAACTGGGGTTGCCCTTCGTGGACGCCACGGGACGGCTCAAAGGCATCCTGCCCGTTTTGCAGGAAATCCAGAACCGGTTCCCTGACCTGTCCCAGGCGGGTGCGCAAGTCATCATCAAGAAGGCCTTCGGTTCGGACGAGGCGGTCAAGTTTCTGCTGCAGATGAGCGCGGGCATGGATTCTCTCGGCCAGAACATTCGCTCCATCGACGACGCCATGAAAGGCGGCGTGGCGGTGACCGAGGAAATGGCCCGCGCCATGAATGTGGACATCGGGTCGCAGTTCGGACTGGCGAAACAGCAGGTGCTGAACCTCTTCGAGATCATGGGGCGGACGCTCCTGCCGGTCGTGACCCCGGTCATGGCCGGGATATCCCACGTGGTTCTGTGGCTGCAGCGCATGGCCAAGGCCGCGCCCGGTGTTACAGGGGCCGTGCTGGGTTTGGCGCTGGCCTTGGGCGCGGTGCTGGTGGTGGTCGGGGCGGTGATTGCCGGAGTTGGCACCATCGGGCTCATGGCGCCCGCCGTCAGCGCGGGAATCGCCGCCATAGGACCCGCGCTCGCGGGCGTGGGCGCGGCGGTGGCGACGTATTTCTGGCCAGTTACCTTGGCCGTTGCCACCGTGATCGCGGCGGTGTACCTGTTGCGCCAGGCGTGGAACACGAACTTCGCGGGCATTCAGGACACTGTGATGGGCGTCTGGAACAAGATTAGCCTTGCGTTCCAGGGCATGCGCGCGATCATGGCGTCGTTCAAGGACGGCACGGGCGAGATGTCCGCGGAACTGGCGCAAAAGCTACAGGCCGCTGGATTGATGGGTTTCGTGACCACGGTGTTTCAGGTCTATACCCGCGTGCGGGAGTTCGTGGCCGGGTTTGCCCAGGCGCTGGGACAAGCGTTCGGGCGGGTGCGCGCAATACTGGAACCGCCGGTCCGGGCGCTGGTGGACGCCTGCATGACCTTCTGGCGCGCCCTCTTTTCTATCGTGGAAGTGTTCGGCGTCATGGGCACGGCGGCGGACGCTTCGTCGTTCCGGACCTTCGGGCAGGTGTTGGGAATGCTGCTTGGCGTCATTGCACAGGCAGGCGCCTTCATTCTGCGTGGACTCATTTATCCCATGATCCTCGTCGCCCGTGTGCTTGCGGTTGTGGTGCGGGCGGTGGTTTGGCTCGCGAAGATGATCGTCACTGCCTTCGTGGAATTCGCACGATTCATTCTGAAGTTTCTGCTTCCCGTTCGCCTGCTCGTCGAGGCATTCCGCCTGGCTGGACAGGTGATCTACTCGGTCTGGCAGATATTGACGGGGGACGTGTCTCTGACGGAGGGACTCAAGAATATCGGGGGCGCGGTGCTCCGATTCCTCGCGACACCCTTCCGCTGGGCATGGGACGTCATAACGGCGATCTGGGACGGAATCAAGGTCCTCTTTGTGGGCGCGTGGCGTCTCTTGGAAAGTATGGCATCGGCTCTCACGACCGCTTTCTTGAATCTGCCCTTATTGAGCATGCTGGTGAATGTGTTCGGCGCGGTGCGTTCGTTCCTGTCCGGCGACCTTGGATTCTTCGAAGCGGGCAAGGCCGTGCTCATGGCGTTCGCACGGGGAATCTGGGCCACGGTGACGTTCCCCTACCAGATGCTGAAGAAGGCATTGGGCTGGTTGCGGCGGTTACTGCCGTTTTCCGACGCGGGAGAGGGTCCGTTGTCCGACCTGACGGCGTCGGGTGCGGCGCTCCTGAAGACGCTGGCGCAGGGCATGCTGGGAGAAATCGGGTTGCCCGGCAAGGTGCTGGGACTCGCGCTCAAGACCGCCGTCCGCGCGATATCCTGGGCGTGGGGCGCATTGAGGTCGGCGGGGTCCGGCTTGGTGTCCGTCGTCTCGTGGCCGTTTCGCAAGGCGGCGGATGTTGCACGTGGTGCGTGGGACGGAATCCAAGCGGGCGCGAGCGGGATTTGGGATGGAATGAAGGCCGCTGGAAGCATGGCGGCGAGTGCCGCGACAGCCCCGTTTCGCTGGATAGCAGGCGCTGCTTCCGCCGCATGGAACGACATTGAACAAGGCGCTGCGAACGCTTGGAACAAGGCCGCCACTCTTGCGCAGTCTGCCGCTTCCGCCGTGACTGCGGCGCAGGAGTGGATGGCGGCAATCGGTGCGGCTGCCTGGAACACGCTCCGAGAGGGTACGGCTTCTGTGTGGAGCGGCATCGCGACCGCCGCGAACGAAGCGGTCGGAACGGTCACGAATACGTTTGCGGGGATAACGAACGCGGCGGGACGAGCGTGGACGAGTTTGACGACGAATGCGACGGCGGCATGGGGACGGATGACGTCGCTCGCTCAAGACGCGGGCTCGTGGTTGCGCGCGCCGTTCGATGGTCTGGCATCCGTCGCTTCGCGTTCGTGGGAGACGGTTCGCGGCGCGGCGTCCGGCACATGGGACTGGATGAGGTCTTCGGTGACCGGTCTTATCCAGTCCGCCGCGGTTGGCGGGAAAGGCATGCTCGATTCTGCGGTCGCGGGAATCCAGAACGTTCTGGCGTCGCCGGTCGAGTCCGCGAGGAGCGCGTTGAGGCAGGCGTGGAACATGATGCCCTTCGCGGGGCGCGAGAAGGCGACAGCGCCGACTCCCGCCCAGTCTAGCAAGATTTCCGGCGTAGTTGACAGCGTCCTCCCCGAGATCGTTTCGGCGGCGGAAGCCTTTGTGCTGGCGCTTCGGAATGCGGTCGACAGGGTGTCCGGGTTCACCGGAAACGCCTTTGCAGGCGCGGCGAAGTCTTTGTTGCTCGCGGGCGCGGCTGCCGGAACGTCCCTGTCTGCAGTAGCCGCGCCGTCGCCAATGGCTGCACAGGAAATCCCGGTTCAGCAGGTTGTCTCCACGGCGCCGGTACTGCAGACCGGGCCGATGCCGCAGCAGTGGATGGCACGTGACATCCCGGCAAGTCTGTTGTTGACGCCGGCGCTCGCGTCACCTGTTCCGCCCGTGACTGCGGACATGTCTTTGCTTCCGGCACTGTCCAAGATGCCGAAGACGAGCGGTGCGAACTTGCTGCTGAATCCGTTGATGCCGGGTAGACTTTCGCCCCTTGATGCTGACTTGAGTCTCTCCCCGGAGATCGTGGCCCAGCCTCCGGTAATGGCCGGAGATATGGCGCTTCGCCCGCATCTGTCCGGCGTGATTCCGCCTGTTACATCCTCCGTCGAGTTGGCACCGCAGATAAAGGGACGGCCTTCCGCAGTTACCGGCGAACTGGGCCTGACGCCTGTTGTTCGGGAGTCCATCCCGGCTATGGCGGCGAACATAGCGGCTGCGCCCATCGTGACGGGCAGCCTTCCCCCGATGACCGGTGCAGCCGCGCTTACGCCGCGCGTGGTTTTGCCCGTCCCGGCTTTGTCCAGCGAGTTGGCCACGACGCCTGTGCTGACGGGTATGCCGACAGTACCGAACGGGAAGTTTGGGCTTTCGCCCTACGTCGTAAAGCCCATGCAGGGTTTGATGTCCAGCTTGGCCTTGTCTCCCGAAGTGCGTGGCACAGTTCCAAACGTAACCGGCGACCTCCGTTTGACGCCGCGTCTTAAAGACCGTCTTCCGAACATGTCCACGGATGCGGCAGTCCGTCCTCTGATAACGAGCCAGCTCCCAAGCCTTACGGGGCAATTGGCGCTTACCCCGCAACTGGCGGCAACGGTTCCGGCGACGGCTGCGAATGTGCGCCTGCTGCCCGCTCCAATCCCGTCTGTTCCCGATACGACCGCAAGCCTTGGCCTTATGCCGCGTCTGGCAGGGGAAGTCCCTGCACTGAGTACCGACCTCGCTCTCCTGCCTGGAATGGCAACCCCTCTACCGACCGTCACTGGAAAAGCGCGATTGCGTCCTTACCTGAGTGAGAGCGTGCCCGGCGTATCGGTCGCCGGCACGCTTGTTCCGAAATTGCAGGGCAGACTATCCGCGGCAAGTGCTGAAGCGAATCTCCCAGTCATGCCCAGGTCCATTTCCCCTGTGGGCGTCGACGCAATACTGTCCCCGGTGCTGCCTCACACATCGCCGACAATCGCCGGGAAGATGATGCTCGCGCCGCAGGTCGCGGGTTCCGTGCCTCGCGTCACAGGCGCCTTGTCTTTGACGCCTCATGTGACGTCGCAACCATTTTCGGTTCCCAACGTCTACACAGCCATGTCGTCGACTGATGCCCGTCCGTCTGAAAACGAGCCCGTGCCCGTAGTGTCCCAGCAGGATGGATTGTCCCTGGAGCGCGCCCGATTACTTGGGACCACGCGCGGGGTGTCCGTGGGGACGCCCCAGCCATCGGTTTCCGAAGACGGGATTCAGGCCATCCGGTATCTCATGGAAACCGCGCTCGCCAAACTGGACGCGTTGGCAGAACGCCCGATAGCCGTGTCCGTCACCACATGCCTGGACGGTCGCCAGATCGCGCAGTCTGTGTATAAGGATCTGCGCGAACGCAAGGTGAAAAACTATGAGACGCTGTAGCGGGAGGCGCCCATGAACAGTCCAGGGCCAACCATAACGGCGTATCTCGTGGACGTGGACACCGGCGAACGAATGGAGTTCCAGTACAACCCGAACGAGATCACGGACGAGAAGAGCACAGCCTACGCCGCCATCAAGGTGCCGGGCATGAGTCATCCCCGCTACCAGTTCGTGGCGGGCGAGGCGCGCAAGATATCGTTCAAGGTGGAGTTTTTCAAGGGGCCGGTGAAAGAGAAGGTTCGCTGGCTGCAGAGCCTGCAGTATCCCGAACATGACGGAACCATGCTCAAGAATGCGCCGCACCGTGTGCTGTTCATTTTCGGGGACCTGTTCCCCGGCGTGGTGTGTATCGTGCCGAACGTCAAGGCGCGGTTCTTTCACCTGTTCGACCAGAGCACGCTCGCACCGCAGCGCGCTGATGTGGACATCACCCTTGAGGAGTATGTCGAGCAGTCCAAAAGCCCCAGCGAGGCGAGGGCGTGAACATGGCAGAATCGCGATACGAGGAATGCGAGGCGTTGAAAGACGGCGGACGCGAGTACACCGGGGTCCGGCTGCCGACCGAGAATCCGCCCCGGCCAGACGACCGATTCCACACCGTGATGACCGGCGACCGGCTCGATGTGCTCGCGCACCGGTATTTCGGTGACGCCAATCTCTGGTGGGTCATCTGCGACTGCAACAGCATTGCATTCTCTCTTGAAATTCCGACAGGCACAATTCTGAGGATCCCCTCGTCTACGTCAATTCAGATGCCATGAATTTGCCGCCTGACGGTTGCTCCTCGCGTTTGTGTATAATCAGTTTAATGCTGGGATGTCCTGCTTCCCTATGGGGACGTTCCTTGCTTCTTTTCGTTTAAGCGAACTGGTTTGTCGAACGGCAAGACCAAGGGATACGACACAGACGTGTTGAAATACGACAGAATAGGCTATTGGTCCGAGGTGAAGCTGGACATAATTCGCAAGTATGCCCAAGCTTACTCCACGATTATGGCGAAACAGGGAAGGTTCTCGCACGTCTACATAGACGGCTTTGCCGGGACGGGAGAGCACATATCCAAGAACACCGGGGAGTTCATCCCCGGCAGTCCACTCAATGCTTTGGCTGTTCAACCGCCATTTTCCGAGTACCACCTGGTCGATCTGGATTCCGCGAAGGCCGAAAATCTTCGGTCATTGACCGCCGGGCAGTCCAATGTTCACATCTATGACGGCGACTGCAACAAGGTGCTTCGGAAGGATATCTTCCTTCGTACCCGGTATGAGGATTACCGCCGCGCTCTGTGCATTCTCGACCCTTACGGTCTTCACCTTGACTGGGAGGTCATGTACGATGCGGGACGAATGAAAAGCATTGAGATCTTCCTCAACTTTCCAATCATGGACATGAACATGAACGTGCTCAAGCGGAATCCCGAGAACGCTGACGATAGCCAAGTGGCCCGCATGAATTCGTTTTGGGGCGATACCTCGTGGAGGGATGCCGCATATTCTACGGAAGGCCTTCTATTCGGTGAGGAAAAAACGGACAACGAAGCCGTTGCAAACGCGTTTCGTGACCGGTTGCGGAAAGTGGCGGACTTTGCGTATGTGCCGGACCCCATGCCGATGCGAAACTCCAAGGGCGCGATTGTCTATTACCTTTTCTTCGCGTCACAGAACACGACCGGGGCGAAGATCGTGACAGACATATTCAGTACCTATCGCGACAGGCGGGATCTCTAATGGCCAACGGCTCTTCAATAGAGTGGACGGAATCAACCTGGAACCCGGTGACCGGCTGTACGAAGCTCAGTCCTGGCTGCAAACACTGCTATGCAGAGCGCATGGCCAAGCGGCTGCAGGCCATGGGCCAGGCCAATTACGCGAATGGGTTCAAGGTTGCCGTTCACGAACACGCTCTCGAATTGCCGCTGACTTGGAAGAAGCCTCAAACCATTTTTGTGAACTCGATGAGCGACCTGTTCCACAAGTCAGTTCCCGTGGATTTCATTCTTCGTGTCTTTGAAGTCATGCGCAAGGCCAACTGGCATCAATACCAGATTCTCACGAAGCGGGCAGAGCGTCTGGAGGAACTGAACCCGGTCATTCCTTGGGCACCACATATCTGGATGGGAGTTAGCGTAGAGAGTCAGGACTACGCATTTCGCATCGACCATTTGCGGCGCATAAACGCCCACATCAAGTTTGTCTCCTTTGAGCCCCTTATCGGTCCAGTGGATGTGTTGGATTTGCGCGACGTGCATTGGGCAATTGTGGGAGGCGAGTCCGGTCCTGGCTCCCGACCGATGCGCGAGGAATGGGCCATTGGTATTCGCGACCATTGCCGACAAGCAAAGGTGCCGTTCTTTTTTAAGCAATGGGGCGGCGTGAACAAGAAACGAAATGGTCGTCTTCTTGATGGCCAGACATGGGACGAAATGCCATCTCTACCACAGAGCATGGAAAGCTTGTTCGCCGTCGGCTGATCTCCGCCGCATAGCCTGTCTGAATTCATCCCTCCTGAAAGCCGCTCCTCTTCTCTCTGTCTTCCGGTAAATAACCTCCGAGGGCATTGCGCCCGAAGCCGGAGGCCGGATGGATCTCGACGTATTCAAACCCACGTTCCTCATCCAGATTGAGGGACAGCAGCTTTCCCTGGACATCACCCAGGAGATCACGTCGTTCGTCTTCGAGGACAACGAAGAAGAACTGGACGTGATGGAACTGACCGTGGCCAACCGAGGACTGCTGTTCACGGACGATCCCCTGTTCCAGGAGGGCAACGAGATCGTCGCCCGTTTTGGCTATGTCGGCAATCTGTCCCCGGTCAAGAAGGCCGTCATCAAGGAAATTGACTGCGACTTCCCCGAGGACGGCGTCGCCACCATCCGCCTCAAAGCCTACGACAAGGGATACAAGCTCTCCGGCAAGGAAAACCAGAAGGTCTGGCAGAAGCCCGCGCCGGGGATTTTGTACTCGGAGATCGCCGAGGAGATTGCCGCGGCGAGCGGCCTCATCCCCGTCGTGAAACCCACGGTCGGCTGGCACCTCCGCGTGGTCCAGTCCAACATCTCCGACGCGCAGTTCCTCAAAGAACTTGCGGAAAAGGCGCGCGACCAGGAAGGCGAAGGCGTCGCTGGATATCTATTCTATGTGCAGGACGACGAACTCCATTTTCACCCCCGGATGATCGACCAGCCGCCCGTTCTGACACTCGAGTACTTCACCGACCCCAAGGGCATCCTCCGCTCGTTCAAGCCGTCCACGCAGGCGCAGTGGGGAAAGGGCGCTGGCGTGGAAACCAAGGCCGTCGGTGTCGACCCGCGTAAGAAAGAGGCGGTGGAACAGAAAGCCAACAACGACAACACCCCAGACCGCACGTCACTCGGCAAGCGGACGTACCTCGTCGACGGCAACAGCGGCGAGGGCCAGTTCAAGGAACAGGAAACGGGGCGTGTCGTGGCGAGCTTC
>Ga0209311_1002910_pt1 | contig 11946 bp, 11 predicted proteins | sample AD_UKC045_MetaG_FD_184417 | JGI IMG/M metagenome (GOLD analysis project Ga0209311, IMG submission 184417) | Active sludge microbial communities of municipal wastewater-treating anaerobic digesters from USA - AD_UKC045_MetaG (SPAdes) (version 2) | ecosystem: Engineered > Bioreactor > Anaerobic >... | reverse complement strand
TGCGATAATGAGGATTATACTGGACATTCTCAATTAAAGCCAACGTCACCTGTAATGACAGTAGCTCTTCCACCTCAAACTGATTTGGATGATGTAGATCAATTTGAATTTCATATTACGGTAACTATGAGTGTTGCACAAATTGTAGATGTTGCAGTACACTCTGTACAAACAGGAGGAGATGCCACCCATGATGACTATTCTATTGAGGATAGAATAATAATCCCGAAAGGTGAAACAGAGGGTACATTTACGCTTCATTTGGATTCTGATGAATTGATTGAAGGGCCTCTTACTTTAACTTTACAAATTGGTGACGGAAGAACAGCTAATGCTGACATCACACCGGTATCCTTTACTGTAGATAGGAACTAAAAAATTTTTGTAGATAATATTGAACATAAATGAGCACGAATAGTGCTCATTTATGTTTTAAGACAATATGAAAATATTTTGCTTTTTGTTGTTGTTTTTCTTTTTTGGTTGCGATTTGCCTTACCCTCCTCCTGCCCCCCAGAAAGCAAATAGCGCTAAAATTATAACACTTCAATTTGAAGGAGATTTTAGTGGTAAATCTGAGAATTGGACCGTGCTAAATGAAAATTCGCTATCACAAATCAAGTTCAATATTAACAACTACTATTATAACATAGATTCTGTAGTTTTTAAGGCGTCATTGCGAAGTGAGCAACAAAATGTTAGATGCTTTGTTGAATTATTCAACATTACAGAAGGAGTTCCAATTGCAGGTTCTACCTTAACATCAAAAATCCGATATCAATTGCATTCTGTAAGATCAGAGAATGTAAAATTTAATTTACCTGCCAAGGATATGGTATTGGGCGTTAGAGTGCGAAGTGAAAGAAATTCAAATTATATTGAAGCTCGAAATTTTTTATTATTACTGTACTATCATTAAAAAATAAACACATGAGATTGTATTTGATTTTTATTATCTGTTTGATAAACACTGGAGTATTTGCTCAATCCACATTGGGTGGTGTAGACTCAAAAGGAATGGACATGAATGCCAAACCTTTAGGATATGTTAGAGAAATAAAAGCAGACGCCAAAGAAGTCGAAGGAACAGTCTATTTGAATGAGGAATGGACGATCGGAAAAATTGAGTTTGTCAATGGCTCCATACTAGACAATAAGTTTATTCGATATAACATTCAATCCAATTTTTTTGAAATAAAATTGGACGCTGGTAAAGTAGGTGGATCAGAAGGGAGAAATGTTAAAAGTTTTGAATTATTGAATTCAGCAACTCAGGAGTATGACAAGTTTATTAATTCTTCTGATTTTAATGCAGGTGGCACCAAATTACTTGGCTTTATGAGGGAGATAGAAATTGGCGAATTATCCCTCTATGCTAAAACAGATATTAAATTGATTAAGGCGAATTATGTTGCTGCGCTTGATATGGGTAAAGAGGAAGATGCTTTTTCTAAAAGGAACGTATTTTATATTGTTAAGAATAAAGAGTTAATAGAAGTTGTTCCAAACAAAAAACAGTTCGCTGCCAATTTTCCTGAGCTTGAGCCTGAAATTTTAAGTTTTATAAAGGAGGAAAACTTATCATTGAAAAAAGAGAAAGATTTATTATCTCTTGTTGTATTTCTAAATAACAAGAAGGTATAATTTAATCTAGTTTTATAATGATTGGTAGTATTGCTTAGATACTTGATTTTGATGGTGACCTTCGTTAAATAAAGATCAAAAAAGGTATGCTCTACATCTCCCGCAAAGAACATTTCAACGCAGCGCACAAATTGTATAATCCTTCTTGGTCAGCAGAGCGTAATGTAGAAGTTTTTGGGCCTTGTGCAAACGACAATTGGCATGGACATAATTTCGATTTGATTGTTACAGTGAAGGGTATGCCAGATCCGGATACTGGTTTTGTTGTTGATCTCAAAAAATTGAGTACCCTTATCAGACGAGAAATTATCGAAAAGCTCGATCATAAAAACATTAATCTTGATGTTGACTTTATGCAAGGTAAACTGGCCAGTTGTGAAAATCTGATTGTTGAAATCTGGAGAATTTTAAATCAACAGATTCCTACTATTACCTCCCGTGGTAAGCTTCATTGTATACGCCTTTATGAAACACCCCGCAATTACGTTGAGTATTTTGGGGAGTGATTATCTAAAATCGCAAATCATAAATCTTAAATCGTAAATTTAGGAATGCGGTATTACATCATAGCGGGGGAACGATCAGGCGATTTACATGGAGGCAATTTAGTGAAGTCCTTAAAACTTCAAGATCCTGATGCGCAGCTTCGTGGCTTTGGCGGTGAGTATATGCAGGAAGCAGGAGTAGCGTTAGAAGTTCATTATCGGGATTTAGCCTTTATGGGTTTGTGGGAAATACTGACCAATCTCAATAAAATTTCAAATTACATTAAGCAATGTAAGGCTAACATCACTCAGTTCAACCCCGATGTTATTATCCTGATTGATTACGGTGGGTTTAACAGACGCATCGCTAAGTTTGGAAAGAAAAAAGGCATTAAAGTTTTTTATTATATACCTCCCAAAGTTTGGGCATGGTATCAAAGACGTGCGTTGGAATTGAAAGCCAATGTTGACCAGATGTTCGTTATTCTTCCTTTCGAAAAAGAATTCTACAAGAAATTTAATTGGGATGTTGATTATGTAGGTAATCCGGTGCTCGATGCTGTAAAAGCTCATCACACTGATTCTGATTTTAATAACAAGAATCTGATCAAATCAGATAGTTCTGTTGTGGCATTACTTCCGGGGAGTCGTAAGCAAGAGTTAAAATTGATAATACCCTTGATGGAGAAAGTTGTAAAGCAATTTCCTCAATATCAATTTGCTGTTGCTTCTGTTAGCAATTTGGATCAATCAATGTATGGCGAATTGAGGAGTTTGCCGAACGTGAAATTTATAGTGGAGGATACTTATAATCTGTTGCTTAATTCTAATGCAGCAATTGTTACGTCAGGAACAGCAACTTTAGAGACAGCACTGTTCCGCATTCCTCAAGTGGTGGTCTATAAGACAAGCTTTATTTCGTACTGGATTGTGAAGATGTTAATTAAAGTGCCGTTCATTTCTCTTGTTAATTTAATTATTGGGAAACAGGTTGTAAAAGAAATGATTCAGCAAGATGCGAATGTAAACGATGTATCGACAGAACTTAGTTTGTTGCTGGAAAATCAAACCTACAGACAAGGTATCTTAGATGCCTATGATAATCTGATTAAAATTCTGGATACTGGATCAGCATCAGAAAATGCCTCGAAACTTATGGTAGGATATCTTCGAAACGAAAAGTAAATCGTGCCTCGTTCTTTGTTCCTTGTATTTTGAAATTTCCTTACGCTACTTTCAATTTACTATACTGCGACTTATTGAATTTCTCTTCCGCGTAAGCACGATTGATAACGAGTTTGTCTTTCGTTTTTTCCGAAGGTAAATCAAACATAGCATCGTTAATGATAGGCTCGCAAATGCTGCGTAAACCACGCGCGCCAAGTTTAAACTCCATCGCTTTCTCTACAATAAAATCAAGAGCACCTTCTTTGAACTCTATCTCGATATCTTCCATTTCGAATAATTTCTTGTATTGTTTTACAAGAGCATTTTTCGGTTCTGTAAGAATCTTACGAAGAGCTTCCTGATCGAGCGGATTTAAAAATGACACAACAGGTAATCGTCCAATCAATTCAGGTATCAACCCAAAACTTTTTAAGTCTTGAGAAGTAACAAATTGTAATAAATTATCTTTATCGATAGCACCTGGATGAACTCCATCATGCCCTGCACTAAATCCTAATGGACGTGTATTTAATCGGTTTGCAATAAATCTGGTAATACCTTCAAATGCACCCCCGCAGATGAAAAGAATATTTTCAGTATTTACGGTAATCATCTTTTGATCTGGATGCTTACGACCACCTTGAGGGGGAACGTTAACCGCTGTACCTTCTAATAATTTCAATAATGCTTGCTGAACACCTTCGCCACTGACATCACGAGTGATGGAGGGGTTATCTGACTTGCGTGCAATTTTATCGATCTCATCAATATAAACGATACCTCTTTCAGCAGCTTCAACATTATAATCAGCAGCTTGTAGCAATCGAGTTAATATACTTTCAACATCTTCTCCTACATATCCAGCTTCCGTCAACACTGTAGCATCGGCAATACAAAAAGGAACTTGAAGAAGTTTTGCCAGAGTTTTGGCAAGATAAGTTTTACCGGTACCGGTTTCCCCAACCATTATGATGTTCGATTTTTCAATCGTTACATCGTTATCAAGTTTACGCTGGGTCAATCGCTTAAAGTGATTGTAAACGGCAACAGCCATTACCTTCTTGGCTTCGTCCTGACCAATTACATATTCATCCAAAAACTTTTTGATCTCACGAGGCTTGATCAATTTGAAGCTAGGAGAGATGCCTGCCTCGGTTTTGCTTTTCTTTTCTTCTCCCAATATTTGATTGGCTTGTGTAACACACTTATCGCAAATATGGGCATGTATACCTGAAATCATCAGGTCTACATCTTTTTTACTTCTGCCGCAAAATGAACAGGTAACTTCTGCCATAATTTAATTGATCAATTATCGATGGGTCAATGTGCTAATGTCAATACCAAAAGCACTCTGGCAAAGGTATCACTTAATCAGCACATTGACACATTGATAATTAGCACATTACTTCGTTTTCTTACGTTCTAAAACCTCGTCAATAAGGCCATAATCCTTGGCTTCTGAGGCTCTCATCCAATAATCGCGATCTGAATCTTTCTCTATTTTTTCGTAGGGCTGGCCACTGTGGTTTGAAAGGATGTTATAGAGATCCTTTTTCACTTCTAAAGTCTGGCGCAAAGATATCTCCATATCAGACGCTTGACCTTGCATACCACTCATAGGTTGGTGAATCATTACACGTGAATGGGGTAGGCTTGAGCGTTTTTTTGCGGCACCTGCTGTAAGAAGTACTGCACCCATTGACGCGGCTAAGCCAGTGCAAATTGTTGCTACATCTGGATTTACATAATTCATAGTATCATAAATGCCTAAGCCGGCATACACTGAACCTCCGGGACTATTGATGTACATAATGATGTCTTTCTTTGGATCGGATGATTCCAAAAACAAAAGCTGAGCAGTGATCAAATTCGCAATCTGATCATCAATACCCATTCCAAGAAAGATAATACGATCTGAAATAAGGCGAGTGAACACATCGATGGCTCTGAAATTTCCTGGACGTTCTTCAATAACATATTGGGTCATGTTATCAATACGTTGGGCGTAACTGTCAATGGTATTACCGCTCATGCCCAGATGATGCACGGCATACTTTCTGAATTCGTTGTTGTTGTTCATATTTTGTTAAAGTGATTACGTGTACAGTTTGATTGAAATTAAGGTAATTCTAGCAATCCCTCTTCATAATTCCAATCCTTTCGGTTTAAACCAACTAAAAACGAAAATGGTTTTAATCCCGATAACTTTCGGAACTAAAACCATTGACGAGTTGCCTCCAATTTTATTGTCATCCATCGACAAAGGACTGTCGACTGTGAACTATTGACTGTTAATGTCTGTGTTCTTCAACGATCTTCTTAAACTCATCAACAGTCACCTTCTTTTCATCCACGCTGATTTTCTCGCGAACGTATTTTAGAATTTTCTCTGTGCGCAATTGATTGTATAGACGCATGAAATTTTGGCCGTTTTCATTTTGAAGGTAGTTGTCAGCAATGCCATCAAGTTTGTCGGCAATTTGCGTGGCAAATGCCTGGCCACCAAACTGCGCAATAATTTGCTCTTTTGCTTTTGCTCTTACTTCATCAGCGTCAACGGCAATTTTGTTATCTTCTGCTATTCGGTTTTTTACCAAATCCCACTTTAATCCTCTCTTATAAAGTTCAAATTCTTTTTCTAAAACGGCATCCGTAATTTCTCCTTTTCCGGTTGACTTCAGCCAGATTTTTAGGAAGCCTTCAGGCAGATTAATTTTTGTGTTCTCCACAAAGTAATCTTCAATATGATGTTCAAAGAAATGATCGGACTCGCGTTTATAATTTTCGCCAATGGTTTCTTTAATCTTCGCGATGAATTCTTCTTCAGTTGTAACAGCGTCCTTTCCGAATACACGATCAAATAATTCCTGATTGAGTTCTGCTGGTTCAGGACGGCTAATCGTGCTAATCTTTAGAATGTACTGACCCTTAACACCTTGTGCTTCTTCTGACGACATGCTCAGAAGTTGTTCAGTTAGATTTTTTTCAGCAAATATTTTAGTGATGTCGAATTCTACTTCGTCATCTTTCTTTAATCCAATAAATTTTTTCTGCTCCTTCTTTTCGATTTTCTCAACTTCAACAAAAGCATGTTCGCGCTTGAAATCACCTTCTTTCGCTCGCAGTTCACCAAAGAGATTGTCTTCGCCTTCGCTTGTTTCAGGATAGGTAACCTTTCCAAAACGTTTCTTTAAATCAGCAACCGTTTCATCAATTGTTTTTGTATCGACTTCAATTGGATAGGACTTTACTTTCACTTTGGAAGAAAGATCGTAAGTGAAATCATCTACCATCCCAATCAGATATTCAAAAGAAAAATCTTTCTGCGTATCCCAATCAATATTTTGAGCAATTTCCTGGTTAGGAAGAGGATCGCCCAAAATCTTTAAGTTGTTTTCTTTAATGTAATCTGATACTTTTTGTGAAAGCAAGTTGTTGATCTCTTCAACGAGGATAGACTTGCCAAACATTTTCTTGATAACACCACTTGGAACCTTACCTTGACGGAATCCTTTTATGCTCGCTTTACGCGCATAATCTTTTAGCTTTTCTTCAACGTGTGGTTGATAATCACCTTCGCTTAGTCTAATTTTAATAGTACCTTCAGTGTTGGTCTTTTTGTCAAGTGTTATTTCCAAAGCTTAAAACATTTGTTATTGTTGCCAGATAAATGCCAGATAAATAAAACCCTCAACGTCCGTTTTAATGACGAACATCGAGGGTTCTCAATGGTGCGGATGAAGGGACTCGAACCCCCACGCCTTTCGGCACCAGATCCTAAGTCTGGCACGGCTACCAATTACGCCACATCCGCAAAAGGAGGCGCAAATTTATAGAATATTCACAAATAAAGAATAGTTTGGGAAGGTATTACAAAAAAACTCATTTTAGACTCTGAGAATTACTCAGAAAGTAGAAATGAACAACAAATACAAGGAAAATAATTAATCGATAATGGTGATAGATACCGAACTGGAGAAGAAAGAGATCATTAACCGATATAGAAGATTGCTCCGTAAAGCCAAACCCGTGCTGAACGATGGCGATGCAAAGCTGATAAAAAGAGCATTTACAATTTCACTAGAGGCGCATAAAGACATGCGCAGAAAATCGGGCGAACCATTTATTTTCCATCCGCTTACCGTAGCCGAAATTTGTGTTGAGGAAATTGGCTTGGGTACAACTTCTATTATCGCTGCTCTTATGCACGATGTGGTGGAGGATACCGATATCGAGTTAGCAGATATTGAGCGCACCTTCGGCAAAAAGATTACTCGAATTATTGATGGTCTAACCAAAATACGCGGTGTATTTGAGTATGGGACTTCCCAGCAAGCAGAGAATTTCAGAAAGATGCTCTTTACGCTTTCTGATGATGTTCGGGTAATTCTCATTAAGCTGGCCGATCGTCTGCATAACATGCGAACCTTGGAGAGCATGCCTCGAAACAAGCAGTTGAAGGTAGCTAACGAAACCATTTACCTATATGCACCGCTAGCCCATCGTCTGGGATTAAATGCCATTAAAACGGAGTTGGAGGATCTCTATCTTCGCTTTACAGATAAGGATATTTATAACTCCATTGCACGAAGTATAGATGCAACAAGAGCAGCACGATCGAAATTCATCAAACAGTTTATGGTGCCGATTGGTGATGAGTTGGACAAACTTAAAATTGAATATGAAATAAAAGGAAGGCCAAAATCAATTCACTCTATATGGAATAAAATGCGAAAGCAGAATATTCCTTTCGAAGAGGTATTTGATTTGTTTGCTATTCGTATCATTCTGGATACATCAATAGAACATGAAAAGGCGCTCTGCTGGCAAGTATATTCTATTGTAACAGATTATTATACACCAAATCCCGATCGGCTTCGCGATTGGATCAGCACACCAAAATCGAACGGGTATGAATCACTTCATACTACGGTAATGGCCAAAAATGGTCAATGGGTGGAGGTTCAGATACGAAGTAAGCGTATGGATGAAATTGCTGAGAAGGGATATGCCGCACATTGGAAATATAAAGACACAAATGTTTCGGCTGAATCTAATCTTGAAAAATGGTTAGCTCGTGTTCGCGATTTACTCGAACAGAACAATCACTCTGCGCTTGATTTTGTTGACGATTTTAGAGGTAATCTTTTCAGTGAAGAAGTTTTTGCATTTACCCCGAAAGGTGAATTAAAAACGTTGCCAAACGGAGCCACAGCATTGGATTTTGCATTTGAGATACATACTCAGGTTGGTTCTAAATGCATTGGTGCTAAAGTGAATAACAAGCTGGTACCCATTAACTATGTTCTTAAAAATGGTGATCAAATTGAGATTCTAACCTCAAGCAAACAAAAACCACACGAAGATTGGCTTCGATTTGTAATTTCCTCAAAAGCAAAGTCAAGAATAAAAGATCAGCTAAAAGAAGATAAAAGAAAATCGGCAGATGAAGGGAAGGAGATTTTGCTCCGGAAACTTCGGCAGCTGAAGGAAGATCCTAATCAGCAATTTCTTGAGCAGATGCGGGAATACTTTAAGGTTCCAGCCAATTTCGAACTTTATTATAGAGTAGGTAGAGGATTCATTACTTCAGCAGACATCAAAAAGTTTGTTGAAAGCAAGCCAATATTCGCCCTGCGCACCAGACCCAATATGGCTGTGGCCGATGCAAAAACCATTGAACAAGAGATCACAAAGGTAAAAGGCCGCTACGATGATATATTGTTGATTGGTGAAGATATGGATGTGGTAGATTATAAGTTGGCAAAATGCTGTACACCCATTCCTGGAGATGATGTTTTTGGGTTTGTAACCGTGAGTGAAGGCATTAAAATCCATCGCACAAACTGCAAGAACTCACCTGAGTTGTTATCGCATCATGGAAATAGAGTGGTAAAGGCGAAGTGGACGTCACAGCACGAGGTTGCCTTCCTTACGGGATTGAAAATAAAAGGAACTGATCGGGTGGGCTTAATTAATGACGTAACCAAAATTATTTCAGAAGAATTGAAGGTAAACATGAGTTCCATGTCAATCCATACTGATTCAGGGATTTTTGATGGTGAAATCATGGTTTATGTAAATGACACACGGCATTTAGAACAACTAATAGAGAAACTGAGAAGTGTTGAGGGAGTAGTTAAAGTAAGTCGCTTCGATTCCAAAGAATAGAATTAGTTATTTGTGATCGGGTAGTGCAAGTTTGAAAACCATTGGGTCTCTTTTATCCTCATCAGTCAGATGCTTTTAAGAGTCTTGTAAATCGTTCAGACTGATTATCTTTGCCACCGCAAAAAATTATGGTACTCAATCCAAAAATCTACGAAGAAGTAAAGAAGATATTCACAGCCTATCTGGAGAATAAAGAACTTCGTAAGACACCGGAGCGGTACGCTATTCTTGAAGAAATTTATTCTCGGGATGGCCATTTTGATGTGGAGTCACTCTATATCAGTATGAAGAATAAGAATTATCGAGTTAGCCGTGCAACCGTTTACAATACCTTAGATCTGTTGGTGGAGTGTGATCTGGTGAGCAAGCATCAATTTGGTAAAAATCAGGCGCAATACGAGAAATCATTTGGATACAAGCAGCACGATCATCTTATTTGCACCGAATGTCATAAAGTGGTAGAGTTTTGTGATCCTCGTATTCAGAATATTCAGAATACAGTGGAGGAAATTTTGCATTTCAATGTCGTTCACCATTCGTTGATTTTGTACGCATCTTGCACAAAGCAGAACTGCGAAAACAGAAAACCTTCAATTTAATTTTGTTATGGATTTTCAACACGAAATAAAAGGTAATACACTCGTTTTAAAACTTTCGGGCGATTTGATCGGAGAAGATACAGGCTCAAGTGTTTTGGAAACCGCGGCCAATGCCATTCAAAATAAGGTATTGAAATGCATCATTGATATATCTGAATTGCGCTATATTAACAGTAGTGGAATTGGGGTGCTAATAACCATCCTTACAAAGTTCAGAAATAAAGGTGGAGAAGTGTATTTAATGAAACCATCTGAAAGTGTTCAAAAGCTTTTAGTGATCACAAAACTGAATGCCATTTTTCATATCATTCAGTCAGAAGACGAGATTAAAAAATAGTTAACCAAAAATCATAATGTCGAAGGTAGATGTATTGTTAGGTCTTCAGTGGGGCGATGAAGGCAAAGGTAAAATTGTGGATGTACTTGCACCAAAGTATGACGTTGTAGCCAGATTTCAAGGTGGACCAAATGCTGGACACACCTTAGAGTTTGATGGCATCAAACACGTGCTCCATCAAATACCTTCCGGGATTTTTAGGGCAACAACAAAAAATATTATAGGTAATGGAGTAGTGTTAGATCCGATTGTATTTAAGTTAGAAATTGAAAAGCTTGCAAAGTTTAATCTGGACGTAAAAGCGAATCTCTTTATTTCGAAAAAGGCAACATTGATTCTGCCAACTCACAGACTTCTTGATCAGGCATACGAAAAAGCAAAAGGTGATAATAAAATTGGCTCTACATTAAAAGGTATTGGTCCTACCTATCAGGATAAAATTGGTAGACAAGGACTTCGTGTTGGTGATATTCTTTCAGCCAGCTTCCAGGCAAGATTCAAAAAACTAATCGAAATACATTTCAAAATTCTAAAGGATCACGATATTCAATTTGATTGGGCTGCACTGGAAGTTCAGTTTTTAGAGGCTGTTGATTTCTTAAAAACATTTACGCTTGTGGATAGCGAGTATGTGTTGAATAAAGAATTGACGGACGGAAAAAGAATTTTAGCAGAAGGTGCTCAAGGCGCGTTGCTAGATATTGATTTTGGTAGCTATCCTTTTGTAACAAGCTCAAATACAGTAACAGCAGGAGCGTGTACAGGTCTTGGAGTTGCACCACGCCACATTGGTGAAGTGTACGGAATCTTTAAAGCCTACAGCACGCGTGTGGGCAGCGGACCATTCCCAACTGAATTATTAGATGAAGATGGTGATCGCATGCGTAAGGAAGGAAATGAATTTGGTTCAACCACTGGTAGACCAAGACGTTGTGGATGGATAGATCTTCCATCGCTGAAGTATTCCATCATGATTAATGGTGTCACTCAGCTGTTGATGATGAAAGCTGATGTGCTCAGTATTTTTGAAAAAATAAAAGTCTGTACCAAGTATCAACTTCTAGATGGAACGATTACAGATATGATTCCATATGAAGTAGTAAATGAAAAAATAATTCCGATCTATGAAGAATTAAAAGGTTGGAGTGTGAACATTCAGGGAATCTCAAAAGAAAGTTTGCCTGTTGAGTTAAACGACTATATAAAGTTTTTAGAAAGAGAACTTCAAGTGCCAATTACGATGGTATCGACAGGTCCGGATCGCACGCAAACAATCTACCGATAAATAGATTTGTAAAATATTTTTGGTCAGCACTTGCACTGATATAGTTGAAAGTATACATTTGCATCCCCTTTCAGAAGGAAAGTGTTTGAGAGATCAAAAAGAGGGTTCTAAAGGTTGCGAAAGCAGTAGAATCTACGATTAACTGAGACAACTGTTAAAGTTAAAACGTTCTTTGAATGAATGGATTGATAGCGGACCCGGTCCTTTTTGTAGTGATACGAGAAGAGATCGAAGTTAATTCCAGTAAAATGGAGTTTA
>Ga0209311_1002898_pt1 | contig 11992 bp, 10 predicted proteins | sample AD_UKC045_MetaG_FD_184417 | JGI IMG/M metagenome (GOLD analysis project Ga0209311, IMG submission 184417) | Active sludge microbial communities of municipal wastewater-treating anaerobic digesters from USA - AD_UKC045_MetaG (SPAdes) (version 2) | ecosystem: Engineered > Bioreactor > Anaerobic >... | reverse complement strand
TGCGGCGGCTGGCCAAACGCTATCCCGTCGATGAGCTGAAAAGGTTTGTGGATGTCATCGAGCCGATGTATACCTATTCTCGTGACCGGCCGCATGTCTTCAAGTCGCACTATCCCTTGACTCGGGTGGTCGATGCCGCCCTGCCTGATCCCCCGGCTGCGCGGGAATTCGACCTCCTGGTGGAGGGACTGATCGCCGGTGGGAAAGAACAGGAAGAGTGCCTCAAATCATTGACCATTCGGCTCGAGACCTTGCAGGCGGACTATCCCCGCCTGATGGAGACGATAAACGGCTCACCGGTCTTGTGGGAGGTCAGACCCCTGGCAGAGGGTTTGGCAGTATGCACCACCATTGGTCTGGAGGCGCTGGAACTGGTTAAAAAACAGCAAAAACCCGCCTCCGCCTGGATTGAAATCCGGCTGGCTCTGCTCAAAAAGGCGCAGGTTCCCAGCGGGGAAGCCGAACTGTTGATAGCCCACTCCCTCGAAAAACTGGTTAAAAGCATGGCCCGGCCGGATTCTCCGCCGCGTAAATAAGAGAGGGAGAGTGGCTTTTTTACTGAGCGATCGGATGAAAATAGTCTTGAATGATAATCTCTTACACTGAGGGTGACTACAATGATAAAGAAATGGTTGACTCTCTGCTGGCTGTTGCCGGCGCTCGCCGTTGCCCAGGGTTCTGGTGCCACCAAAGCCCTGCAAAAGGTCAAAATGGATACGCTCCGTTTGCATCCGATCGGTGATTCCATCACCCGGGGCAAATCAGGGGATACCTATCGTCACTATCTGCGCAAGCGAATCATGCAGGAGATGGGGGTGGCGGTGGATTTTGTCGGATCATGCCCCCATGCGCCGGACTCGAATGCCGGTTGGGGCGATTATCCCGCCATGGCCGACAGCCTCGACAACGATCTCGAACACGACGGCTGGGGCGGCCTGAAAATTCACGAGATCATCAACTCCACCGGCAATACGCAGGGGTATCCAAACTTCACCATTGAAGAGCTGTTGAAAAACTACCCTTCGGATTTCATCCTGCTGATGATCGGCACCAACGATCTCTATTTTTACTATCAGGTCAATACCGCCTGGATCAGACTGGATACCCTTATTACAAAGATCGTCAACAATACAAATGCCCATCTGATTGTGTCCTCAATTCCGCCGACCTATCTGGAGATGACCAACCTCAAAATCAGATCCTACAATACCGCGGCCCAACAGATCGTCAATTCCCTGCATGCGCAGGGGAAAAAGGTATCGTTCGTCGACGTCAACAGCAGAATGACCCTCCTCGATCTGTCGAGCGATGTCGTCCATCCCAATAGTCAGGGCTTTCAGAAAATCTCGGACTGCTATTTTGAGGGGATCCAGACGGTCCTGACCGGTGTCGCGGCCGATCCGATAGAATCGTCAAAGCCTGCCGGATACAACCTCGAGCAGAACTATCCTAATCCCTTCAATTCGGACACGACGATCCGGTTTTCTCTCCCAGAGAAGGCCTTTGTGACCCTGAAGGTGTACGACCTGCTCGGCAGAGAAATCCGCACCTGTATCTCTGAAATGAAGCAACCCGGCCAGTTCAGCTATCGTTTCGATGCCAGCGAGATGAGCAGCGGCTGCTACTTTTACCGGATGAATGCCGGTGGATATTCTGTGGCCAAAAGTTTCGTGCTATTGCGGTGAAGCGCCGTTGCAAGCCTGATGGACTCAAATTTTTGCCGGTAATACTGGTCCGGCAGCGTGGTGGCCGTTTGCCGGATTCCGCCTGAATCCTCTGCGCTTTCGAATCCCATTTTGTTTGCTAGAATGCTAACCCGGAAGAGAATCAAAATGAAAAAACAAGTTTGCCTGCTCACGTTTTTATTGGTCTCACTGCTCTTCGCAGGTGGCTATACAACTGGGCTCATGCTCGACGAGTCGCCTGCAACCGAAAGGGAATGGGGCTATCGCCCCTCGGAAGGAATGATCTCTGCGGTGAATCCGCCTTCTTTTTGCTGGCGCCCCCAGAAGGATATCATAAACTGGGAACTCGAGTGCGCCATAACCCCCGATTTCAGCACAATCGAATATCGCAGCTCGGGTATTGCAATGAACGTTCATTGCCCGCCGCGTATTCTTCCGGCTGGCCGTTACTTCTGGCGCTATCGCGGCCAGGATCAGGCGGGCCAGTTCACCTCATGGAGCCAGACGCGGGATTTTACTCTTCCCGACGACGCCACGCACATGCCCCTGCCATCGCGCCAGGATTTGCTGGCGCGGATTCCCTCCGCGCACCCGCGTCTTTTCGTACGGCCCGAGGAATTGCCCGAGCTTCGGGAGCTGGCGAAAGGTGATCGAAAACCGCAGTACGACCAGTTGATCGCCACATGCGATCAACTGCTGGCGAATCCGCCTTCGACCGCGGAGCCCTTTCTTTATCCTGAAACAATGCAGCGGTATGGCTATGAGTGGACGCTGCAATGGTGGGGCAACCGGCTCCACGTCATCAAGGCCCTGGACGGCGCGGCGATGCTGGGTTTCACATACCAGCTGAGCGGCAAACGGGAATATGGCGATCTCGCTAAAAAGCTACTCCTGGAGTGCGCCCGGTGGGATCCGTTTGGCGCTTCGGGCTATCGCTACAATGATGAAGCCGGCATGCCCTATACCTGTTATTTTGCCCGTGCCTATACCTATATCCATGAGCTGCTCTCGGAGGAGGAGCGCGCGGTCTGCCGGAATGTCGCCGCGGTGCGGGGCAAGCAGATGTACGAACATCTCTACCCCCGGCAACTCTGGGACGCTTTTGTCAGCCACAATGCCCGCGCCTGGCACTTCCTCGGCGAACTGGGCATCGCGTTTGCAGGCGAGGTGGAAGGGGCGGATGAGTGGGTCTGGTTTGCCATGAATCTCACCTACAACGTCTATCCCATCTGGTCCGATGAGGACGGCGGCTGGCATGAGGGTTTCAGCTACTGGCACAGTTATATTGGCCGCTTCAAATGGTGGGGATTGGCCGTCCGTTCGGCCATGGATCTTAATGTTTTCGCCAAACCCTACTTCTACCAGGCGGGCTATTTTGCCATGTACCACATGCCGCCTGGCAGAGATGCTGCGGAGTTCGGCGATGGTTCCGTGCGCATCAAGGAGTCCAATCTCGTTCCCCTCTTTGGGGAGGGTTCCTTCCTGCGCGAACAAGCCGTCAATGCCGTCCCCCTCATGAGCCGGCTCGCCGCCGAAACAGGAAACGGGTACTGGCAGTGGTATGTGGAGCAGATGGGCGGGCCGGTGGAGGAACCCGGATACATCGGTTTCGCCCACCCCCTGCCCCGGAATGTCAAGGCCGTTGAACCCGATGATCTGCCCACCTCACGGCTGTTCCGCGGCACGGGTCTGGCCTGCCTGAACACCACGTTGCGGGACGCCAGGGAGGATGTGCAGGTGCTTTTCAAAGCGAGTCAGATGGGCACACAGTCCCATGGCATCGAGTCCAGCAATTCCTTCGCCTTGTGGGCTTATGGCGAACGCCTGCTCATCCGCACCGGCCATTATTACATGTATGGTGCGCCGCATCACGCCGACTGGGTATGGGAGACCAAATCGCAGAACAACATCACGGTGAATGGTCATGGGCAGGTCAAGCATTCCCCTTTCTCGAAAGGAAAAATCGCCGCGTTCAAGACGGCCCCGCGCATCGATGCAGTCGTTGGCGAAGCCGGAGAGGCCTACCGGATCGGGGGGGGGGACGCAGAACACCGTCTGCTCGACCGTTTCACCCGCGCCATCCTCTTCGTCAAGCCGGAATTGATCATCGTGTACGACCGCCTGGAGGCGCGCGAGCCCTCGACCTTTGCTTATCACCTGCATGCCCTGAACCAGTTCCAGATGGCCGGACAGCAGAAGATCCGCTGCGTGAGCGGCGATGTGAGCTGTGATATCCTCATGCTGGCCCCGCAAAACCTCATTCTGTCACAGACCGACCAGTATGATCCCAACCCATGGCCGCAGATCACCATTCGCGACTGGCATCTGACCGCGGTCACCGACACGAAAAGCCTGAAAAAAGAGTTCATCACCCTCTACCGGCCACATCGCGGCGTACAGAGTGCGCCGAAGGCGGAGCTGAGCGAACGCGATGGCGGGTATGTGCTCAAGGTCGGTCTGGGCGACGAGAGCGTCGTGGCGCTGCTGCCCTCCGCAGACAAGGCTGGGCTGGCCGGCGAGGGATTGGCCTCCTGCGGAGAGATTGTCGTTCAGTATCGCACCGGCAAGGGGAGAGCGGTGGAAACAGTGAGAATTGCTGCAAATGAATAATAGAACCAGCCTTGCGAAACTGCGGTTCCTGCTGGCCTTGCTGCTGCTTTGCGCCCTCGGCGATGCCGGGGGCCGCGAACAGGAGACCGGCGGCGCAGCCCTGGCGAAGGGCCGGGCGATGTGGGTGTGGAATACCGCCAATACCGTCAACAACATTATCAACAACGTGGGGGAGTACAGAGCGGTCCTGTTCGATTTCTGCCGCAGCCCGCATGGCAATCCGGATCACCGGATCAACAGATTGTTCTTCAGCTGCCGGGATGCCCTCCAGAGCAACCGGGATGCTCTGCGAGACTTTATCGTGGAGGCGCAGAAGAACGGCATGGAGATCGAATATCTCGACGGCGATCCCAGCTGGGCCACCTACAATCAGCACGTCGGACTGGCCCGCCTGCAGCTGGTGATGGATTTCAATGCCGGCGCTGGATCGGAAAATGAAAAAATCAGCGGCGTTCAGTTCGATGTGGAACCCTATCTGCTTAAAGCCGGCAAGGGATATCTGACTCCTTATTGGGACACACAAAAAGACTCCGTTTGGGCCCTTTACGTCACGGCCATGGACAGCTGCCAAAAGTTCATCGATCGCTCGGATTCCACGCTTTGTTTCGGGATCGCCATCCCCCGCTGGTACGAGAACCATGTGGGCAATGCACAGTTGTACATCCTGCAATCCCTGGTGGATTATGTGGCGATCATGGATTATAATGAGAACTCGTCGGTTATCATTCGGGATGCGGAGAACGAGATCAAGAACGCCCTGATGCTGAACAAGAGCGTCTGGATAGGCGTGGAGACCAAAAATGTCTCTCCCGAGCCGGAAACGGTGAGCTTTCATGAAGAGGGTGTCTTGTATATGGAGCAAGAATTGAGCAGGGTGATGGCGGCCTATGGAGATTATCCGGCCTTTACCGGCATCGCCATTCATGCCTATCACTATTACGCCTCCCTGCCCCTCACGACCACGATCGAAGCCAGGGAGCTGAGCAGTTCCCGGACCATGCTCTTCAATGCCGCGGGAAATCCCGTCCGCAGCCGCACAACCATTCAATACCAGTTGGACGGCGCTATGCCTGTCGAGATCGCTGTCTTTAATCTACTCGGGCAAAAAGTCGCCACACTCATCAATGAAATGAACCAGCCTGGATTGCATCGGGTTACCTGGCATACAGCCGGCCATCCGCCCGGGCTCTACTTTTACCGCATGAGGACGCCGAAGGAGATTCTGACCAAAAAGATGGTGGTCATCAACTAAGTATCACATGGCATCGAGTTCGTCAGGCAAAGAAAGGAGTTTGGCGATCTGATGGGTTGGCACAGCCAATCAGCATAATTTATAAAGCGATGGATTGTTCAAGCGGGACGGATTTTTTCCCGGATCACCAGGGTGGATATGGAGCGATGTACAGAGAGTTGGAGGGATTGGGGCTTTGATTTTTTACTGCGCGAGGAAAAGATTGATGAGGAGGTAGTGCGTTCGATGCGGTGCTGCCGCACTCGGGATTCAGCATCAACAGCTCTGTGCAGACTGCGTCAGATGATGCAGGCATGCAGTGTCTGAATTCGTATATTTCATGCTGTTCCTTTTCGCTGGCGCGGATGACCAAGGTTACCGAAGATGGGCAGGTGATCCGCCGGGCCGGGAAAAGTGAATGCGAGCGGGTTCCGCGGCCTGGGGATGATCGGTTCCGGAGGGGTGTCGCGCAATTTTCAGGTGTTTGATGCGCTGGAATTCCTGGTGGAGGTGACAGCGCACATACCGGATAGGGGAAAGCGCCTGATTCACTACTTAGGCTGGTATTCGGACAAGGAGCGGGGAGTACTCAAGAAAATGGAGCCATCGTCAAAGGCAAAGGCTGATGGAGATAATGCAGAGGCTGATGCGTTCCTTAAGCAGCCGTCATCCCCACAGCAGCAATTACGCGGCCAAGCATCCCGGCAGAGAGGCCTGATCGATCCAATGGTCTACGAGGGCAGCCTGCCAATGGTGCAAGGTCCGGGCCGGTGATCAAATGAATTCTTTCTCACCCGGCCAGATCTGGGCAAGGGAGAACTGCGGCCCGCGGCAGATGAAGAACTGGCGGCCGTTTTCATGGGGCATGGCATAAGAATGGTGCGTGGTCGCCGCCAGCTCAACCTGCGTGAAGCGGCCTGGCCCCTGCAGATCGGCCAGATTTTCCTCTGTCGTGCGGTGGGCGCCCATGATGATGGCCACAGTCATGGGCTGATTGAGGCGGCTCCGCCCCCACAGCCAGTAGTTGTTGTGCGGACAGAGCGCAGGCGGCAGTCCATAACGGCGGCCGAAGAAATCGATAGCTGCCGCCTGGCCATAATTGCGCACATAGATCACACACCCGGTTTGCTCCTCCGGCGTCAGCTGCCGGTAAATCGCCGCGACCTGCCCGACCATCTCCTCCCAGCCGAACATGTCGGCATAATACTGGGGCAGCTCCTCCAGCGGTGAATGCTCCTCCGCTTTGGGTGTTATTCCCAGGGCATTCTGGTAGGCGACGAATTTATCCACCGGCAGGACCGGGAGAGCAAAGGGCATAACCAGCGCACTGAGCAGGACCAGTGCGATCGTGAAAATCGGCCGCACCCCTTGCCAGCGAACCCGCTCCATCAGCACGGCGCCGGCGGCGATGTATGGCATGTAAACGGGAGTGAGATAATAGACCTTGGCGTGGGTGAGGAGCATCACGGCGAGGATCAGCACAAAAGCCCACGCGAACAGCCGCACTTTTCTGGCTGAAGGATGAAAGCCGAAGAAGGCCAGGCCGAGCAGCCAGAGCAGGGATTGAGCGAATCCCGACTGCATGAACTGCCCGATGAGAAATTCGAGGGGCGCCAGGGCGACATTTTTCTCACCCGCAGCGCGGCGCATGAACTCCAGCGAGGGGAAATCGTTGTTCACCTGCCAGAGGATATGGGGCAGGAAGAGCAGCGAGGCGATCAACGCACCCAGCCAGAAGCGGCGGTCGAGCAGATGCCGACGCTGCGCGGTGAGCAGCAGTCCGGCGCCAAGGCCGGCGACCAGAAAGCCCACCGAATACTTGTTGAGCAGCCCCAGTCCTGCGGCCACCCCAAACCAGATCCACCAGTCGGGACGCTCCTGCACGATGATTTTGGTCACGATCCAGGCGAGCAGCGCCCAGAAAAAAAGATCGAAGGCGTTCATTGAATAATAGCGCGCGGCGTTGCCGAGGATGACCGGTGAGAGGGCGGCCGCTGCAGCGGCTAGCAGCTGTGCGAATTTTTTCCCGCCCAGCAGCCGCGCTATCGAACCGGCCAGCACCACCACACCCGCGCCGGCCAGGGCGGGCACAAAACGGATGGCGTAGAGGGAATCCCCGAACAGCCAGCGTGTCGCGGCCAGAATCAGGGCGCACAGGGGCGGCTGATCCACATAGCCCCAGGCGAGATGGTCGCTGCAGGCGATGTAATAAAGTTCATCGCGAAAGTAGCCGTAACGGCCGTGAAAGGCCACATTCAAGATCAGCTTGAGCCCCGCAATGCACCATACCCACCAGACTTCGCTGCGGAAGAGTTGTTGAAGACGATTATTGAATCTCATGGTTCTCCCTCCATGTGGATAACGGATTAGATCACGTCCGACCTGATTGGCAGCCCGCGGCTTCCATGGCCGCCCGGCCGCATACTGCCGTGGTCAAGAGCGTCACCGTATGCGAATTCTGCGTGAAAGGATTGAGGCCCGTTTGCAGTGCGATGAGATTAGCAGGATAATATACGCCCTTAAATTGTACGAACGCTCGATCTTACAGTTACAGGGAAATTGAAAACGAGGTTGATTGACAGGATTGGGCCGGATGACAACGACGCTGCTATCCAGGATTGACGCCTTTTCCTCAGCCAGCATTAAAGTCAGACCTGACCCTTGTGTCTTTCAGATCAATACCACCTTGTACTTGGATGCTTTTTACATAAAATGAAAGGTGGAGCTGGAGTCAGCATGCGGAATGAATAGACAGCATGGACTGTTGAAACGGATAAAACGTTTGCATATTGAAGTGTGGGCCAGGACGGGGATGTATGGATAATCCAGGCAACCAGAACAAAGAGATTTCCGGGATGGAAACAGCAGTGCATGATGCCTTAATCAAGACGCCGGCGGCCATCAGGGCGCTGGGCGGGGCCCTCTTCTGCGATCGCCGCTATAACCATGTCTTTGTCTATCACAACAGCGCTGAGTCGTATTATGCCACCCGCGGCTTTCGCGGCCTGCTCAAGGTCTAGCACGGCAAATCCAATACCCGTACGGAGAGGAGAATCGATTTGGATCAGATAAAAGATAATGAAGTAGCACCGGTTTTAGCAGAGTGTGAGGCAGAGATCAAGGCACCCATTCAAATCGTCTGGCAAGTATTGACCGACCTGGAAAAATGGCCAGAATGGAATGAGAGCGTCCAGGAGATGCATCTGCAAGGAGAGGTCGCAATCGGGACGGAATTCCGCTGGAAGACCGGCGGTATGAGAATTCGTTCGCGAATCGAAGAAATTACCTCGCCGGTGAGCATCGTCTGGTCCGGGCGAACGATGGGCATCCGGGCGATCCATGTCTGGGCCCTGACCGGGACCAACGAAAGCACCAGCGTGTGGACCGGGGAGTGCTTCTATGGAATTGTGGCCTCGCTGTTGGCCAGCCCCTTGCGCAAATCCCTTGCCAAAGCCCTGCAGCAGGGCATGGCAGCCCTTAAAAAGGATGCGGAAAAAAGGGTTCGCGCAGGCTTGAGCAGATCCTGACTTTGTATCCGGCGCCGCTGCGCGGCTTGGCTCAAGCCGACAACTTGTCTATGTGACCCCTGAATGATGTTCGTCTATTCCGGATCGTTATCACGTCCAATCAGACTTTTGCTGACTTGTCAGCGGCGGGTGTGCCTCATCTCGTCAAATTTACACGCCAGAGAAAGGGGCTCTGTTATGCGTTTATGGATAGTTTTTCTACTGGCTGTCGTCTTTTCCGTTCCGCTCCATGCAGGAGAAGATGCTTCACAGCGCCATATGTCGATTACCATTTCCCCCTTCCACCTCTTTAATCCGGAGCTTCATCTGACGGGCGAGTTTCGATTGGCTGCAAAAACGAGCGTCGCCGCGATGCTGGGAGCGGGCGCGGTCACCGATGAGGGCACGACCTACGGCATATGGGAAGTCGGTGGCCAAATCCGTTACTATCTTTTTGGCTCATTCACTCGCGGCATGATGCTGGGTGCGGATGTTGGATATACCGATGTGAATGGAAGTATGGCAAACCCAATCGCGTATTACATTGGTTTACGTGCAGGAGGCTTCCTTGGATATAAGATCGTGTTAAAGTCCGGATTCACTGGGGAAGTACAATATGGTCCCCTGTATGTGCGGGAAAGTGCTGAAAACTCGGAAATGCAGACATTAATCAATCTAAAGATCGGCTGGTCTTTTTAGCATGTTACGGTGCACTTTAAGGCTTGTCGTAACCGATGCGGCTTATCAAGCACGTGATGGCCTATCCATTCATACAGAAAGAATGTATCAAGGCAGCCAGTCATATCGGCCTGAATTTTGAGGAACAGGCGAGAGAAGATATCTCTCAGGCACGAAACCGGGCAAGATTACTGAGAAGTGGAGGAACTGGCGCGTGCGACTTTTAGGAATTTGCATGTTCCGGGAGTCACATCATCATCTCTTCCACCAGCCACTGGAGCAGGGGACGCATGGCGGTAAAGTGGTCGATACAATAGTCAACCAGGCGGCTGGAAAAGAATTCTGCAGGTATCGGAGTTTCCAGCATCGTATAGAGGGTGTTGAAGCAGATCAGTTCGGCCCGTTCCTCAGGCACTTCAAAGCCGCGTGGAATTCGTTTATAGTGGTGTCCGCCGAGGGTATAGGCGCCGGCGGACTGGATTGTTTCGATCGCTGTGATCAGTCTTGCACCGCGCTTCGGATCCGCCACGGCGCGGCGGTAGTTCAGCAGCTTTTCACTGGAAAATTCGTAAAGTCCGCAGTAGAGAGCCAGACTGTTGTCTTCCAGATGTACGTAGTAGCCGGGCCGTTCGCGTTTGCCCGGCCAGCCATGCCAGAAAAAAATGCCGAGATTGGTTTTGTAGGGACGCTTGTCGCGGCTGAAGCGTGTGTCCCGGTGAATGCGAAAGATCGAGCCAGTACCGTTGGGCCGGGGATCGGCCTGCAGACCGGGATAAACCGAGTGTAAAGGTTCGTTCATGGCCAGGACAAAGGCTTGCGCCGGCTGTACAACCTCCAGCTGGTATCGCTCCCGGTTGGCTTCGAACCAGGCGCGTTCATTGTTTTCCTCCAGCTCGTGGAAAAAACTGACCGTATCACGGCTGAAACCCTGAAAAGTCCTGTTTGTCATGGCCTTCTCGCTCGTTTGAGATAGTTTAAAAACGCTGCTGTGGAGGCTGGAGTGTTGAACAGCTGCAGGCGTATGGTTTCGGATCGGCACGGCATGCTCTAATGATCAAAGATACGGAAAATCCCGATTACGCTCAATCAAAATAGCGGTTTTTTAATTGCCTGCATCAAGGCGCGGCACGATAAAATGTAAATTTACACCGATCCAGATGATGCCAAATATTTTACGCTATGTATTTTCACTCTTGAGGTTTTGAACATGAAAACACACTCCGTTAATATTGTCCTCTTGGGACTGATATTTTTCGGTGTGATGTCTTGTACACGCGATACGCGTCCCCTGGATGCGCGTGTCGAGGAAGCACTGACGCACCGATTGCATGAGTTCGATGTGAAAGGAACGTCTGTGGCAATTATTCTGCCGGATGGTTCTATTCATCGTGTCTGCGCCGGTGTTTCCGCCGATACCGTTGCCATGAAACCCGACATGCTCTTTGCCCTCGGCAGCATCACCAAGAACATGGTGGCTGCACTCATCCTGCAATTAGCTGAGGAAAGATTGCTCTCCCTGGATGATCAGCTGTACAAGTGGCTCCCATCCTATCCAAACATTGACAGCACCATAACCATCCGCCAACTGCTCAACCATACCAGCGGGATTTACATGTTCTGGGAGAACCCAAAACTCTGGGAGGATATGCTCGCATTTAGGGATAGCCTGTTTACGCCGGAAGTTGTGCTGACCTATCTGAAAAAGCCTTACTTCGCGCGGGGCAAAGGATTCCGATACTCCAATTCGAACTATCTTCTCCTGGCTACGATCGCTGCCAGAGCAACTCACTCATCACTCTCCGCTCAATTCAGAACGCGTTTCTGGGAGCCATTGCATCTGAATAATACTTATCTTTCTTTGGAGGAGCACATTCCCCCGGAGCAACTGGCCCACGTGTGGGGTGATAATTTCCAGAACGATGGGTCCAACCGCGATATCACCTTCCTGCCCCGGGTATCGCATGAAAGCATCACGTATGGATCGTCAGGTGTGTTCACCACTGCCGAAGAACTAGCGCTGTGGTGCAGTGCGCTCTTTCATGGGCAGGTGCTCAAGGAGAGCTCACTCAGCCAGATGCTTGATTTTAATCCGCAAGCCACAACCTCATGGTGCGATGGGTACGGTTTGGGTGTGCAGGTGTTCAAGAAAAGGATCACAGCCGGGGAAGGGCCTACGGACATGGCGGTGGGAACATAGACACCTCGGCCTATATGGCCTTCTTGCCCGAATGGGATGTCAGCATCACGGTGATGATCAACTTCTTTCATGGTAAGTGCCCGGA
>Ga0209311_1002897_pt1 | contig 11999 bp, 8 predicted proteins | sample AD_UKC045_MetaG_FD_184417 | JGI IMG/M metagenome (GOLD analysis project Ga0209311, IMG submission 184417) | Active sludge microbial communities of municipal wastewater-treating anaerobic digesters from USA - AD_UKC045_MetaG (SPAdes) (version 2) | ecosystem: Engineered > Bioreactor > Anaerobic >... | reverse complement strand
AGTTCTCGGTGTGTACACCTCGAACGATAAGGGCGACGACCGTTGCCTCCTTTACTGTTCGAGCGGAAGCGAGAACTACCTCGTGAGGTGCAGTACTAGCGGTTGATAGTTCTCGGCGAGTACACCTCGAACAATAAAACTTACGATCTTTAGTTCTCGGGCAGTAGCCCTCGAACGATAAAAAAAGACGACCGTTGCCCCCCTTACTGTTCAACGCAGTGAGAACTATCGAGCAATATGTGACATCAACGGCTTAGAGTTCTCGTCGCTCCGCTCCTCGAACAATAAAAAGTGACGGCTGGGAGCTTGCCCCGCCCCACCGGGCGGAGTTCTCGGTGTGTACACCTCGAACGATAAAAAGTGACGGCAGGGAGCTCGCCCCGCCCGATTTTCTGGCGGGGCTTGCCCCGCCCGACCCTGGGCGGGGTTCTCGGTGCTCTGCGCCTCGAACAACAATTTTAATACTTTAAGAGTTTTACAAAAACTTCTGTTGGTACTTCTACCCTGCCCATTGCTGCCATTTTCTTTTTCCCTTTTTTCTGCTTCTCTAACAGCTTCCTTTTCCGCGTAACATCCCCACCGTAAAGCTTAGCCGTTACATCTTTGCGATAAGGGGCAATTCTTTCTGCGGCGAGCACTTTTCCACCAACGACTGCTTGCAACTTAACCTCAAACGCCTGGCGTGGCACCACCTCCTTTAATCTCTCGACAATGCGACGTGCAACACTCTCCACCTGCTGGCGCGGTAGTTTTCTCGCCAAGGCATCTACCTTTTCTTCCGCCACCAAAATATCCAACTCCACTAAATCAACAGGGCGATATTCACCCATTACATAGCTTAAAGAGCCATAACCACTCGTTACCGCCTTGAGTTGGTCATAAAACTCTACAATTACCTCGGCTAGTGGCAAGGCGCAAGACAAAACCACCCTATCCCCTAAATAGTCTACGTCTCCCAAAGTGCCACGCTTTTTGGTAACTAACTGCATTACAGACCCAAGTGTATCTTGGTTAGTGATAATCTCTGCCTCCACCCAGGGTTCAAGCCATTAATACCGCTGTAATTGGTAATCAACAGTAGGCGTAGTAACTACTAAATCTAAATTATATTCGCGCTCTAAGCGCTCTTTAATAATCTCTAAATGCAAAAGACCCAAAAACCCCACACGAAAACCAAAGCCAAATGCCGCGGAAGTAGCTGGTTCGTACTGCAAAGATGCATCATTTAATTTAAGCTTACCGATTGCCTCACGTAAGTTTTTGTAGTCCTCGCCACTTGCCGTAAAAAGACCCGCATACACCATCGCCTGGGGTTCACGGTAGCCGGTTAAAGCTGTAACTTGCTCCTTCCCTTTCCCCCATTCGCTTGTTAGTGTAATTGTATCACCAACGCGCGCGCTTGCTACATCTTTTAAGGAGGTAACAATATAGCCTATTTGTCCGTTCTCTATACTTTCTTGCGCCTTAAGACCCACGCACACCGCCCCCACCTCCAACGCCTGCGTATCTTTTTGCGCCTGAATCATTCTAATACTCGAGCCCGCCCTTATACTGCCGTCTATAACGCGCACATAGGCAATAACGCCACGGTAAGAATCGAAGTAAGAATCAAAAATAAGAGCACGCGCCGGGGCAAGCGCATTGCCTTTTGGCGCAGGGATATATTTTACAATTGCATCAAGCACTTGCGTAACGTTTTCGCCAGTTTTAGCAGAAATCAAAATAGGAGCACGCGCAAACTTAATATTTAGGCCATCAAGTTCGTTAATAACCTTTTGTGTATCCGCCGCCGGAAGATCAATTTTGTTGATAACAGGGATAATTGTAAGGTTGTGGCTTTGCGCCACGTGCAATGTTGCTAAGGTTTGCGCCTGCACTCCCTGAGAAGCATCAACCACCATCAGCGCCCCCTCCACCGCCGCGAGTGAGCGCGAAACTTCGTAAGAAAAATCTACGTGCCCGGGAGTATCAATTAAGTTTAGTGAGTACACAGGCTCTTCGCCGATATTATTTTTTTTACCAATATCACCAGTGTGAATTTGCGTATACGTCATACGCGCCGGTTGCAACTTAATGGTAATGCCGTGCTCACGCTCTAGTTCCATAGTATCAAGGACTTGCGACTGCATTTTTCTTTTTTCCACGCTACCCGTTAAATCCAAAAGGCAGTCCGCCAATGTGGACTTTCCATGGTCAATATGAGCAATAATGCAAAAGTTTCTAATCGAGCTCATCTTCCTACTATTTTGCCTTGCAGAATTAGGGCACCAGAACTTTTTTCTACGCTAGTAAGGTTTATAACGAGCAATTCCTTATTGATACTACTTACTCCTCGGCTAAAACGACCAACTACCGGCGTTGCCACAGTGCGCATAACAGGTAGGGACCCTATCTTAACACTTTTAACCGTAAAATCCAAGCGTCCGTCGTCGACTGTTGGTTCGAGAAGAATCAAAATATTTATGCCAAGGACTGCTCCTTTGAGCCACACACCATCGGGCATAATGGAGGTCTCGTAGTTACGAGGTAGAGTTGCATTTATTTCTTGCTCGCTAAGCGTAATAGTAACATTGTCGCTTTCGCCACTTAGAGCGGTTACAACCTGTATCTTAGAAGAGCTGGTTACTGCCGAATTGGGGGTGCTAGCATGGGGTAAAGAAACAGGCGAGCGCCCTGCAAAAAACACTGTGGCAACAAGTAGTGCTAAAATAATTACAAAAAACAAAAACAAGGTGGCGCAGGTACAGCCAAAACGATGTTTTTCTTTACTGTCGCCGAAAAAACCTTTTGCGTCGAAGTCGTGTTGCTTGTGAGCACCAATTATTTCCTTATCTCGGGAATCCGCCATTGCCAAGCACCTCCTATATATGTTGCCCCTCCCACAAGGACGGCCAACAACGTTTGTAAAAGCAAATTATAAACTTTATCTATGTCGAAAAAGGCATCATAGGTTACTTTAACAGCCTGCATAACTAGCGCGCTCACGACCGCCAAACATAAAACCCTTAAAACAAAAAACCAGAATTCTTTAGTAAGGCGAAAACGAATACGTTTTTCAAGCCCAATAAGCAGAATAAACAACTGCGCCCATCCTGCTACCGTAAAAGCCAGCGCAAGACCAGCGACGCCTAATTTTTCTGCCCCAAAATAACCGCCTGTAATACCAATAGCCACCGCCACAATTGCCGCCATCATTGGAAAACGTGTATTTTCCAACGAGTAAAAGGCACGTGCAAAAAGAGGAATTAATGATTGCGCCACAATACCCACAGTAAAAAACGCCAACGTATCAACTGCCTGTCGAGTATCCGACCAGCCAAAATAGCCATAACCCAAGATAAGGCGAACAATTTGTGCCCGCAAAACAAAAAGTGCCACCGCCGATGGAATCACCAAAAAAAGAATTACACGAGATGCTTTAATTAAAAGACGACGAAATTCTTCTGGGTTGTCGTTACCAATTTGCGCGAGCGAAGGAAAAGTGGCGGTCGCAAAAGACACGCCCAAAATAACGGTGGGCACAGTTTGGATGTTATCGGTAAGGCTAAAAATCGCAATCGCCCCCGCAATAGAAGAAGCAAAAGCGGTAAAAGCAACAAGCTGGATTTGCCCTGCGCCTAGGGCAATGGCTCGTGGCAACATAAGCTTAAAAATCCGGCGCACCTCTTTGCTTTTAAGGGAAAAAATAAATTGAGGGCGAAAACCTAACCTAAAAAGAACGGGGAGCTGAATCGCCATGTGTAAAAATGCACCCACCACTACCCCGACAACTGGAGCAAGTACTCCGTAACTATGGGCGCCGATTACCGTGGCGCTAATGATAGCTAAGTTGTACATAATAGGCGCAAGCGAGTACATAAAAAATCTTTTCTTAACATTAAGCACACTGCCGACAATGTAAGAAATAGAGAAAAACAATGGCGAAAGGAGCATTAAGCGCGCCAAGGTAATTGTTTTATGCAGTTTCTGCAGGGGAAAATCGGGAACAATAAAGGGTAACAACTTAGGAAAAAGGAAGTATAAAACAGCAATTGCCACAAGCATTGCGGAAACGCCAAGGGAGAGTAAATTATTAACAAGGCGCCAAGCCTCTTTGTCTCCAAGGCGCAATGTTCTCCCTAAAACGGGAATAACTGCCGCCGCAATTGCCCCCAATATAAGGACATTTAGCAGAAAGTCTGGCAAACGAAAAGCAGCGTAATAAATATCGAGTTGGTCGGTAGGAATTTTTTGCGCCAAAAAGTGATCGCGTATTACACCCAAAATATTAGAAAAAGCGAGAGTAACCACAAGGATCCAGCTTGCGCCCCGAATAGAATTTTCTCTAAATAGAACTGATTTTATATAGTTAAACACAACTATAGTATAACTCCATTATGGCAAGATGACAAAATCTGTTCTAAAGGGTGCAGAGTTCTCGCTCTCGCTCGAACGGTAATGAGGGTAACGGAGAGTTCTCGCTTCCGCTCGAACAGTAAAAAGATTATCGTTCGAGGGCTACTGCCCGAGAACCCCGCCCACTGACGGACGGGGCAAGCTCCCAGCCGTCACTTTTTATTGTTCGAGGTGTACTCACCGAGAACTCCCAACCGTTATTTTTATCGTTCGAGAGAACGCGCGTAGCGCCATCTCGAGAACTAATGACCGTGAGTTTTTGCATTGACGTGATAGTTCTCACTTCGTTCGAACAGTAAAGGGGGCAACGGTCGTTGCCCTTATCGTTCGAGGGCTACTGCCCGAGAACCCCGCCCACTGATGGGCGAGGCAAGCTCCCAGCCGTCACTTTTTATTGTTCGAGGTGTACTCACCGAGAACTATCAGACGCTGATATCAGGACTAACGTTATAGTTCTCGCTTCCGCTCGAACAGTAAAAAGATTATCGTTCGAGGGCTACTGCCCGAGAACCCTACTCGCCTTCGGCGTTATAGTTTCTTTCTTTTTCCATATTAGCAAAACGAGAATATTCGGGGTGAAAATAAAGTTCCACCTCACCCAATGGACCATTTCGATGTTTGCGAATTAAAATTTGCGCAATCCCTTTTTTTTCTGTTTCTGGCTCGTAGTACTCTTCGCGGTAAATAAACATCACCACATCGGCATCTTGCTCAATTGATCCAGAGTCGCGAAGGTCAGAAAGCTGTGGTATTTTTGTGCCTGGCCTCCCTTCCACTGCCCGCGAAAGCTGGGAAAGGGCAAGTACTGGCACCTTTAGCTCCCGCGCCAAGGCTTTAAGAGAGCGCGATATATCGGATACCTCCTGTACACGGTTTATTTCGCTGCCTCCTTTTTTAGAGCCCTCCATTAACTGGAGATAATCGACCACAATCAAACCAAGCCCGTGTTCTGCCTGCAAGCGTCGCGCCTTTGCCTTAATTTCTAGGGCACTTAAAAGCGGCGTATCGTCGATAAAAAGAGGTGCCTCGCTTAACTCACCCATTGCATAATTAAGTTTAGAAAAGTCTGACTCCTCTAAATTACCGGTGCGCAAACGCCACGAATCAATCATTGCCTCCATTGTTAAAAGACGGTCAACCAGTTGTTCCTTGCTCATTTCTAAGGAAAAAATACCCACCGGCAGTTTAGATTTAACGGCGGCGTAAGCAGCGATATTAAGAGCAAGAGCAGTTTTTCCCATACTCGGGCGCGCCGCCAATATTATTAAATCCGAAGGTTGAAAACCCGCAAGCAACTCATCTAGCTTATGAAAACCACTTGCCACCCCTCGCGTCTTCCCTTTGTTTTTGTGGAGCTCGTCGATTCTTTCAAAAGAATCACTTAATACGTTTTTAATCGCCACAAAATGTGTACCCAAGCGCCGGTCGGCTACATCAAACAGTTTTTTTTCTGCTTCGTCTAAAAGTTCTATTGCGTCCCGACTTTCGTCGTAGGCCTGCGCACTAATACTATTGGCAGTAGAAATTAAACGCCGTAAAACTGCCTTACTTTGAACAATGTTAGCGTGGTGAACAATGTTAGCGGCAGAGGCGGTGTTCGCAACAAGGCTCGAAAGATAAGAGGCGCCCCCTACATCTTTGAGTTTTTTCTTTGTTTCAAGGGCATTAGTTAGGGTAATAAGGTCAATTGGCTGGTTTTTGGCAAATAAATCGGAGCATGTTTCGTAAATTAAGCCATGGTCGGGGCGGTAAAAATCCTCACCCGTTATAATATCTAGCACCTTCGCCATTGCTTCTTGGTCGAGCAAAAGACCACCAAGTACCGCCTGCTCTGCTTCCAGGTTTTGTGGTGGCACGTTAGAGGCATCGAATTGTTGTTTTTTCCCCGCCATTTACCGCTTCCTTCTTAACACACAAATAAAATATTTTAGCCAAAGACATCGGCAATTTCATCTTTGATTGCTTTGTCTTCTTGACGCATTGCCTCGTTAAGCGTTTTCTTTATTGCCCCATTTGGCTTTGGTAAAGCCAATTTTATCGCCTCCCCCAATACCTGGCAAGCGGCTTTACAAATTGCTTTGTTATTTTTACTGTTTTTAATCCGCTCTTCCCAAAACTTGTAAGGCACCTCGATAATCAGGTTGCCAGATGCTAAGTAGGGTTGTGATTGGGCAAGCAATCCTGCCAAGGTAGAATTATTCTCTTTCACCGCCTCCACAATTTTTCCCCATACTTGCTCGCTAATTGCCACTGCTTCTTTTTCGCCACTCTCTGCAAGAGGGGTTTTTTCTTTTTGTGGCACTGTGGCTTTTGGAGGAACAGGTGTTTTAAAGGAGGCAGGAGAAGCAGAATCAAAGTAGCGGGCAAGAGCGCAAGCCACTGGTACTTCTGGCAACGAGGCGTAGCGCAACTGTTCTTGGGCTTGGAGCAAGAGGTTAATAAGTTTAACTATTCCTTCTTCTTTCATTGTTTTTGCCAGCAGGGCAAGGTACTTTTTTTCTTGGGCAGTGAGGTCGGCCGTTACAACACTAGGAGCAATAGTAAAAAATAACGCGTGGCGTAATTTTTCAAGAAGGGAGTTAACGATAAAGCGCCAGTCTGCCCCTTGCTCGATAAATTTATAAAGGGTTTTAATTGCTTCTTCTTTTTTTGTTCCAGCTACCTGGGTTAAAAGTTGCCACATTAAGGGCTCGGCAATTAAACCAAGCTTTGCGCGAACAGTATCGGCAGAAATAGCCTGCTCTTCTTTTCCTGCCACCACGTTCAACGATATTTGCTCGAGTAGCGTTAAGGCGTCGCGGTACGCGCCATCGGCTGCCCGGGCAATAAGGACAGCCCCCTCCTCTTCGATAGCTATGTTTTCTGCTTGTACTACTTTGCTAAGTAGCTCTAAAACAGATTTGGTGGTCGCGCGGTGAAAATCAAAACGTTGACAACGGGAAACAATGGTGGCAGGCACTTTGTGTGCCTCGGTAGTCGCTAAAATAAAGACTGCATGGGAGGGGGGCTCTTCTAGTGTTTTCAAAAGGGCGTTAAAGGCTTCTTTGGTTAACATATGGACTTCGTCGATAATATAAACCTTATAACGACCAAAGCTGGGCGCAAACTGCACTTTTTCACGCAAACTGCGAATTTCATCGATACCACGGTTGCTTGCGGCGTCGAGTTCCAAAATATCGCTGTTTGAACCTTTGGCAACAGTAAGACAACCCTGGCACTTGCCACAAGGTTTTTCTTTTTTTGCGCTACAATTGGCACCTTGTGCCAGTATCCGCGCCACAGTTGTTTTTCCTACCCCGCGAGAGCCACAAAAAAGGTAACTGTGGCTCAGTTTGTCTTGCTCTAGGGCGCGCTCCAGAGTTTGGGCAACGTGGTCTTGCCCCACTAGGTCGCGGAAATTGCGTGGCCTGTATTTTGAATAAAGTGACATAAAAAAAACTCCAGCGTATCATTACTATAACAGCAGTAACACATTTTTGTCTAACGAGCACCTTTTTGGGAGGTAACGGGGAGTTCTCGCTCCCGCTCGAACAGTAAAGGGGTAGCGGAAAGTTCTCACTGCGTTCGAACAGTAACGGGTGCCACGGTCGTCATTTTTTATTGTTCGAGAGAACGCACGTAGTGCCATCTCGAGAACTAAAGACCGTGAGTTTTTGCGCTGACGTGATAGGTTCTCGCTTCCGCTCGAACAGTAAAGAGATTATCGTTCGAGGTGTACTCACCGAGAACTATCTACGGTTATTTTTATTGTTCGAGAGAACGCGCGTAGCGCCATCTCGAGAACTACTGGACGTTGATGCTGAAACTGACGTTGTAGCTTGCCCCGCCTTTTTAGGCGGGGTTCTCACTTCGTTCGAACGGTAACAGGTACCACGGTCGTTGCTCTTATCGTTCGAGAGAACGCACGTAGTGCCATCTCGAGAACTATTAAACGTTAGTACTGGAACTGGTGTAATAGTTCTCGCTTCCGCTCGAACAGTAACGGGCGCCACGGTCGTCATTTTTATTGTTCGAGAGAACGCACGTAGTGCCATCTCGAGAACTACTGGACGCTGGTACTGGAACTGACGTGGTAGTTCTCGCTCCCGCTCGAACGGTAAGAGGGTAACGCAGGTTCTTGGTAAAGATTTCTACACAATAGGTTATAAAAATTGTAAAATAAAAGTATGAGAAAGTGGAAATGGTACGTATATATAATAGAATGCAAAGATCATTTGTACTACACCGGTATGACGTACAATATAGAAAAAAGAATGGATCAGCATTTCTTCGGTAAAGGTTCTCGTTTTACCGCACGACACGGTTATGGCAAGCTACGTTACTTTGAAGAGTTCGATAATATTTACGATGCTCGAGAAAGAGAAAGGCAAATCAAGGACTATAGTCGTAAGAAAAAAGAGAAGCTGTGGAAAAATAGCTGAATACGCCACCCTTATCGTTCGAGGCGTAATCGCCGAGAACTACCTGCCGTTGATGCTGAAACTGACGTTGTAGCTTGCCCCGCCCCACTGGGCGGGGTTCTCGCTCCCGCTCGAACGGTAACAGGCGCCACGGTCGTTGCCCTTATCGTTCGAGGCGTAATCGCCGAGAACTATCTACCGTTATTTTTATCGTTCGAGAGAACGCGCGTAGCGCCATCTCGAGAACTACTAACCGTTGATACTACGCCTCACGAGGTAGTTCTCACTGCGTTCGAACAGTAAAGGGGTAGCGGGGAGTTCTCGCTTCCGCTCGAACGGTAATGTGTGCCACGGTCGTTGCTCTTATCGTTCGAGAGAACGCACGTAGTGCCATCTCGAGAACTCCCGACCGCTGATGCCAGTCCTCACGAGGTAGTTCTCACTGCGTTCGAACAGTAAAAAGATTATCGCTCGAACGGTAAAGAGATTATCGTTCGAGGTGTACCCACCAAGAACTATTAAGCACTAGTATCAAATCTCACGCAAATAGTTCTCATCGTTCCGCCTACGGCGGGTACTCTTCGAACGGTAAAGGGAGCAACGGTTGTCATTTTTTTATCGTTCGAGGCGTAATCGCCGTAGCCGTCGCTCTTATCGTTCGAGAGAACGCGCGTAGTGCCATCTCGAGAACTATTAAACGTTGGTACTGGAACTGGTGTAATAGTTCTCACTGCGTTCGAACAGTAAAGGGGTAGCGGAGAGTTCTCGCTTCCGCTCGAACAGTAACAAAAGGTGTTAGACTACCTACTTTACGGTATCGGTGTCAACATCTAGTGAGGTTTCGTATAACAGGCTACTAAAGCCTTGTTCTAGGGTTGTAGTGTGTAAATAGGCTCCGTAAAGAAAATAAAGTAAAACGAGGTTTAAGACAAAACTAAGTCCAAAACCTACACCAACAATTATTTTCCATGTTTTACTCATTATCCTCCTCTTATTGGCTTGCTCTAGTAGTTTTAGTTTGGGGTAAGGCGGTGATAATATCCCTTATAAAGCTTATTTCGTCCTTTGTTTCTGTTGAGCACTGGTCCTTCAATTCTTTACATTTTTCATCTGCCTTGTCTAGGTAAAACAATGTCTTGTCTATAATTTTACTATAATGCTTTTCTGCGCCTTGGATATTAAGCGAAACAGCACCTATTAGCGCCCACCTCGAAGCCCTTTCGAGGTACATCTCCACTTCTGTAAAAATATATCCCCTCTCTCGCGCATCATCAAACAGTTCATCTACTGCCAAACCAGCATAAGGATTACCTTCGTTCCTTGCAGTAAGGAGTTGTGGTAAGGTGAGGTTACTTTTTAGGGTTTGTACCATTTCTTGTAGTGCTTTGTTTGCTTCTACAATTGTTTCTTTAAGGTAACCTAGTTCTTCGACAAGTTTTTTTACTGCATCGCTTGATTCTTCTTCTTTGTTTTCAATTGCTTCGGCAGCGTCTTGTACGTCTTCTGGTTTAGCACGAGAAAGGAGTTTAGCGACATCGTCCCTTAGTAGTTTAATTTCATTTTTTAGTTCTTCGACTGCTTGTTGTAGTGTGTTATCGGTAGTAGTAGTTGTTGTTGATGATGTTGATGTTTCCTTATTATCGGTTTCTAAACCTTTTGTAGCTTCGTCTTCTACTTTAGCTTTGTCGGTATCCGTGTCTGTGCTAGCAGTAGCGCCACCCGTTGTAGAGGCGGGTTTTGCTTTGTCGTCTTTGTTATCCCCAGAGGTGCCCTGATCGCCCGTTGTCGTTGCCGTTCCCGCTCCTGTAGTACTCCCTGCACCTTGGCCACTTGCACTTTCTGCTCTTTCTGCGCCTGGGCCACTTCCTGCTCCGGTGATAGCAACTTCTTGCGTGCCTTCTTGGCTGGCTTCTTCCGCTGGCTTATTCTCTCCCCCTCCACTCCCCGGTTTTTCTTCCTCTTCGGCTTTAATAACTTCTACATCTTCGGGGCAATTATCGAGTGTCCTCCCTAGTTCTACTGCACCAGAACTATCCACCCCCCTGTAGGTTTCTGCCAAGTAACTAGTAAATTGCTCTCTTGTGCCTTGATAATAGTATTTTTTATCCGAGCCATCTCTAAGAGAATATTCAAAACACTGTTGGGGATTTGTTGCGCTAGCGGGTACATCGGCTACAGTCCCCAGCCCGCTAGACGAGCTATCTGTCTCTGTAAAATCTAATTTCTCGATGATTTCATTGTTAGTGGGTTTGAATTGTCTTGTGCTTTTACAATACTTCCACTCATATGCGTTAGGTCTGGCACATGCTACATACTGATAATAAAAACTATCATCTAAGCCCTGTGTCGGTGTGTAAATAAGGGTGTGGGCATCTCTTTTTGCGCGTGAACCATAGGTGTTCGTGTAATAACTAGTTTCTTTACTAGTTGCGGAAAGCTTAACAGGTACTACCTCTCTTTTTTCCCCCATAATTTTATACAACATAACCACTGCATCCCATCGGTAACCTGTAACAATAGCTACTCGCGGTTTTAGGTGGTCGAAAAGAGGTGTCAATGGTCTCTCAGTAGCCTCTTGGCCCACTGTCTCACCGCTCGTTGCCCCACCGCTTGTTGTTCCGCCACTTGTTGCCTCGTTGCTGTTTGCTCTGTTTCTGAATAAATAAGAAATAATCCCCTGAATAAATTCCCATTCGCTAAGGGACACACCCTCCTTTGCCAACAAGTGGCTTGCTAGCCCATATAAAGGTTGCATCCTCGTATCAGAGATCGGGCGCACTATTTTATCCATAAACCCTGCCCTTGCGACATTAACGGGCAACAAAAAAACAAAAAGCAATAAAATAACAATGTATTTTTTCATAATTTACCTTATTATAGCAAATATTTTTGCAAATGTTTTTGGCGAGGAGGTGGAGGGGTAGTTCTCGCTGCCGCTCGAACAGTAAAGAGGTAGCGGTCGTTATTTTTTCATCGTTCGAGAGAACGCACGTAGCGCCATCTCGAGAACTACTGGACGCTGATGCCAGTCCTCACGAGGTAGTTCTCACTGCGTTCGAACAGTAAAGGGGTAGCGGAGAGTTCTCGCTTCCGCTCGAACAGTAACGGGCGCCACGGTCGTCATTTTTATTGTTCGAGAGAACGCACGTAGTGCCATCTCGAGAACTACTGGACGCTGGTACTGGAACTGACGTGGTAGTTCTC
>Ga0209311_1002886_pt1 | contig 12033 bp, 14 predicted proteins | sample AD_UKC045_MetaG_FD_184417 | JGI IMG/M metagenome (GOLD analysis project Ga0209311, IMG submission 184417) | Active sludge microbial communities of municipal wastewater-treating anaerobic digesters from USA - AD_UKC045_MetaG (SPAdes) (version 2) | ecosystem: Engineered > Bioreactor > Anaerobic >... | reverse complement strand
GGTTTGTTATCAAGAAGAACATGCCATTTTAAATAATGAAAGAGGAAAAAAGATAAATAAAGAAGATAATTATAAATTTCAACTAATAGAAATAGAAGATGATATTTATATGATTAATCCTTTATTTTCAGAATGTTCAGCGTTTAAAACTGCTATAGGAATAAATAACGGAAGATATATTCCTTGTCATATGGGTTATATGGAATCAGATAAATTAGAAGAATGTTTATTTATAAATAAAAATAATCCAAATTATAATTTATTTTTTAATATTCCTCAGCAATGTAAAACATGCAATTTTTTATCTACATGTATGCATTGTTTTCCTAGAAGATATATGAATTGTAATGATATTCCTTCTTTAAGATATTGGGAAGAATATAGTTGGTTACATGGTTGTAAAAATAAAGAAAATTGGTCTATTTTAAAATAATGGAGGATTGTTGACTATGATAATGCCTTTTAAGACATTAGAAAATAACGTAAATGTATATGAATTAGATAATAACTATTTAACAATTCCGAGATATGGTTTAGTTTTTTTAAAAAACAAATTAGATGATACTTATATAAAATCATTGCTAAATAGCGATTATGAATATTCTATGTTGCGATATAGAATTAAAGAAAAGCTAATGACAACAAAAAAACAAGGTAAATTTGTTCAAGTTATTAATGTTCATCCAGCAGGTCTTTTTTGCTACGGAAATTGTGAATATTGTTTTAATAAAACATATCCCTATGAACATTTTAGCAAAGAAATTTTAAATTTTGAATTTTTTGATAATTTCTTAAAAGAAACTAGACATATAGTTATTGATGAACCAATTTTTAGATTTTTAGGCGGAGATTGTCATTTACATGATAATGAACAAAAATTCTTTGAAATTATAAATAAATACTATGATAAATATCATGTTAGATTTTTTACAGATTATATGTGGGATGAAAAAAAATATAATGAAGTATTATCTTTATATGATTATTTAGGAACAAATGAACACATTAAAACTGTTTTATTATTTTCTACTGTAGACTTTGGTTCTAATCATAGAAAATCAGAATTATTAAATTTGTCATCTGATGATATTAGAACTAGAGGGGCAGAAACTTCCTTATATTTAAGCAATAAATATGATAAATATAATGTTATGGTAAAAAGTTTATTGTCTAAAGATACAAATATTAACACGCTAATAAATGAATACCAAAAAATATTTCATTTAAAAATAATTCCAAATATAGATATTGTAAGAGATAAGACATTTGCTCCTTCTGTTGAACAATTAGATTATTATTTAACAGAGTTGAATAAGCAATTTAAAATAAGAGATATGTTAAGATTAAGAGAAAAAGCTTTAGAAAATGAAAAAACAAGACATGCAATTAAAATAGATGAAAATTATCAAAGCCAATGGATACAAATAGAAGATTCTATATTTTTATTGAATCCACATCTTTTAGAATGTCCATCTTATATAAATTGTATTGGTATTAATGGCGATAAATACATTGCGTGTGCATTAGGTTATTTTGAAGAAAAAACGATAGATGATATGATACAATTAAAATCTAATACTAGATCCGCTAAATGGTTATTAAATTTACCAAATGAATGCAAAAAATGTGATGTATTGGGAGCTTGTATGAGGTGTATACCTAGAAGAAAATATATGTCTTGTAATGATATTCCGTCTTTAAGATATTGGGAATTATATTCTTGGATTAATGTTTGTAATCAACGAGATACATGGTCTATTGCTAATTATTAAAATAAAATTGTGTATAATTTAATTATAGAGAAAAAAACTTTAGGTCAAAAGGGATTAACAGTCGCTAATTACCTAAAAGAAAATTATAAAAATGATTTTATCGTTTCTAATTCTTTAAAAACTAACTGTAAAAGAAATATAATATTAAGTCAATTTCCAATACAATATAAAACAGGTCTAATAAATGAATATCTAAATGGTATTCATTTTATTAGACCTGAATTTATTAAAAATAGCAATTTAAATTATTCGACTAACTGTTTTTCAATTTTTAATGAAAATGAAAAATATAAATTTTTTATACCAATGTTATACGAATATAAAAAAGAAAGTATTTCTAATAAAGAAATAAATGTTGGTTATTATTATACTACTTATAGAAATACTATAAATGAATTTTTAGAATTCATTAAAAACAATATAAATAAAGTAAAATTTATAACTTTATTAAATGGTAATCCTTTATTAATATCTAAATTATTAAATATTAATAATCAGTTTATTATTGAAAATACTTTAAATAAAGATTATTTTTTTTCTAAAATAACACATATAATAACAATAATGAGTAAAAAATTTATAGATCCTTGGCCAACAGTTTTAGAAGAAGCTGTTAGATGTAATAAACAAATTATTATTTTAAAACAAAATAGAAATTGGAAAGATGGAATAGATGATATATGCAGTTGTATAAGCTATCATGAAAATTTAAATGATTTAATATACGATAATTCTAAATGCAGCATTAATAAATTCGATTTAAAAGAGTATTATAATTATTTAATACAATCTAATTTTGAATACTTAATAAGTAGAAAAACATATAAAAATTTTAATTCTTTTCTGTTTAATTTTAAAATATAAAAAATAAAAAAATTAATTAAGAAATTTATAGGGAGTGATTTATTTTTATGTTATTTGATTATTTAAACTATTTAAATATAGCTGCGTCTTTATACGCAATTGTAGTCTATGGAAGATTATTTACTTTAGGTTATAAAATATCTATTTTTCCGTTGTTAGGTTACATTTTTTATTTCTTTTTAGAAACTTTTTGGGTAATAACTAATACAGATGTAATTGTAGGTAAAGAAATAAATAATGCATGGGCAATAGTTGAATTATTCACAACTTTAGGTCCAGCTTTATTAGTAAATTATATTTATAAAATGCTAGAAAATGAAAAAAAACATTGTTTGTATTTAATTAAAGAGCGTGAATTATTGTAATGGATATTAATGTCTTTAGTTATTTAAGCATTATAATAGCTTTTTTATTAATGACTTGGTGCGTTCTAAAATCTATAAAAACAGGTAAATATTATCATTTATTAGTAGCTTTTTGTGCATTAAGTAGCATGCTTTTAGAATTAGATTGGTTAATAAATAAAACAGCTAGCGAATTAAAAAATATAGCATGGAATTTAACAAGCGCTGGTTTAATGTTAGCGTTTTTAATGTATACTTCTTTTGATGATTAAGTAGTCATTTTAAAATGACTACTTTTAATTTATTTTAAGTTTTTTAATAATAATAGAAGCTAAATGACAATATCTTTCATTAATTTTAGCGTTATAATTAGAACTATTTGCGCCTAAATAACCATAATTAGCTAATTTATTATTGAAATTATTTTTTCTCCAATAATGTTTCCATATTATAAATCCAGCATAAATATTTGAAAAAGTATCATTATATATTTGTTCTTTTGTTAAATTATATTCTTTATTTAGCAAGTCACCCCAAACAGAATACATTATTTGTGCTATACCAACAGCTCCAACTGACGATTTAGAATTCATATTAAAATGCGATTCTACACTACAAAGAGCTAAATAATATAAAGCATTTTGTCTATGTTGTGCTATATTTAAATATAGTTTCATAAATGTTTCTACTACTTTTTCTTTTTCTTCTTTATTTATTTTATTAGAGCTATAAATATCGACAAATTCATATATAGAGTCTTTTAGATCGGAATGAGATAAAGTAATTAAATTATCAGAATATTTTTTATTTAAAACGTCATTTATCAATATATCTTCTTGTATAAAAGCTTTATAATCTTCAATTATTTTTTCATTCCTATAATATTTATCTCTTAGTTCAAAATAATGAATAAAAAATACAAATAAAGAAGTAAATATTATACAAATAGTTAAAATATCTTTAAATTTTTTACTAGTTAACATTAAAATCTCCTTTTTTATTTATAAGTGCAGAATTAATTCTGCACTTATATTTTTTTAGTTATTAACCAATAACAATATCTCCATTTTTAGATTCTTCAGAAATAGACATTTCATCAATTAAACTTTTAACTGCTCTATATTCTCCTTGAAGTCTCTTTTGCTCATCAATAATTTCATTAATTTCTTTTTGAATTTCATCAATTTCTACTTTTTTTTCTTTAAGTTTTTCACCTAAAATATCAAAATTCTTTTCAACAAGTTCTTGTTTCTTTTTTAGTTTTTCTAGCATATTTTTTATTTCTCCTTTTTATTCATTTATAAAATTTAAATTTAAACAAATTTCTTTTAATGATATACCTTTATTGCTCATATAATCTAAAAACTCTTTTAGTTCTTCTTCTTTTAACTTATACTTATCAATTAAAAATTCAGAATAAGTTTTTATTTCATTATTTATGTCGCTTTTATACCATTGCATAAACTTAGGAAATTTTATATTATTTTTAATGCAATATTCAACAAAGAAATAAACATATTTTTTATCTTTTAAAAATTCTTTAACATTTAAAAATAATTCTACATTTTCTCTTAAAAAATTATTATAAACTAAATAATGATTAATTGCCCAAGTTATAAAAGAAAAATCACCTTCTTCATATTCTTTAAATAATGAATCTAAAGATTCATTAAAATTTTTATCTTTAGTATTAATAATATTAAAGACTGAAAATATTTTATCAAAAGGACTTTTAGTTTTTTTCTCTTTTTCAGAAATTTTTTCTATTTTATTTTTTATTGCAAAATCAAAATATGTCATTTTCACTCCTCTTCAATTAGCATTTTAACAAATTTCCCATTGTTTGTAAATAGCTTAATTTTAGATTCGTAATTATCTGAATTTTTTAAGTTTATAACTAAAATATCTAACGCATCATCTTCCTTTAGCTCTTTAACACAATTTACATTTATATCATATTTTCTTTTTTTGACAAATAAGTTAATTTCATTTAAAACTGAATCTTCATTTATAGAATCTTTTACTGAATTAGATAAATGATCATAAATATCACTTGTCATTTTAAGAAATTTAAACTTATTTTTATTTATATTTTCTTCTTTAATAACATTTTTTATACCAATAATTTCAGATACCATTAAATTATTTTCTTTACTATTTTCGTGATAATATTTTTTTACAAGATTTTGTATAATATTAATATCGCTAAAATAATTAGCATCTTCAGAATAAAGTTTAAAGTATTCAGATAAAACTGGAACAGCCCCTTCTTTTATTAATTTTCTGATATATTCTGTATCTAATTGAATATTATTATAATCATTTATTTTTAGCTTTTTGCATAAATCTGAAGTCATACTAGAACATTCGTCATCAATTATAGATAAATATTTAGCAAATTCTATATTAATATTTTCTTCATCTTCTTCTAAATCTTCAACTGAATCATGTTCTTCTGTCATATTATAGTTTTCATTATAATTTTCTTCTTTAATACTGTCACTAATAATTTTGTCTATTAAAATTGTATTACCAGTTATTTCTTCTTTATAAAATAGTTTTATATTAAATCTTTGATCTAATATTCTTTTTCTTTCATTTAACAAATTTGAATAAGATACTAAAAATTCTTCAAAGAAGTTTGGCATTAATATATCATTATATAAAGAAGGATAAAGATTTTCTTTACAATCATTTAACCATAATTCAGAAAAAACTATAGATATTGACAAAATAGATTTTTTATTGCTATAGCCAAAAAGAGTTTGTATAAAGTTTGAAAATATTAAAGCTTCTTTTTTAGAAATTTTATTATCTTTATTACTTATAATAGGTTCAATTACACATTTCGTTTTAAAATAATCATATTTTCTTCCACATTTTATTGAAACAATAACATAATCATCTATATCAGAAAAAATCAATTTAAGAAATTGTTCTATAAAAAGTGTTATTGATAAATCAAAATTTCCAGTTTTTAAATAGCTTTTAATGCAAAAATTTATAATTGATGTTGTAGTATCAACAAACTGTCTAATATCTTTATACGCAGTTTTTTTGTTATTTAAATACAAAATTTTATAATTATTTACTACATTCGTAACATAATTTTTAAAAAGAATTAATTCATCTATAGGAGAGCTTATAGATATTGATCTTAATACATATTCTTCTATGTATTCATAGCTATTATTAACATAATTTTTATCTTGAAAAGGAAATAATTTTTCATCTATGAGCTTTTCATTTTTAACGAAGTCTTTTAAAGAGAAGCAATTCAAAATAGTTTTCTACTCCTTTTATTAGAAAAATTCTTTTATAATAATAGATTCATTAAATTCTTTTTCTGCTACATTAACAGAACCTATACTTCCTTTTCCTTCTTCAATTGTATCACAATGGCCTCCGCCTTTAATAGTAAAACTTTTAGCAATGATAAAAGAACTTTCAGTTTCTCCATCTAAAGTAAGTTTATTTAAAGTTTTATTATAACAAGCAATGTTTTTCATTAAATTAGTATGATTTTTATCTTTCCAGTCCGTTAACTTATAATTCCATTTATTCATTGTTATTTCTTTATATAGTAGTTGTTTATATGAAGACCTGTATTTCCATATTACAGAACGTCCACAATCAAATGGTGTTTCTATAGTTAATAGCTTATATTCAGTTTTATTTGGATCATTTTTAAATAATACTGTCATTTCAATTTGAGGAAATTCAGGTTCTAAATATTCTTTTATAATAGCATCAATAATTGTTTGAAATTCTTTATTAATAGTCTTATAAATAAAATTAGAAGTAATTCTATTTAAATACGTTATTATTGAAAACGTATCAACTTTTTCTGTCACTTGTATGCTTTTTATAATAATATCATTTAAAAAATTACTTAGATCTTTAGGATGTATATTTATTCTTTCTAATACTTTTTCTAGTTCATTTACTTCTTTTGTGTAATAAGAAAGATTTAGTTCTGATTCTTTAGCGCAATAATAATGTAAACTCGGTCTAATTGCTTTCATAAAACGACCAAAATTTTTAACAATAGATTTTAACTTTTTATCAAATATCAAAACATCTTTTGGTTCTACAAAGTAATCAGTTAAATCATATTTAGCTTCTTCAAATAAATCTCCATAGTTTCCAAGTATTCTTGCTAGTAAAATGTTATCTTTATTCATTGTATCATTTCTAGCATCTTCAAGTATTTGCCTCATAATTATACCTGAAGCTATTCCGTCTAAATCTGAATGCATAAATACATTAACTTCTTTAAAATAAAAAGTTTTTAAAATGCTTACAATATTTTCGTAAATAGAATACATTAAATTAGCATTACTACAACAATATTCTATATAGTTATCTTTAATAAATTGACTTTCTGTTTTATCTTCTTTCGCTAATTGTTCAACTAAATGATGATCTATAAACATAACACAATCGTCTTTTTCGGGTTCAAAAGAATGATCTAGAAAAATATTTAAAATATTTTTATTATTTAATTCTATTTTAGGTCTATCAAATGTCCCAAAATTATAATTTATTTTAAAATGAGAATTAAATTCTTTTTCTGTATTTTCATTTTTATAAATTATAAAATCATTTTTTTCTTTAGTTATTGTCATTATAACTATCCCTTATCATTTCAATTCTTTTTATAAAATACTTGCTTTTAAGTATTTCAAGTTGTTTTTTGCTTACGTTTGTTTTTATATTATCAAAGTTTTCCCAAACGTAATTATCTACTTCTGGTTTTAGTCTGCTGCTATAAACATCCATAAAATAACTTTTGCATTTTAATTCATTAATTGGTATTTCATTATCAATTTGATAATAATAAATTACTAAATCTTTTTCTGGATGATAATTAAATTTGTCAACAAAACTGACATTCCATGTATCATGTATTTCTATTCCCGTTTCTTCTCTAACTTCTCTTACTGCAGCTTCTAAAAAAGTAGAATCTTCATCTTTATCAAATACTCCCTTTGGTAAAGACCAATGTTTAGTATTTGTTGCATGACAAAGTAAAAATGTTTTTTCTGCTTTAGATTCAATGAAAATAGCGCAAGAAGTATTTTTCAATTTGTATAACCCCCAATAAATTAATTATATCATAGTTTTCAATAAATTGAAACTAAAAGGGAGAAATGATTATAAAATGAATTATGTTGGTATAGACGTAGGTTTATCTGGTTCAATTTCAATTTATGATGGTAAAAGTTTAACTATTAAAAAAATGCCAACATATAAGATAGAAAATAATACATATTCTAACTGGTATGACGTTGTAGAATTATTAAATATATTTAATAGCATAAAACCTTTTAAAGCTGTTTTAGAATATCAAAGACCAATGTCTAAACAAGGTATAACATCTATGTTTAGACTTGGCCGTGGTTTTGGTTTATTAGAAGGATTAATAGCAACAACAAGTGAAGAATATAAAATTATAGATCCAAAATTATGGCAAAACTATTTTATTAAAAAATATTTAACAAAAGATGAAAAAATCTATTTTAAAGAAAAAACTAAAAATATAGATTATATTTTAAATCAAATAAAAATTGTTGAATTTAAAAATTTTTTAACTAGCTATTCAACTAAAAAAAGTTTTTCTTTGAGTAAATTTAAGTCAATGTTTATATATCAAAAAATTTGCCTAGAAAATTCTTTATTTACTTTTTCTAAAGATCATAATATAATAGATTCTATTTTAATATCTCTATTTTGTTTCGAAAATTGCAGACATTAAATTATCAATGTTCATATCTTCATTAATAGATAATAGTATAGTTGGAGAAATTTCGCATTTATTAAAATACATATCAGTTGCTAATTTTTTAGAATTGACAATTTGCACAATTTTTTTATTTTTATAATTAATTAAATCTTTACAAACTTCGGGTGATGGATTTATATTAATAATAAATTTATCAGCATACTTTATAGTTGAATCTTTCACTTTTTCAACTAAATTATCATCATTACAAATAAAAATAACACATTGAGTATTGTATCCAGTTATAAGAATCAAATCCTTTCTTTAACAAAATGGTAACTTTGATAAAGTTAATTTCTGTAACATTAAAACTAAACTTAATTATATCAGAATAGAAAAGGAGGTGATAAACATGAAAACTATTGATAGCATTGGAAGCTACTCCTTCTACTCAATAGACATCAACACTGACAAATACAAAGCCTTCTATAAGAAGGCTCTTCAAATTCGAGACTACAAAAACTGTCTATCGCAACACATCATCTCTAATCTTCTAGAATACCTTGAAAAATCGAAATTTACACTACTTAAAGAATTCGGTAACACTTCTACTAAACTGCCAGCTCTCTTTAACTTAATGACTGGTCAAGAAATGCAGAAAGCTGTTGAAGATGTTTATACATGCTACCAAAACAAATTCGCTGCCATTCAATCGAAACTAAAATTTAATGTTCAGAAAACTTTAGATGTCACTCACTACAAAAGAAATACTAAGAAGAATAAAGTTGGTGATATCAAAACTATTGAAGTTGCTAAAAAATCAACTAATTTAACTAAAGTGATGTCTTACCTTTCTAAATTTGGATTTTCAGGTTGTACAGAATACATCAGAAAGAAACTTGAAAACGGTGAATTTGAAGCTAAGAAAATCAATCACTACCTTTCAGTTCTTAATGCTTTAGAAAAATTTGGAGAAGAACGTCTCCTTAAACTAGCTTTAACTAAAAGAGAAAATGTCTTTAAAAAGTACAAATATGTTATTGAGTTCAAATCTTTAAGTTATCGGTCATGTTGCAGATCAAAAGAATCGTTTTTTAGAAGAGATAAAAATTCTTTCAAAGACGCATATTTTGTCATTAATCAATTTTATGGAAACGACTACTATAAAGAAAATCCAATTGCAAAAGAAATGTCTATTCCGATCAAAACACATTCAAAGCATCACGGTAAATTATCTGATTACCAATCAAATGATTTTACTGTTTGCGTTGAAGACAAAAGAATTCGTTTCATCACTACTAAAAAAGTTGAAAGAAGCTATGCTGATGACAAAGAATCATTCTTAGGTGTAGATGTTAATCTAAAGCATAATCTTTTCGCCTGTTCAAATAAAAAAACTATTGACTTTGACAGGAAGATTTTCAAAAAATTCTGTCATTTCATTAGAACCATTGATGCTAAAAAAAACAAAAACATTGAACTTTCTGCTGGCGAAGAACGACTGCTTAAAGTTTGGCATCGTAGGATTCAAACAATGCTTAAAGAGAAATGTTCAGAGCTAGTTGATCTAGCAATTGCCAAAGGTAAAGATCACATTATCATGGAAGATCTTAAACTATTTGGTCGCAGTTATGCCAAGAGCGATGAATTTCAAGGCATTAAATTCAGCCGGTTCTCAAGGCTTCTTAATCTTAGTAACCTTAAAAACATAATAGCTTCAATCTGTTCTAAAAAAGGAGTCCAATTAACTATCATTCCTAGCCATTACACTAGTCAGCTTTGCAATGCATGTGGTCACATATCCCGTGAAAACAGGAAGTCACAGGAAAAATTCGTCTGTGAAGTATGTGGTGATCATCGTAATGCTGACTTCAACGCTTCAATCAACATAGCTTTAATTGGGGAACATGAGGTTCATGATCCTAAGTTGATTAAGCGTAATGATTCGATCGGTTGGTTCTCTCCGGTGTTTAAGACTAAATACCAGATAGCTGATCGATTGGAAACCATAGTACTCAAAGAGGCTTTTCAGCGAAGCAGGTTATCACTTGTTCCTGCTTAGAGTAACTATTACTCATTTTTCTATCATACCTTTCCTGAATTTAAAACTTTATATTTTATAAATGACATTGATTTTTTTGTTAAACATTCTTTTAAATATAATGAACCATATTTTTTTAATATTTCAGAAGGATCTCCTTCTTTTAATGAGCAAACAAATATATTCGGAAAAATCTTTAATAATAATGAACCTATTTTAATATTATCATTAATTATTTCTTTATCTTTTTCTATGCTATCTAAAGCTATATAAATTTTTGTGTTATTAGAAAAATTATTTGCAAATAAAGGTTCTACACTTTTTATTTTATTTTTACCTAATAAAGAAATACTGACATAATCAGAAAAAGCGTAATTTATAGCAAAAGAATCAAAATAACCTTCAGTTATATAAATAGAATTTGTAGAAAAATTACTTAATACTTCATCATAAAATCCTACAGTATGTTTTTTAGGATCTATTGTATGCATTTTATATCTTGGTAAATTATCATTTTCTATATATAATCTAGCAACAAATGACGTTATTTTATCTTCATATGTCAATGGTATGTAAATATATTTATCATCTGCATAGTAATTTTCTATTTCATCTTCATAATTAGCTACTCGTTCTAATGCATATTTTTTTGCAATTTTTAGTTTCTTTATTGGTAATAAACTATTTTCTTTTATAAACTCTTTAATTTTTATTATATTATCATCAACATTATTTTCTTCTATATATCTAATAGTTTTATTTGATTTAAATAGAGTTTGTATATCATATAAACTAATAGAAGATAATGATGATAACAGTTCTATATATTGTACATCTAAATTATATTCTTTTAAATATTTTACTAACGTTCCAGTTTCTCCACAACGGAAACATTTAAAACTTCCCCAATCTAAATTTAAAGCTAAATTTAATTTATGCTTATTTTCAACACAATAAGGACATGTAACTCTTATTTTATATTCATTAGAAGCTGATTGCTTTTTTTCTGTTGGTAGATTAGAATATAAAAAATCTTTTACTTCATTTATATTTTGTAATACTATTTTATCTAATTTAGTTGTTTGCCTTTTCATATATTAATCTCCGACTTTAAAATCTTATTTAAGTTATTATAACACGCTTTTAGAAAAAAGTAAATTTAAAGACTCCTTTAAAGGAGTCTTTTAACTTTTAATTAGAAATTATAAATTTTAGTAAGCGTTTTTTATAGTTCTTTAAAGTCCAGGAATTCCAAAAATTTCTTCTAAAATAACTTTGCATGAACTA
>Ga0209311_1002864_pt1 | contig 12102 bp, 8 predicted proteins | sample AD_UKC045_MetaG_FD_184417 | JGI IMG/M metagenome (GOLD analysis project Ga0209311, IMG submission 184417) | Active sludge microbial communities of municipal wastewater-treating anaerobic digesters from USA - AD_UKC045_MetaG (SPAdes) (version 2) | ecosystem: Engineered > Bioreactor > Anaerobic >... | reverse complement strand
TACGTTAATCCTCTTTTTATCTTTCTGCTGATAGCATTGCTCGCAACATAACTTTTGCTGTCCTCGCCGTGCAGGGTTAGCGCGTCCGCGCTGCCGCTACAGGGGTGTACTTCACCGGACGGATACCAATAGGAGGATTTCCGGAAGTTGTTCAAGCGGATGAGCTGTTGCGGCCCAAAATTTTGCAGGAATATGCCGATTTGCTTCTCTATAAAGATCTCATAGAACAGTATGAGCTAAAAAATCAGTACTTATTGAAATATTTAATGAAAATCTGTTTTTCGAATCCAGCTACTTTATTGAGCACGAACAAGCTTTACAATGATCTCAAATCGCAAGGAGTATCTGCATCTGAAAAGGCAGGAAAAGAGCGTTTATTACTATCGCAACACCAGTGAAATAGATTTGGTCTATGAAGAGGGTGATCATGAGGTCTTTATCAATGTGTGCCGGCATTTCGACCAACCGTCCACGCTGGAGCGCGAGATCGCTTCGCTTGCCTCCGTGCATAAAAAATATCCACAGGCAAAAATTTTGTTGCTCTCTCGCAACAAACCCGCGCAGCGTATCCCGGATTTCATCGAACCGGTGAGTGCGGCAGAGTTTTTTTGTGAATGGTGACTAGTGACTGGTGGGCGGTTCATGAGGAAAATATTTCTTGAATTTTATTTTTTTGACCTTTGTTTTCGAAAGATCCATGACCGCGCAAAAACACCATGGGGGTGCAAGAGAGTTGACTTTTGGTCAGGGGTGATTGAACAGTTAGAAATCAAAAGAGTTACGTGCTTTCACAACATGCCAAAACGATGATCGTTTAACGTGGCATTGACGAGAGGTGGCTGGAGCTCGCTGTCAAGGAACCTGATAACAAGATTTTTGCAAATGACGGCACAATTCACTATATTAAAAATATTCATGAAGCGAATGGCCGTATCTTGCGAGTTGTAACCAATCCGTCTATTTCCCCCTCAAGTCATCACCGCTTTTTTCGATCGTAGATTAAGAAAACGAAGTATTTAATATAAAGTTGAAATGGGACAAAGAGAATGATGCGCAATTTTTTCGATTGGATGACAGCGAAATATTTGAATCTGAAGAGATTGAATCAGGGGTGATTGTCGATTATAATAAAGACAATCAAATTGTCGGTTTTGAGATTTTAAATGTGAGTACGCGCGTCTTGCCGGAAAAACTCAAAACGCTGCAATTTGAGACGGTTTGATGACGGCTGCCTGTACTTCGGTCAAGACTTCAGTCAAACTGTTAACCATGTTTTTCCAGCAGCCTGATCAGCTCGTCCGGCGAAAGACGGCAGTTCAGGCTTATTGATTCTCTCTTCTCACCATAAAAGGGGAATAGAGCACTCATATATCTGTGCGGCGAATTATCAAACGGCATCAAATGGAATCGGCAGCTCGTGACAGCAGCATTGGCATCGGTTCGATGGCAAAATTCAGCTCGAGAGCAGGGACGCACCTACAACCGTTTCTGCTCATTTTTGTCTTCATGGCTTCCTTAGCCGTCAACGCACAGGACCAGGCTTCGGTCTATTTCGACGATCCGACGCTGACGCCGTTCATTCACTATGCGGTTCATTCCGGCCGCATGCAGCTGCCTTTTATCCTTTCTCAACCTTACACCGCCTTGGAGGTGCGGCAGGCGGTGGTCCGCTCCGTGCAGCAGGATCTGCCCGCGTGGCAGCGCCACTGGCTGCGATTGTTGATCAAAGAGATCGGCAGCTATCACCGCAGTGATTCCAAAGACGAGAACGGCGGCTACGGCTATCTCGGCGGCCAGGGAACGTTCCGCGCTCTGGCGGCGGATGAAGAGCAACGAACCGAGGTGCGCGCCGAGTTGGAGGGAAAATTCACCAGCCAGTGGTTCGCCCTGGCGCACAAGACGGTCTTTGACCAACGTTTTAAATACGACCCTGCCTATTTCGGCGATACCGGCGAGTGGATCTATGGCCGGCCCGAGACCGGCTATGTGCTGGCGCGATACAAGGGCGTCAGCGGTTTTCTCGGCCGCATTTCGCGCAACTGGGGCATACCCGGGGAAAAAAGCCTGATCCTCTCCGACCATCCTTATTCGTACGATGCGGCCGGGCTGCAGCTGGCGTCGCAACGCTTTCGCTTTTCTTTTTACGCCGGCCGGCTGGACGACATGTACGCCATCAACACACAGTCCGCTGATTCCACCTATAAAGACTATAATCGCTTCTGGTCCATCAAGCGTTTTGACATTGCGCTTTCTTCGAATTTGCAGCTTGGCTTTTCCGAAGCCGCGCTGTACGGCGATGTGCATGGAACGTGGGAGATGATCTATCTTAATCCCCTCAATCTCTATTATGTTGAACAGCGCAACAACGTGGTGCAGATGAACGGACTTTGGTGCGCTGATGTCTTTTACAAGCCTTCGCCGCACTGGACGCTCTACGCTCAATATCTCATCGATGACATCATCATCAACAACGAACCGGGGAAGGATGACCGCGGCGAACATCCGGACCGCATGGGCATCACGGTCAAGACGGTTATGACCGATGTGGCAGCGCCGGCTACGCAGATAGGCCTGAGCTATACGCGTATCGGCAACTGGACCTACATGTCCTATCGCAATTACGAGAACTATATCTCCAACGGGCTTTCCATGGGCTATCCCTGCAACAGCATCGAGCGGATAGGGATGGATTTCGCCTATTTCGGCTGGATCGGCTGGAGCGTGCAGATGGCGGCTGCGTACAGTAGAAAGGGAGAGCAGGACATCACCGCGCCGTTCGGCGACAGCCGGGACAAGTTTCCCCGCGGCCATGTGACTCATGTCAGTCGGTTTCAAGCCGGGCTGACCTATGTGCCGTCCATTTATTGGCATGCCGGCGTGACGGCGTCTTATGATTATTACCCCGCCGCCGGCGAGGGTTTTTTTCAGGCCGGTCTGGTTCTGCATGTCAAATATGGCGAACTGTTCCGCTTGTAAAAACCTTTTATTAGGTTCATCCGGAAAACGGGCGGCTGAGCAAAGTTGGCAAATTTCAATGTCGAGCTTTTAAAGGAGGGGATTAGAAGATTCGTTCTTTCATCTTCGTGACCTTCGTGCTCTTCGTGGTTTTATCATTTTATTCAATTAAAGCGTGAAAAAAAACAACGTGGGGAAAACGATTACCCGAGGAATCTTTCCCCAAGAGATGAAAGCGTAAAAGCTCAAAACCACGAAGGACACGAAGCGTACGAAGTGATTTGATTCGGCAAATATCAAAATGAGCATTCAAGAAATCTTTCTTCGCGCAATGTCTCGCCAGAGAATTTTATAAGGAAGGGATCAGAAGATTCGTTCTTAAATCTTCGTGACCTTCGTGCTCTTCGTGGTTTTATCATTTTATTCAATTGAAGCGTGAAAAAACCAACGTGGGGAAAACGATTACCCGAAGAATTTGTGAAAGCGTGAAAAGCTCAAAACCACGAAGGACACGAAGAACACGAAGTGATTTGATTCGTCAAATATCAAAATGAGCATTCAAGAAATCTTTTTTCGCGCAATGCCTCGCCAGAGAATTTTACTAGGAAGGGATCAGAAGATTCGTTCTTAAATCTTCGTTACCTTCGTGCTCTTTGTGGTTTTATCATTTTATTCAATTGAAGCGTGAAAAAAAACCAACGTGGGGAAAACGATTACCCGAAGAATTTGTGAAAGCGTAAAAAGCTCAAAACCACGAAGGACACGAAGCACACGAAGTAATTTGATTCGTCAAATATCAGAATGAGCATTCAAGAAATCTTTCTTCGCGCAATCTCTCGCAAGAGAATTTTAATATGAAGGGATCAGAAGATTCCTTCTTTTTCTTCGTGACCTTCGTGCTCTTCGTGGTTTTATCATTTTATTCAATTGAAGCGTGAAAAAAAACCAACGTGGGGAAAACGATTACCCGAGGAATCTTTCCCCAAGAGATGAAAGCGTAAAAGCTCAAAACCACGAAGGACACGAAGAACACGAAGTGATTTGATTCGTCAAATATCAAAATAAGCATTCAAGAAATCTTTTTTCGCGCAATGTCTCGCCAGAGAATTTTATAAGGAAGGGATCAGAAGATTCGTTCTTAAATCTTCGTTACCTTCGTGCTCTTCGTGGTTTTATCATTTTATTCAATTGAAGCGTGAAAAAAACAACGTGGGGAAAACGATTATCCGTAGAATTTGTGAAAGCGTAAAAAGCTCAAAACCACGAAGGACACGAAGAACACGAAGTGATTTGATTCGTCAAATATCAAAATGAGCATTCAAGAAATCTTTCTTCGCGCAATGTCTCGCCAGAGAATTTTATAAGGAAGGGATCAGAAGATTCTTTCTTTTTCTTCGTGACCTTCGTGCTCTTCGTGGTTTTATCATTTTATTCAATTGAAGCGTGAAAAAAACCAACGTGGGGAAAACGATTACCCGAAGAATTTGTGAAAGCGTAAAAAGCTCAAAACCACGAAGGACACGAAGCACACGAAGTGATTTGATTCGGCAAATATCAAAATGAGCATTCAAGAAATCTTTCTTCGCGCAATCTCTCGCAAGAGAATTTTAATAGGAAGGGATCAGAAGATTCGTTCTTAAATCTTCGTTACCTTCGTGCTCTTCGTGGTTTTATCATTTTATTCAATTGAAGCGTGAAAAAACCAACGTGGGGAAAACGATTACCCGAAGAATTTGTGAAAGCGTGAAAAGCTCAAAACCACGAAGGACACGAAGAACACGAAGTGATTTGATTCGTCAAATATCAAAATGAGCATTCAAGAAATCTTTCTTCGCGCAATGTCTCGCCAGAGAATTTAATAGGAAGGGATCAGAAGATTCGTTCTTTTATCTTCGTGACCTTGTGCTCTCGTGGTTTTGTCAATTCCCCGGCATTGCTTTTTGTTTTCTCCGCGGTTATATAAGGCACGCATGATGCGATTGTCCCTTCTAATAACAAGATTAAAGCGCCAAAAATGGCGAATTGTGGCGCAACAGATCACAAGCTTGTGAAAATTTCATCAGCGAAAAGTCAAGCCACTGAATTTTCTTGCATATTGTACAAGATATATATACATTTTGTATTATCGCGGGGTAGGACTTTCAGCACCGGTTTTTGTGGGGGCGAGTGGGAGTTTTTTCGACGCCTTCTTTTTTTCAGCATCGTTGGTCTCTGCATCTTTGATCTTCTTTTTCCTTCCCTGCGTTAGCAGCGATTCTACTATTCTGTCCATCCGAGTATTTGCAGAGGAACAACATGCCTCCTGAAGAAGTGAGCACGGCAAAAGAGTGGGAACTTGCTGATTATCTGGATTTGGTCAACCGCCGCAAGGTTTTGATCTTTACGATTTTTATCCTTGTTTTTATCGTCACTGCGGTCTATCAATTCACCCGCACGCCTGTCTATAGTTCGTTCAGCTCTTTTCTTATCGACGAGAGCGCCAACACCTCCGGCGTGGGGTCCGAGCGCTATAATCCTTACGCATATTGGATGCGCCAGGGCAAGCCGGTGGAGTACTATCAGGCGATCATCGGCAGTCAGGTCTATTACGACAAAGTGATGAAACGGGCCATAGCGGATGATGATCTGAGATCGAGCGGTGCAGGAGAACCAGAGATCGCCGCCGCGGTTTCACGCATCAATCTTTCCATGGACGAGAAATCAAACCTCATGACTCTGTCGGCGTCCGCCTTTTCGCCGATGCTGGCGTTCAAGACCGCGCGTTATGCCACCGATGTTTTCAAAGAGCGCATGCAGGAGATCGATGTCGAGAGCGCGCAGGACATCGTACACTATATCGACAAGCAGCGTCAGGAAGCGCAGGAGCGGTTGGAGGAAGCTGAACGAGCGCTGCAGCAGTACAGCGGCGCCGGCGAAATGTTATATATCGGCCAAGACGGCGGCATGATGAGCAAGATCTCGCAGGTGGAAGCCATGCTCGAGCAGGCCGAAACCGAACGGCGGCTGGCAGAGAGCAATCTGGCCTCTTTTACTATGCAGCTGCAGGGCGCGGACAAGCCGACCAGCGATCTGCAGTCCATCGAGTCTGTGCCCGAGATCGCCAAGCTGCGTGCGCAATTGACCAAACTGGAAGATCAGCGCAACGCACTCACAGTGGCGGCTTCCAGCGACAGCGTCAACGTAAGCGAATTGGACGGCCGCATCGAAGCCGCCAAGGGCGAACTGCGGCGCCTCATACTCGCTCATTCGACCAAGTCGTTGCCGGCGGAGGATAAAAAAGCCGATGATCTGCGTTCGATGCTGACGCAACGGCTGGTGGCCGAACAGGTCAACCTGAGCTCCACGCGCAACAAGGAACGCTTTTACAACAATCTATTGGAAGAGTATCGCCGCCAGAGTCCGGAGCGATTGGAAAAGGTGATGGAACTGGCGCGTCTGCGGCGCACGCAGGCGGTGCATCAGAATCTGCTCAACTATCTGGTGGAGCGCCACGAAGAGGCCAAGATCAAGGCCGCCACCGGCGCCGGCGGCATTCGCATCGTCAACCCGGCGGCCATGCCGGAACGGCCGAACCCGCGCAATATCCCGCGCGCACTATTGATAGGCGCCATGCTGGGACTGGGATTGGGTTTCGGCCTGGCCATGCTGCAGGAATATCTGGATCAGACCATACGCACCAAACAGGATCTGGAACGGCTTACCGGTCTTCAGGTGATCGGCCAGATTCCCATGGGCGTCAGAATGAACGGCAATAACGGCCACGCGGAAAAAAAGAGCAACAGCCTGAAAAACCTGCTGAGCAGATCCCTCGGGCGCAACAAGGCCGCGACCGTACAATCGCTCTATTACCCGTTGATCAACAAATACGATCCCCATTCGCCGTTTGTGGAATCCTTCCGCAGCCTGCGCACGGATCTGCAGTTTTATAACATCGACACGCCGCTGAAAAAGCTTTTGATCAGCAGCTCGATCCCGGGCGAGGGCAAAACCTTGGTCACCGCGAATCTGGCGCTGTCCTATGCCGAGCTGGGCCACAAGGTGGTGATCCTCGATGCCGACATCCGCAAGCCCAAACAGCCCACAGTGTTCGGCGTGGATCGCGTGCCCGGTTTTACCGATTATTTCATGGATCTGGTTCCCTATGAAAAGATCGTGCGCAAGCTGCCGACGCGCAATCTGACGTTGATTCCGTCGGGAACTATTCCGCCCAATCCCGCTGAGGTGCTCAACAGCCAAAAGATGGCGGACCTGATCGACCGGCTGGAACAAGAGTATGATTATGTGCTGGTGGACGCGCCGCCCATGCTGACCATCAGCGACGCCAAGACCCTCTCGCGGTTGGTGGATAATGTTCTGCTGGTGTTCCGTTTCGCCCAGACGGAAAAACGCTATGTGAGCGAAGTTTCGGCCAGTCTGCGCAACAGCAAGACCTCGGTGATCGGATTCGTGCTCAACGGCGTGGATTACGGCAACGGCAAGGGGTATTATAAATATCTCTATTATTACGACTATCGCGAAAAACCGGAAAAGACGAAACTGGATCAGGTGCAGGTGAATTAATGCGGGATTTTCGCCGCTGGTACCGGATCGCGGATATCACCCTGCAGATCGAGAGCGATCTGCCGTTTACGGAAAATACGTTCTCTGACAAACTCGAGCTCTTTCGCATGGAGGCGCCGGGCGCCGATGTGGTGACGGTGCGCCACCATTTCAGCCTGCCGGAGATGAGCGGCTGGGATTTCAGCCGAGAAAAGTACCGCAAGGCGCCGTGGGCGATCTACCAGACGGATGCCGGGTGGATCTACCTCGGTATTCTGCCGCAGGGATTTGAGGAAAAGCTGTGGAAGGTAGTGGTGTTCAATCCGGACCATTCCCTGGCGGAAGTTTTTCACCCGGATTCATCGGCTTTTGCCGCCGGCGGCCAGACCTCGCTGACCTTGTTTCCCTCGGACCAGATTCTGGTGGCGCGGCTGCTGGCTGACCGCGGCGGCTGCTATCTGCACTCGGCCGGCGCGATTGTCAACGGTGCGGGCATGCTCTTCGTCGGCCATTCGGAGGCGGGGAAATCGACCACCACGCGAATGCTGATGCATGCCGCTATCGGCGCCGAGATTCTTTGTGACGACCGCAACATCGTGCGGCGTTTTAGTGACGGCTGGAAAGTCTACGGCTCCTGGAGCCATGGCGATATCCCGAAGGTCTCCGCCGCTGCAGCGCCGCTGCGGGCGGTCTGTTTTATCGAAAAGTCGGGTGAGAATAGTCTGATCCCCTTGATCGATCGGCAGGAGATCATCCGGCGGCTGCTGGCCTGCGTGATCAAGCCCTTTGTCACCGTGGATTGGTGGGAAAAGACTTTGGATGTAGTCTCGTCCCTGGCTGCCGAAGGCCGGTTTTATGTGATGCGCTTCGACAAGAGCGGGAAAATAGTAACTGATTTGGTCAGCATAGCCCATCTATTCGAGATGAAGAGCTGACATTTCATAGGTGAGGTGTGGTTCCGGGCAGAATCAGGAGTATTTAAAAAACATGTCGTATGCGCGGCGATTGTACCCTCATCAGTTTTATGCCTTGCATAAAGAGCCGCTGCTGGAACATCTTGATATTGAGCTGACCGAGCGTTGCAACAACGCTTGCATCCACTGCTGTATCAATCAGTCCGAGCATGATCCAGAGCTGACGGCTCGGGAGATGAAGACATCTTTTGTCAAGGATTTGCTGCAGCAGGCGGCTGATCTGGGCGCGATTTCGGTGCGTTTCACCGGCGGCGAACCCCTGCTGCGCGGCGATCTTAAAGAACTCTACCTCTTCGCACGCCGTCTGGGCTTGCAGGTGACGCTCTTTACCAATGCCCGACTGATAACGCCGGAGCTGGCGCAGCTGCTCGAGCGCATTCCGCCGCGCCAGCCGGTGGAGGTGTCGGTCTACGGCATGCACCCGGAATCCTACGACAGTGTGGCCGCCTGTAGGGGCGCTTTTAAAGAGTTCCGCCGCGGCGTCGATCTGCTGCTGCGGCACAATATCCGTTTCACCGTCAAGCAGAGTCTGCTGCCGCCCAACCGCGGCGAGCGATACGAATTCGAAGCCTGGGCCGCAACCCTGCCGGAAATGAAGCAGCTGCCGGGATACGCAATGAACTTTGAACTGCGCGGCCGGCGGGATAATCCGGTGAAAAACAGGGTCATTGAATCTTTCCGGCTCTCACCGGATGAGACCGTCGCCATGCTCAAGGTGCGTCCGGAATACGTAAAAGAGATGCGCCAATTCTGCGCCGGATTCATGGGCCCGCCGGGCGACAGGCTGTTCAGCTGCGGCGCGGGCAAGGGCGTGACCATCGACGCCTATGGCAGGGCGCAGATGTGCATGGGGCTGCGCCATCCCGATTACGTCTACGATCTGCACAACACGGCTGAAGCGGAGACGGCCGGGATTTCGCCCTTAAAGTTCGTGCTGACGCAGGTTTTTCCCCAATGGAGCGAGCTGAAAGCAACCAATCCAGAGTATCTACGTCGCTGCGCGCAATGTTTTCTCAAGGGGCTGTGCGAGCAGTGTCCGGCGCGTTCCTGGCAGGATTACGGCACTCTGGATACGCCGGTAGAATATCTCTGCCGAGTCGCCCACGCCCAGGCGCGTTATCTCGGATTACTCGCTGAAAGCGAGAACGCCTGGGAAGTGAAAGACTGGCGGGAACGCGTCGCACGGTTCAGCTCCGGGAAATTGATTTTAGACACTGAAACAATTATTGCACCAATATAAGGATTTATATGGAACTTGGTATCACCCTGAACAGCATCTGTACTCCTTCTGAGGATATCGTTGCCCGCGAGATCGAGGGCGAGTTGATCATCATTCCTCTGGCTGCCGGCATCGGAGATATGGAGGATGAACTTTATACCCTGAATGAGACAGGAAAAGCAATTTGGGTAAAAATGGATGGGACTATGACGCTCGGGCAAATAGCCGCAGCTATCGCTGAAAACTATGATGCGTCCCGGGATGAGATCGAACGCGATGTGCTTGGTCTGATTGCGGAAATGGCGCGGCGGAAAATTGTCGATGTAAGAGAATGAGCAACATTTTTTTTCAATTCATGCTGGAAATGATCCAGCGCATTCACAGTTTCACTCTTATTGGAGGAAAGTCAATATGAAAACCAATTCAGCACAATGGAAAAAGCCAGAATTGACGGTTCTAACCCGCAGCAACCCGGAGGAGGTCGTGTTGAGCGGATGCAAGACATCGACTGGCGGGGGTCCCAAGTCTGGGCAAAAATATTGCAAAGGACCAGTCAGCGCGTGTACGAATATCGTTGGCAGTTGAAAAAACAAATAACCAAGCCGGCTACGGCCAAAAGTAATCTCAATCAAGAACACGAGTTACTATCAACTGCCTTTACATGGGTAGTATTAAGTAGTGGCTGAACGTGTAAGAGAAAATCTAATCCCTTGCAATCGATCAGCCACGTGCGAATTTAATGCCCACTCCAGCTTTTACGAAAACAATTAGAGCGACGCCCTCCTCGTGATCAGCGAACAGTAGCAGTGCAATCCGATCGTCTGCGTGAAGGAAGAACTAAATGCTTCTGGACAAGATCGCAAGGGGAATCTTGCACCGGCTACAAGACAGGTCACTCTATCGTTTTGTTTATCGAAAGCTTGCTCTTCAACTTACACTCCGCGAGGCTACCGACAGTGATCTGATACAAGTGCACCTATGGCTTAACCCTGCAAACGATTACGAGCTGCAGCGCGCTTCGAACCTGACCGAGTGGGTGGCACTTTATCAAGGTCAAATCGTCGGCTTTATCCAACTAATTCGTTATCCGCAGGATAATGAACTTTATCAGGGTTATTGGCTCTTCAGCCTGATTGTCAAACCCGTCAGGCGAGGAATGGGAATCGGAACTGCCCTAACCAGGACAGCGATGGATAGGGCTCGTAACGAAGGTGCGCCTTTTTTGGATTTGCTGGTTTTTGAGGATAATGTGCGGGCGATCACACTTTATGCCAAACTGGGATTTAAGTATTTTATAATTCCGGTGCTCGAGCCATCCTTGGAAAGGGAACGGGAAATATATGGCAGACGCCGTATCGTAATGCGGAAGGTATTCTAAATTTTATTAATGGACGAATTTTATCATATCGATCCAAGTCGTTGAGAGTTTCTTGTGCTGGTTTGACTGTTCAATAAATATAATATTATTATTAATTTGCGGAATTTCAAAGACATGCTGGCTGGCATTGGCGGGATTGATAAAGCAGGCTGTAAAACAACGTTCAATAATGATTCCTCATGGCGAATCCTACCCAATCCCGAATTTGCTGAACTGATGGCTGCGGTGCTGGAGAAAGGGCTCCCTTTCCGCTTTCAGGCCGCCGGCGCCAGCATGTCGCCCTTCATTCGCAACGGTGATATCCTCACCATCGCGCCGTTTGGCGGCGCCATTCGCCCCGGCGATGTGCTCGCCTTCCGCCATCCTGAAAACCGAAGGCTGACTGTGCACCGGGTCATCGGTTGCCGAAGCAGCGGTTATCTTTTCAAGGGCGACAACGGCTGTCACAGCGACGGCTGGGCGACGCGGGGCGATATCATCGGTCGGGTCGCACGGGTGGAGCACAAGGGCCGGCGAATGCGATTGGGTCTGGGTCCGGAACGGCTGGTGATCGCCGCATTGTCGCGCGCGGGACTGCTGCGGCCGCTGCTTGTGCCGGCTTTCTTTCTGTGGAATATGCTGAGAAAAATGCATTCTTGAGAGGGGGAACAGGGGGTAGCAGTCAGTCCGGAAAATATGCGTGATATTGCGTGTGCAGTTCCCCCTCTTGAGAGGGGAACAGGGGGTGTGTAACGATTCCGCGGCAAACAGTCATTTTCGATTTATCATTTTTCTGATGCTCGTAATTGAGACAGATATTGATGAATGATGAACCACGAAGGGCTCGAAGGACACGAAGAGGTAAAGCGGTCAAAAAGTGAGTAGGCTATTGCTCTTGTTTTGTTGAAATATGAGTTAGTTCCTCACTTGTAAGAGGGTGAACAGGGGGTAGCAGTCAGTCCGGAAAATATGCGTGATATTGCGTGTGCAGTTCCCCCTCTTGAGAGGGGGACAGGGGGTGTGTAACGATTCCGCGGCAAACAGTCATTTTCGATTTA
>Ga0209311_1002862_pt1 | contig 12104 bp, 8 predicted proteins | sample AD_UKC045_MetaG_FD_184417 | JGI IMG/M metagenome (GOLD analysis project Ga0209311, IMG submission 184417) | Active sludge microbial communities of municipal wastewater-treating anaerobic digesters from USA - AD_UKC045_MetaG (SPAdes) (version 2) | ecosystem: Engineered > Bioreactor > Anaerobic >... | reverse complement strand
CAATGACCTCAGCAACCCCGTCAACGACGCCCTCCTGCTGCAGAAAACCCTCACCAATACAGGCTTCCAGGTTTCGCTGCTCACAGACGCTTCCAGAAGACAAATCCGCGATCTGGTCCAGGAAGTATCCCAAGGCCTCATGGATGGGGACGAGCTGTTTTTCTATTACAGCGGCCACGGCATCCAGGTGAACGGAGTGAACTACCTGTTGCCCATCGGAGCGGACATTCAGGATGAGATCGATTGCGAAGATGAGGCCATTTCGGCCAACTGGATGCTGGGAAAGCTATCAGCTGCCGGGACGGTGATCTTCATTCTGGACGCCTGCCGGGATAATCCCTTCCTGCGCACCAAAAGCACCGTCAATAAAGGCTTGGCGGTGATGAAGACCCTATCCGGCAAAAACCAGATCATCGTCTATGCCACCGAGGAAAATCAGCTGGCCCAGGATGGCAGTGGTGGTAACAGTCCTTTCGCGGAAGTGCTGGCCCGGCATATCGATAGTTCGGAGCAGAAGTTTCAGGAGATGCTGCCATCCATCAAAAGAGAGGTGCTGGCCAAGACCAATAATGCCCAAAGCCCCACCGCCTACGGTATCCTCCTGGACGACTTTTATTTCAGAGAACCAAAGGCCAATGACTCCCAGCCCCAGGGTATCCTGTATTCCAGCTTTACCACTGAGGAGCCCTACCTCAGCTTTCAGTATCCCCAGGGCTGGTTCATCGAGGAATCCGGGCATGAGATCAGCATTTACCTCAGGAACGGTGACGAGGATCCGGTCATCATCTTCGACCTGGCGGAAGATCTTCCCAATCCGGATCAAGGCTTCGCCGCCTGGGCCAAAGCCTATCTGATCATGCTGCTGGAAGAAGAAGATATGAGCTACTCCATCCAAAGTGAAGAAGGAGGCCGGGCCTTGGGTTTTGAGCAATTCCGCTGCCAGATGCTGGCCATCGAAAGAGGAGAATCCCGCCGCTATGATATCGTGATGCTCAACCTGGGTGGTGAAGTGCTCTTGATAGCCTACCTCGTTGAACCACAAGCCTATGACCGCTATCATTCCGGCTTTGAGAATATCCTCCAGACTCTGAGGATCGATTCCGGTTACCTGGCTCGCTTGCAGTCTTCCAGGGAAGATCCTGCAACGGGTTATTCTATCGAAAACTATTATCCCCCCTGGTGGGAAGACCGGGCCGACGCGGACTTCCTGCTCGTCAACGGCAGTGGTACTTCCACTTCAGAAAGCAGTTCTTTGGATCGTGCCAAGGCCTCCGCTCTCTTTGCTCTGCCTCAGGAACTGGAGTATGAGCTCAAATACTGGATAAAAAACTTCCAGGAAGAAGCTGCCATCAACGATCCCGTCTTGCTGAGTTCATCGGCCTTGCTGGTGAGCTCCGTCCTCAGCCTTGATTACAGCGACTGGAACTTCGGCAATACCGAAACCAGGCGCGTCAACATAGACGGGGACATAATGTATAACAGCTATATCCAACTGAAAATCCCGCGCTCCACCTACCTCGGCAACCTCTGCAAAGCCATCTCCAGAGACCCCTTACTCTATGCCCGTATGAAGAAATCCGCCACCTTTCTGGAGATCGAGAAGGCCTATAGATCCAAGTGAGAATTGACCAGAAAGACGGTTTACTTTTTGTCTTTACCCAGCATCTTTTTGTGAGTCTTCTTGATGCTTTTTCTCACTTCCTTTATGTCCTGCACGGTTGGAAGGTTTTCTGGGGCCGTACCTCCGTTTTTAATCATCAGTCCGCGGACATCTTTACCGACTGTCTCTGCCGCTCTTTCCAATGCAGTCTGCCCTTTGAGGTTTTGATTTCTGATCCTTTCCTCTGTCTGGGTGATTCTAAACAGGTTGGCAGCCAATTCAGTGGTGTCCATAAAATCCAATGGACTGCGGTTTTCAGGGATTCCCTTGATCATTTTCAGCTTTCCCAGGCTCATGTTATAAAGACCCCGATAACCCGCGTTTTGAAAAAGGGCGTAGGCTTGAATGCCGTGTTGCTTGGCGACACCAGAAATCTGGCGCTCATGCTCAGAAATCTCGCCCCTGATATAGACTCTTTCGATGGCCTGTTCATGTTCAACCCATTGTGTAAAAGCCTCCGTGAAGGCGATGAAATAGGCCTGGATCTGAGAAACCTGCTTCTTTCTGACGTCCGCGTTCATGGCGCAAAGATAACACGCAAATCGTGATAACTTGTAGTCCTGGGTCCCATCCTCGGATGTCATTGTGATGATATTGGCGCTAATGTCTATCTCAAGGTTGTTCAAGACTATCATAGCCCGATTGATCACCTTGCGGAAGCTTTGCATGGAGGCATACCCCAAAAGGTCCATTAGTTCCGAAGCCAGCCAGTAGGCATCTCCATTCTGACGTGAGTAAGCGTCAAAATCAAAATCCGGGCTAACCATGGATTTTACGTCATTTATTGTCATTGGGATACCTCCATCTTTTATAATGAAGACATTAAAATGCAGGGTCTTAGTTTGTCAATTCATACTTGAGGACTACGATAGCATCATACGTCGGCGGCGATTATCAGGATAACTGCCCATAATAGACTGATGATGGTCAAAGGGTAGCTAATGATCTTTAATCTCTTGTATTGGTTCATAATATCATCATCTTCCACGGGGCCAATTCTTTTAGTATATGTTGTGAAGACGAAAAAGGCCATAACAGCCTGAAGACCAAGGAAAATAAAGGACGGTACTAAAGACACATGATCGTCGCTCCATAATGCGTACAGCCATCCTGATACAATTGTTGGCAACAAGTATGTTACAACGGATAACCATACAGCATAATATGATGGGATTCTCTTGAGCTGAATAATCGTAGTAATGTATTGCATCACCGACAGGCAAGAGAAGACAACGTATGTAAAGAAAAAGCCATCTATCCAATCCCAATCATCCAAGCCAACCCAAAGAATAACATGTTCTAAAAGGGTCAGGACTAACAGTATATAAGGCAGATTTTTGACATACATATCACGCCTACTCCCAGTCAATTCGGCAATTATAACATCAATATCGGGATCATGATGGTCTTGTGTCTTGATGTCTTGCTGGCTGAGTGGTATCTTATGTTGCTTGGTTTCGAAAGCAGTAAACCCTATTTCTGCATGTAGCAGGCTTGATGCTTCTTTAAGACCAATCCTAGCTTCACGATCTTTCATCGTCATCCCCGTCAATACTTTAACAGACTCATCAGAGATATGGGCATAGATCTCCCTCGGATCGGGAATGGGAGTATCCACTATCGCTCTCTGCACCAGAAAGTCGCTGTCCGTATCCACCTGATAGGCGGTTTTACCGCAGAGCATCTCGTAAAACACCACACCCAGCGAATAGACATCACTGCGGTGGTCGATGTCTTTGAGGGCCAGCACCTGTTCAGGGCTCATATACATGATGGTGCCCATCTTGGTGCCAGTGCGGGTGAGATGGCCATCCGTCATCAGTCTGGCGATGCCAAAGTCCATGATCTTTACCCGGTCTCCGTGCTCAGTATCGATCATGATGTTGGAAGGCTTGATGTCGCGATGGATGATGCCTTTGGAATGAGCATGGACCAAAGCGGAGGTTATTTGCCTGAGGATGTTCAGGGACCTTGCCTCGGGTATGGGACCTGTCTGTAAGATCAAATCCCTCAGCGTGATACCCGGCACATATTCCAGCACCATGTAATGAGAGTCCGCCTCGCTAAAGAAAGCGATCAGGTGCACGATATTTTCATGCGTGAGTTGGGCCTGAATACGAGCTTCATTTTGGAATCTCTGAACAAACTGAGCCTCTTGTGTGAGAGTCGGATTGAGACGTTTGATAGCCACCTGCCGCTCCAACAGGTCTTCCTGGGCCAGCCATACTTCACCCATTCCGCCTTCGCCCAAAGGGCGAAGGATCAGGTAAACTCTGATCTTGTTGCCGGGTTCAAGCTTCATGGCTCTCTCCTTATATACCTTGCTTGTGCTCGTTTCTTACACACTTCAATTCCATCGGAAGAAGCAGGATTATATCTCTATACATTCCTAGCCACCCGAAACCCAATGGTGTTGTCATGATAATCCAGGCTACAAGCGCACCTTTTGCTGATCTCGCAGTTTTCCGGTTCATCCAGAAAGCTGCCTCCCCGGATGGATTTTACGTTTCCGTGTTCAGGTCCGCGCGGATTGGTGTAGGAGCCTTCCAGAAAAGGCTCGCAATAATCCCACGCCCACTCCCACACATTACCGCACATATCATAAAGGCCCAATTCGTTAGCCTGCAGACCGCCAGGTTTTTTCAGGCTCTTCTTTGAGTTTCTTCGATACCAGGCCACCCGATCTATCTCATCTCCACCCGCAAAGATATACCCCCTGGAGCGCAGGCCCCCAAAGGCGGCAAATTCCCATTCGGCCTCGGTGGGCAAGCGATAGCCGTTAGCTTCCCAATCGGCATGCAGCAGACTGTCGATCCCGCTGGATTTCCTGATCAAGGACTCCCAGGCGGCTGGATTTGGATCCTTTGCCATATAATAGACTGGCTTCATACCATGTTTGAAGCTGAGGCTGTTGCAATACATCAGAGTTTCTATCCAGGTTATATCTGTGATTGGCAAGGCTTTGTTTTCTATGTATCTCAGCTCATCGGCTTCTCCCATGCAGCTTATCCAGTCTGCTATCGTAACAGGGAATTTGGCGATCATGAAATCCGACAAGATTACTTGTTGGACAACCTGGATATCATACTTCACAAAGAAGCCTTCTGCATGAGTTTCTTCCCGGTCAAACTCACCGCCCTCCACATACACCATGCTATCGTTTCGGTTTTCAGCCAGTGGTTTGATGGGGGCGGTCTGGCTGGGAAGAGGATTGTCCCCAAAGCTTTGCCTGATGCCCGTGATTTGTTCCAGGATAACGTCGCAGTCTCTAAACCGCTGGTCTTTATCCTTTTGCACCATCCCTCGCATTATTTCAACCGTAGCGGCCCCGATCCCCGGATAGATATTGCGGGGATCGGGGATATTCTGTTCCATGATCGCTTTCATCACGACGAAGAGGCTCTCAGTATTGATGTCATAGGGGATAGCGCCAGTTAGCATTTCATAGAGCAGCACTCCGGCTGAATAGATGTCGGTGCGATGGTCAACGTCTTTGGCCGACATCACCTGCTCCGGGCTCATATAGTTCACAGTGCCCAGGTGCTGACCAGTCATGGTAACGCCCTTCTCGCCGATGATTCTGGCAATTCCAAAATCCATCACCATCACCCGGTCCTGGGTATCGATCATGATGTTGGAAGGCTTGATATCACGGTGGACCACTCCCTGGGCATGCGCGTAACGCAAGGCCGCAAGGATCTGGCGCAGAATATGAATGGTCCTTTTTTCGGGTATGGGCCCTGTCCTGGAGATCAGAGCCTTGAGGGTCTCGCCCTCGGCGAACTTCATGGCCATGTAGTAGATGCCGTTATCGATGAAGAAGCTGTATAAGCCCACGATGTTCTCGTGTTCCAGCCTGGCCTGGATCCTGGCCTCGTTCACAAATCTCTCTGAAAACTGAGGATCGTGAGTAAGCTCGGGATTCAGACGCTTGATTGCGATTTTCTTTGCCAACAGGACATCTTCGGCCAGATACACCTCACCCATTCCACCCTCGCCGAGGGAACGGATGATCTGGTAGTCTCTGATCATTTGGCCGGGTTCAAGCTTCACGTTTTGCCTCCCTTAGAGATGAGGTATCCATGGTTTCAGCGGACTTTGCGTTTCAGCGCCACGCGGGTTAAGATTATGAAGAATATGCACATCGCTGCCATGACTGCGATGTCCGGGCCCAGGTTGTCCATATTGAAGCCGATGCTTTCGGTCAGAAGAGAGTCGTCATGCAACACCAGCAGCAGCTCGAAGGACCAACGGCTCAGCATCAGTCCCGCCAGGGCTTTGACCGCCTCCGGGATATTGCCAAAGGGGACGATCAGCCCTCCCAGGATGACCTGAGGGATGAGGGCCACCGGCACCAGAGCCATGGCCGTCTCGCCAGTCTTCACCACGGCCGAAAGCGCTAAACCCATGCTGAGCGAGGTGATGGACACCAGGCTGAGCACACCGAAGAGCTCAAGGAAGCTCAGATCCATGGTGATGGCCGCGAAGCCTGTCAGGATGAGGCACTGCACCAGACAGAGAAGGGCCAGGACGCAGAGCTTGGACCAGAGGTAGGCATCGATGCTGAGGCTGGCCTTCTGTTCTCTGCGAAAGATGCTCTGCTCCGTCACGATCTCGCGGGCTGAATTGCTGCAGCCCAGCCAGATAGCCGCAATCACCAGCACAAAAAACAGGGAGGAGATGTTTTCCGCGTCTTTAAAGACCAGATGGGTAAACAGCCCTATGATAGGGGCCTGGAGCAATAATACCGCGGCGCTGAACACGTCTCTGGTTTTCACGAGGAAGGCGCGTCTGCAGAGCACCAGGAACTGGTGAAAAGCGTCGGAGCGTCCCTTGCGAAGGCCCTGAGTGTCTGAGAAGGCGGCCCTTGGGGCCAGCTCTCTGTCCGGCGGTCTGGAATACTCGCTGTAATAGCGGCTGGCCATGTATCTGTCCTTTAGCCCGTCCGGATCACGCTTTTCCAGCACTTCAAAGATATCCTCGGGATTCTGGACCCCAAAATAGCTCAACACTTCCGAGGAGGGACCATAGTAAGCCAGTCTGCCTCCCGGAGCGATGACGATGAGGTGGCTGAGGATGGCAAAGTTGACCGCGTCGATGTTGTGAGTGGTGAGCAGCACCAGGTGTCCGTTGTCGGAAATCTCACCCAGGAGCTTCATCACTTCCCGGTCGCTGCGTGGGTCCAGTCCGCTGGTGGGCTCGTCCAGAAAGAAGAACTGCGGCTCCGTGATCAGTTCCTGGGCCATGTTGACGCGCTTGCGCTGGCCTCCACTGATGCCTTTCTTTTCGGGAGAGCCGATCAGGGTGTTTTCCGTGGCGCTCAAACCCAAAGAATCCAGGATGTGACTGATCTGGCGCTGACGTTCCCCGGCCGGGATTTGCCGGCCCAGCCTGAGCTGGCTGGTGAAATCCAGCGATTCGCGCACCGTGAGCTCGCGATGGATGATGTCGTCCTGAGGCACATAGCCCAGCTGACCCTGAAAGGACTGGAGGTTGTGATGCAGCGAGACTCCATTGAGGAGCACCGATCCACGGCTGGGCCTAAGATAGCCGTTCAGCATCATCATCAGAGTGGTCTTGCCGCAACCGGAAGGCCCGATCAGACCGATGAACTGGCCCGGGCACATCCTGAGGTTGATGTCGTCCACGATGATCTTTTCCGGCACTCTGAAGCTGAGGTCCTGGGCCAAAAGGTTCAGATCGGCGTTCCAATCCTGCTTGCGCTGCCGGAACAGGCTTTCCAGGTCCAAAGGCACGCCGCCCACCACGATGCTGTCGCGTTCAGTGATCAGGGCTTTGGTCACCCGGCGGCCATTGACAAAGGTGCCGTTGGCGCTGCCCAGATCGCTGAGCTCCCAGCCCGGACCAGACCTCATCAGCCTGGCATGATGACGGGAGACGCGGATGTTGCGCACCACGATGTCGTTACCCTCTTCCCTGCCGATCGTGATGTCGCTTTTAGCCCTCAGATCTATCCCTCCCGGAGGGGTAACGGGCTCGCGTACCGCCGGTCTGGATGCAGATCCTATCACTCTGGCCAAATCCAGAGGTACATCCCGGCCCAGGGTCACCTTGTCCGTCAGCCCCACCCGCTGGATTTGGACCTTGCGACCGTTGACATAGATGCCGTTGGTGGAGCCCAGGTCTTCCAGCACGTAGTTGCCATCGCCGTAAATGCTTAGCTGGCAATGACGGGACGAGACCTTGCCATGGTCGAGCACGAAGTCGTTACTTGTGGACCGGCCGATCCTGATGATCTGGGGCTGGGATCCATTGGAGGCCATGATCCTGGCACCGCAGAAGGGGCAGAACTTGGAATCCGCCTCAAGCTCCTGGGAACACTTGTTACAGCGCATAATCCTGGCTGATCCTTCGTGAGATGGTGATTCCCAGCAGCCTGGCCTTCACTTCTCCACTCACCCTGACCCCCGAAGCGGCTTTAAAGAGGTCCACGGGCCTGGCAGAGAGGTCGATCTGTAGCGGAACTTCGGTGGTGGCCAGGGCTTTGATTCGGACTGGACTAAAGCTCTGGGCGTCAAAGAGATGTTTGCCGCCTTTGTCTCTGATCTCAAGCCGGAAGGGCAACAGGGTAAATGGCAGCACGGAGCGGTTGGGGATGCTGATCCTGACCTCGCCTTTGCTGAGGATAGCGCCGGCCGCGCTGATGTGTGTCTCCTTTTGCAGCCGCGTCAGTTGATAGGCATTCCAGGCCAGGAAGGCCAGCAGCAACGCGCTCAGGAGCAGCCAAAAGGACTTGGAACGGAACGCTTTCATTGCAGGAGGTTAAAGAGCTCGCTGGGGTTGCCGGAGTTGAAGCTGCAGTTCCACTCCCCTTCGGAATCGCGCTGTAAGATCAGCTTGCCGGGCAGATTGCTGCTGGGCAGAAAGGCCAGAGGTTTGGCCAGGTCAAAGCTGAAATCCACGACGTATTCGTTTTTGGCGTCGTCGCTGTAGCCCTCGTTGCTTATCCTGATCTTCTTTACCTTGTATTCCTCGCCCAGAATCTCCACCACGTTGCGCTTGAGGACTTCAAACTGCTCGCGCTTGAGGCTGGAGAGCTTCATATCGCAGGCCGCCAGGAGCACCAGGAACAGAGTAGCCGCTATGATATACGCACGTTTCATGGGCCGGAGGTTTCTCCTGCGGTTGATGGGGTCCCGGTAGATGGGACTGAAGCAGAGCTTCCTGGATTCGGGTTACTATCCGTGGCCGAGGAATTGGTTCCCGGGCTCTTAGTCTGCTCTTGTACAGGAGCTTTGACAGGAGCTGGGGGGCTTTTCTTTTTGTCTCCTGTGCTCCTGGCTTTATCTTCAGGCTTTGAGCCGCTAAGCGGTTCTTTTGTCTCTTCTGTCTTGTCCTCCGGCACCAGGGTCTGAGGGCTGCCGTTCTGGAATGGCTTCTCTTTTTGAGCGACGGGAGCTTTCTCTGTCTGCACCGGCTTTCTGAGATACACCACCAGCCAGTAGGCCGACATCCCGATCGCGACCAGGCACAGCAGCAGCACTCCCAGCATGGGCAGCTTCTTATAGATCGCGGGCCGGGGCTTTTCTCCCAGGTTGGATTTGAGGATCTGGACGGTTATGTTGTCGTCCCCGCCGCGCTGATTGGCCAGGTCCACCAAGCGCTGGCAGGCTGTCTGGGGGTCAGATTCCATGTGTTTTTCCAGTTCGCTGAGGCTGAAATAGTGGTAGAGCCCGTCGCTGCAAAGCAGGAAAGTATCTCCCCTGCCCAGCGTGTAGGGACCCTGGACCTCTGGGATAAAGTGCTCCGTGCCCAGCGCTTTGGTGATGATATTGCGCTTGGGATGATCGGCTGCCTGTGCGGCAGTGATGATGCCACTATCCACCATACCCTGCACCCAGGAGTGGTCTTTGGTCACCTGACGGGCTTTGCCTTCCCGCTTCAGATAGAGACGGCTGTCTCCCAGGTTGGCCACCCACCACTTGCCGTCCCGGATCAATAGCAGCACCGCGGTAGTACCCATGCCAGCGGTTTCGGGATGGAGGGCGCCGTGTTCACGAATGCTGCCCTGGGCCAGTTGGAAGGCCGTCTCGAACTCGGTCCTGGGGTCATAGGAAGCACTCAGCCTGGCAAAGTGGCCGGAAATGGCTTCCACGGCCAGGCGGGAGGCTATCTCACCCCCTTCATAGGCCCCCATGCCGTCGCAGACGATCACCAGCTGGCCAAACGCTCCGCTGTAGCTGCCGTAATAATCCTGATTCTCGCTTCTTACGCTGCCCACGTCGGAGCGGTTGCCGATCACGAAATCAGGGGCTTTTTCCTTATTCATGCGCCCTCCTATAGCAGGCTGAAAGTTCCTTCCATAGCGCCGATCTTAAAGCTGCAGCCATCGGTGATCCGGAAGCTGGAGATCTTGTTGCCGTTGATGTAGGTTCCGTTTGAAGAGCCCAGGTCCGTGATCTGGAAGCTGCCGCCCTCATAGGATATCCTGGCGTGATGGGCCGATACCGTGTTGTCGTTCAGGACGATCCGGTTATCTCCCACTCGGCCGATCGTGGCCCCGGATGAGTCGATCGTGAAAATCTTGCCGGCCATATTGCCCAGCACGATCTCCATCCGCAGTTGAGTAGCCTGTCCTCCCGGTTTGGATGTCTGGCCACCGGGGCCGAGGATCATGGTGCGTTCGCGGTCCGCGCTCATGGGTGGGACTTTTGGCTGGGTGGGAGGCCCCTGATCTGGTTGGGGCATGTTCTTGCGCTGCAGCTCTTTCTCCAATTCCAGACGGCGCTGCCGTTCCGCATCCACTTCCCGGCGTCTTTGGTCCTCAAGTTCCTGCAGGCGTTGTTCTTCGGCCAGGCGTTTGCGTTTGGCGCTTCTCAGGAGGAAATACCCTCCCGCGCCGATCACGATCAAGCCCCCGACGATGATCAAGATCAATCCCAGGCCCAGCTTGCCTTTTCCGCCTTTTTTAGACGCGCTGGCCGCTTTTCTGCCAGCCGGAGCGGTGAACCTGGCCCTGGCTTCCTGGCTGCCCATTTCATTGCTGGCCTTGATCATCAGGTTATGCTCTTTACCGTCTCCCGCCACACCTGTCACCAGGTAGCTGAGGATATAGATGTTGCTGATCTGGCGGTTTAGCCTCTCAAAGTGGGCCTTGAGGTCCGCCGCGTTGGGAGCGTAGTAATAGCTGCCGCCCGTGCTGTCTGCCATGCGTTCCAGGGCCTGCAGATAGATGGTCTCCACCTTGGTGTAGCCGATGCTGAAGATGGGGATGCCTTCCTCGGAGGCCACTTTGATCACGTCGTTTTCGTTGTAGGATTCGGAGGGATTCTCGTTTTTGCCGTCGCCCATCAGCACCAGGATCTTGCCGCCCTGGGTCTCGCTGTTCTTCAAATGCTGCAAGGCTTTGTAGGCCCCGTAATAGAGCGCCGTGTAACTGCCCTGAGGCTGGATGTCTTTCACCACCCGTTTGAGCAGTTCCTTATCGGAAGTGAAGTCCGTCAGCAGCCGATAGTCGTCCGCGTAGATCGAGATGCCGATCTTGTCCACGCTCCTCACCCTGTCTATGAAAGGCAGGATCGCCTCTTTGACCATCTGGATGGGCGCGCCGCGCATCGACCCCGATGTATCGATGCAGAGCATGATGTTTAGTCCCAGACCCGTCTCGCCATAGCTGGTCACCCGGATGGAATCCACCTGGCTGGCATCGACGGCCAGGCTGAAGTTTCCGCTCTTCAGGCCCGGGATAGGCTCATCCGAGCTGTCCAGCACCTGTACGGTGCTCACCATGCTGGGGAAGTTATCCGGCACGGATTTTACGTGCTTGACGTTGAACGCGGCCGCGGAAAGACCCAGGACCACGATCAGTCCCAGGGCTGTGAGAAATAGCTGTTTCATATCTGCTCCCTGCCCAAAGGCTTAGATTACTTTCAGCTTGAGCTTGATGTTACCGATCCGGATCACATCGTCGTTTTTAAGTTCCAGCTTGTCTTCGATCAGGACCTCATTCACAAAGGTGCCGTTGGTGGAGAGATTGTCCTGCAGCAGAAACTTCTCGTCCCGATAGAGCAGCAGGGCGTGGTCTTCAGACACTCCCGGTTGAGCTATCACGATGTCGCACTTGGGGTTGCTGCCGATCTTGTGACGTCCCACAGACAGCTTGAAATCGATCCCGGCGGGGTTGATGTCATAGGTCACCAACCAGCCCACCAGCTTACGGATCCCGGCCTGAGGAGTCTCGGAGGTAGCGGAACCGGCCACCGGCACTCCAAAGATCATGGTCTTGTCTCCGGCCGCGCTGGCCATGCCAGGCTGGGTGGGGCTCAGCTTGGGAGGGCTCATGTCGATGACGGTCTTGTCTCCCCCTCCGGAGCTCATGTCGATCTGGGTGCGGGCCCCTCCCATGGTCTGTGAACCGGATGGGCAGTAGGGACAGTTCTCCAGGCCCGCGTCAAAGTTGTGGCCGTTTTTGCAGGTCTTATAG
>Ga0209311_1002855_pt1 | contig 12114 bp, 5 predicted proteins | sample AD_UKC045_MetaG_FD_184417 | JGI IMG/M metagenome (GOLD analysis project Ga0209311, IMG submission 184417) | Active sludge microbial communities of municipal wastewater-treating anaerobic digesters from USA - AD_UKC045_MetaG (SPAdes) (version 2) | ecosystem: Engineered > Bioreactor > Anaerobic >... | reverse complement strand
TTGGGATGGAAGACGTAGAGGGAGTTGATGTTGCCAAACTGGTTGTCCGTGGCGATGAAGTATTCTTCTTCGTTACCCTGCAGATCGGCAAAAATCCAATTGGTGGCGGGGCTGTCCAACACGTGTTTGTATAGCGGATTCAGGACGTGGGTGTGGAAGTGGCCGGGGGGACGACACCCAGCCAGCATGATCGCTATAAGCGCCATAACTGATACGGCAATGCTACGCAAAAATGACTCCCTTCAACGTTTATTTCCAAAGAACTGATCTTTGATTTGCTGTCAATCAAAAACACGGGAGCCGTTCAGGAAGGCTTGTGTCGCTCTTCGCTCTTATTCATGTGGCTGAATCTGGCCCATAGCTCTACCGGGGCAAAACCAACTTAGTTGAGGTTGGGTCCGGCTTGCCTGACCTGATATCGCGATCAAGGGATAAGGGAGGACTGGCAGGGAAACAGCAATGCGCTGAATGGCATGGAATTAGATCATGTCGCGCGGACAGACGAGAGGGGTAGGCGAATTACTTGCTTGAATGCCGTCCCTGAATAGAAGATTAGTTCTTGATACTTGCCAGTGCCGCGGCCAGTTTGCTGATCTGGGCTGCTCTTTCCAGCTCCGGAGGGGCTGGATAGCGCTTCTCCGCGTCGTATTCAGCGATCAGGCGCATTAAAGCCTGGCGGATGGAGCTCTCCGATTCCATGGCGCAGATATAGTTCTGGCCACAATCCCTGAGCAGCGAGGCCGCTTCCTTATGAGCCGGCACCATAGCCAGGATGGGCCTTCCGGCCCTGAGATATTCAAAGATCTTGGAGCTCAGAGTCCCCTTGGGGCCGCTGCTGTTGAGCGTGAGGAGCAGGACGTGCGAGCTCAGCATGGCCCGAATGGCTTCCCGGTGACCGAGCTGGGGAATAAACTCCACCAGATCGCTCACTCCGCTGCTTTGGGCCTCCTCCACAGTCTCCCGGAAGAAATTGCCGTAAAGCTTTATCCGGGTATTGGTTGGCAGAATACCTTCGCCTCTGAGGGAACTTACTGCGGCGTAAAACTTGCCGAGGCTGCGCCGCGCGTAGATATTGCCAAAGTAAGCCAGATCAAAGCCCTGACCGGGATGGTTGGCATCCAGGCCCTCGAAATCCTCTTCATCCCAGCCGTTATAGACAGTCAGACACTTGCTTTGCAGCCCAGCGCCAAAGGCCTTGCAGATATCCTCTCCAATGCCTTGGGTAGCTGTAACTATCAGGCTGGCATGACGATATAGCCTTGCTTCCCAGTGCCTTGAAAGGCGTCTTTGCCATCCAAAACCCTGCAGCTCGTAATCTCCCAGCAGGGTCCAGTAATCCCGCATGTCCAGCACCAAAGGCAAGCCGCTCTCTTTGGACAGCCAGTATGCTCCCAGTCCTGATGAGAAGGGCCCGAGGGAGATGTAGATCAGGTCATACTCATTCTCCCGCAATGCCTTGCGTCCCGTCTGAAGCAGGAAAGGCAGCCAGCCGATCTTGTTGTCGATGGGCCACAGCCTCCTGATCATCAGTTTGGCCTTTTCAGGAGTATTCATATAGATGCGGGAAGCCTCATCGCTGCTGGCGGGACGCAGTTTCTTGAGCAGTGCCATGGGATCTGCCGAGCGCGTCCTGAAGAGCCGTCTTTCGCTCTGCTGGCTGGCGAGCGTCTCATCCCGGTAGAGGTATTCCAGATCGGCCACGGTGATCACGTCGATCTCAAATCCTGCCCGGCTTAGATACTTGACTGTCTTGAGGTTGCGCAACACAGCCGGTCCTCCCAAAGGAGGATAGAAGTAGCTGAGATAGAGGACGCGTTTGGGCATTAGCGCTTTGCCAGCCGGCTGGCCAGGTCCAGGAGCCGTGGTTCCACCGCCTCCCAGTTGAAGCGACTTTCGATCAGGTCGATAGCGCGGGCTTGCATCTTTTCATATTCGTCATGGGGCAGTTTGAGGATTTTAAGCGCTGCCGCGGCAATGGCTTGGGAGTTGTATTCACAGAGCTCGCCGATACGGTTGGTCTCCACCAGGTCCCGCATCAGGGGAGACTTGGTACTCACGACCGGCAGGCCCGCCGCAAAGTATTCCAGCACCTTCAGAGGAACGGCGCGTTTCATTCTGCGGCTGGCGGGATTGAAGGTCCAAAGCCCCACCCGGCTGCGCTTTAACAGCAGTCCGATCTTCTCGGCGGGAATCCAGCTCTGATAATAGATCACGCCGGTAAGGTTGAGATCGTTGACCGTATCGTTGAATTCCTTCTCCACTCCGGGATCGTGAAACTTGCCGAGGATCAGCACGTTGAGCCGCGGAATGTCCTTTCGGAGCAAAGATACGGCCTGGAGGATGCGCAAAATTCCCCGGTCTCTGGTGAGGCCGCCGATATAGATGAGGTCAAAATCCGTCTCGCAGAGCAGACTGAGCTCCAAAGGCGTCTCGCAGTTGTAGTCCCAGACGTGTTTCACAGGGTAGTTTGGAATGGCGATGGCCAGTTTACGTTTGGATTTGGGCACTGCCTGGTCCAAAATCTTGTCGCTCACGCCAATACAGGCATCCGCTCTGCTGGAAAGCCAGCGTTCGCCCATTAGATACACGAGCTTCATCAGCCATGAAAAGGGAGGACTGAAGCGCTCGGCAAAGGCGTCGGCGAAGAACTCGTGGATGTCGAAGATGACCTTGCAGCCCAGATGCCTCCTGATCCGCATTCCCACCAGCATCGTGAGCGGCTCCACGCAGATCACCAGGTCCGGCCTCAGATGGCAAACTTGATTGTAAAGCTGCCTGAGCGCCGCCCAGGGAGAATCGGAATCCACCACGATCTGATAGGGGTTGACGCTGTGCTGCCTAACTCCGCTGGCGCAAAGCAGATACACCTGTCCCAGCTTGGCCAGACTGAGGGCGATCTTGTAATACAGCCGCACGTCCGTGCTGTGGTGGGAGTTTGTAACGATGCATATCTTCATGGCTTTACCTTCGTCTTTACTCAAACAAAGAGGCCTGTATTGCTGTCAAGCTAAATCTGGACTGGGAGGGTTTCTGAGCTGATGATTCTTTTGAAAACAGAGGGACAAAGAGACAGAGGTTTTGGAGAGACAGAGATATGAGAATTAAGAATGCCCTCCCTTGTGGAACCGGAAACTTCCTCGTTTCCGAGGGCGGTAACGTCGATTTCCCAATCGGCGCGTGATTGTAATGCATCACGCATCACGTTTAAACACAGAGAAAAGCAGAGATCAAAACAGAGAAAAGCAGAGGATTTTCTAAAACAGAGGGACGGAGGGACAGAGATGTTTGAGGGGCAGAGAATGGCCTCGGAAGTCTGCATGGGATTCGCTTAACGCGTAACTCGTAACGCGTAACTCCATAGCTATTGTCCGTGCCATGCAATTATTGCCCATTCTGGTATGATTATTGCTGTATATTCCTTTCAGAGGTAATGCGATGCGGTACTTTAGATTATACGCTTTGTCGATCCTGATGCTTCTGGCCTGCTTGCAAATCCAGGCCAGAGAACAGATGCGGATCAACCGCGTAGGTATCACGCCAGCCATACCTTACAGCTACGATCTGATGGGCGTGATCGGAGATTCCCTGGCTTTGTACAACTATGCGGTCACCGATACCAGTGTGACCATCCAGAGGGGCATAGTGACCCCGGACGCCCTTGTTAGACCGCTTCAGACCGTCTACACCTTCACCGCTCCCGATGATTGGGAGCCTTTCAACGGCTTCCCGCTCTACCAGAGATTCAAAGCCGGCAAGCTCTTCCTGGCTTTTCTGGCCGGACATCGAACTCTGGTGTTGATCACCGACGCCCAGGGCACCGGTCAGCACGTCTTCATCCATTACGGCGTCAATCTGGAACCAGAACCGGGCTTTGTGATTGTGGATGAACAGCTTGGCTGGGCCGCTCATTTCACCTATCCCGGCGGCGGACCTGTGAAGGTATTCCGGTTGGATTTCAACACGGACACCCTCCAGCCTTTCTATGAACAGGAGACGACAACTTATTCCGGCTATAGCGTTTTTGAACTGGCAGGCGGATACTATCTGATGACCACTCAGGTGAATATCGATCTGCCAGATCTGCTGGTGCATGGAACCCAGATTGTCAACACCTATCCGGAACAATGGTGGCAGTACGCTCCCTACTATCTGATGTCTTCTACGGGGGCGGTCACTGACCAGCTCAGCTACATCAGCATTTCGGACGGACTGGACCGCAATCAGAACTGGAACATGCTGGCCTGGGTGGAGGACACTGATCTGATCACTGCCGCTATTCCTAACCCCGGCGGCAATCCCTACAGCTATGGATATCTCTACGATTTTGTGCCCTACACATCATTTAGCTTCAGCAGCATTTATGGCATCGGAACTTCTTATCCATCCGGCTTCAGAGAGCCCAACACCGTCAAAAACTGGCAGCTTGTCAACGGCGTTCTGGAAGACATGGGCGGCTTTCCAGATCTGAGCGCCTACTCCGGGGCCCGAAGTTTCTTCCGTCTGGATGAGCGCTACGCGGTGGCCATCAGCCAGGTGGACCAAGGCCCCCACAGCTTCTGCCTCATAGATTACGATGATTTGAGCGTGCGCGCCTACAGCTATCAGGTGGGCTATTATGGCTATACACGGTACTCGGACGACCACTTCTACCTGATCGGCTACGACGGCCGCGTCCATTGCTTCGCCCTCGAATTGGGCTCCTCCACTCCGGATGATCAAATCCCCCCGCCCGTCCTGAAACTGAGCATCCACCCCAATCCCTTCCGCGAAAACTGCAGCATCGAGCTCTCTGGCCTCAAAGCCGGTCCCGCCAGGCTGAGTGTCTATAACCTCCGCGGCCAGCTCATCCAAACCCTCCACCATGCCGATCTCCCTCCCGATCCGCTTTCCGTCCTATGGACCCCAACCGACTGCGCCCCAGGTATCTACTTCATTCGTGCCGAAGCTGGTTCCCAGACACTCACCAGGAAAGTTTTGCTGTTAAAATGACACCATGCATCCGTTTACACTGCTGTATGCTGTCATCGTAACCATCCTTGCAACAACGGTGGTTGCGAAACTTAGGAATACTAGAGGCCTATGTGCATGAGAATTAAGTCGATAATAAAGCTTGACACCGATCAGAAATGTAATAGATTGACCTTAGGGGATTTCGTCATGAAAAAGCTTATGTTATTCATAGTAGCACTACTTGCTGCTGGTGGCATCCTGTCAGCAGAGCTCGCCTGGCCACAACCAGTCTCGGTAGTTAGTTATGACAATGTGAACTACCATTCAATGAATATCTCGCTGCAGACCTACGACGGCTGTCATTTGCTCACCTGGTGGCAGAATGACAACGGGGTCACAGGCTTCAAGCTTTGCCTCTTTGACGGAAATTACCAACCTCTTTGGGATGAACCCCTGGCATTGGGTCCCTACATGGAAGGCATGGTGGAAACATCTGACCAGGGTTTTGTCGTGGCAACTATTCCATACTCTGTACACTCACTACGGGTACTGAAAATCTCCCGCACGGGTGAATATCTATGGGGCCAACAGGGAGTCCCAGCTCTGGACGCTTATATGTACGTTAACAATGAGGTGACAATGGCAGCCGATCACAATGGAGGTGTGTACGTAGCTAGTTACGGTACTGAGAATAGCGCTCGTCCCAGTGTAATTCAACACTTGGACGCGACTGGGGCTCGCACTATTCCTGGCGCAGGTTGGTCTATGGGGGTTAACTGGTGTAGTGGGTTCTCCGATCTGATGGTCTTACCGGATAATAGCATGATTGTTAGCTGGTCAAACAACACCCTCAATACGGTAAATATGCAGCGAGTGAGCCCTACCGGACAGAATTTATGGTCCCAACCGGTCACAATTACAGGTTTTAGTTGGGGAAAGATCTGCGCTTTTGCTGATGATAGCTTCGCCTTGTTTATGTATTCCGCTGGCATAGAAGCGCAGCGCTTTGATTATTCCGGTTCGGCAATCTGGCCACAACCTGTTAGTGTTTTGACTCAGACTTATCGCGGAACTCCAGCCTTAGGTCCAGACGGTTCGATATTTTTCTCAGCAGTCTCCTATGTTCAGAAGATCAACCCTAATGGTGCAACTCTATACGGTAATGGAATAAACCTCGGGGCAGTGGCAGGAACTTTGTCTGAAATTACCCAACCTATGCCAGATAACGCTGGTGGCTGTTCAGTTGTGGGCATTAGAGATGACAATCCCAAGAACGTTGTGGCATTCCACGTCGATGCTGCTGGCGCCTTGACACATCAATATCTTACGGATTCTTACGACGTGAAGCAACACCCTACAGCTCACAGATATGGCTACAACATTGGAGTGGAGTGGCACGAAACCGCAATCAGGCAAAAAGGTATAAAGGTGCAAATCCTTGACCAGCAGTTGCAACCCCAGCTTGATCCCAATGGAATGGGTCTTTTGTATAGCGATGGTGGATCGGTGCAAGACTTGCGTATTTTCGCCCGGGCCAATGGCTGCGCGGTGACGTGGCAACAGGGAACAACCTCTCAAACCAACCCCAATTGGGACCTTTACCTGCAGATTTATACATCTGGCGGACAGTCGGTTCTCGGTAATGGAGGGATTAAAATAAACCGTCCGGGTTACACGCCGGAAGGCTCAAGGCTGGTGAGATGCAAAAGCAACGAGACCCTGGTGCTTTGGACTGAGCAACTTAATGGGGTTGCATACCAACGCTACCAAGTGTTTTCTGAGACGGGGAACATCATGCTTCCAGAAGGTGGGCTGCCTGTTGGGATGGGTGGCCATATTATTAGTTCAATGGATATCGGCACTTATCTTGACGACTGGTATATGGTTGGCGCAATCGCAAACACCATATGGTGCCAGAAAATGGACAGTAATACCTATCTTTGGGAAGATGTGTTCCAGATCACACAAGCACCTCCAGGGCTCACGAATGATGTGACAAGCCTCCAGTTGAACTGGCCCTGGATGACATGGGCTGTAGGCAACACCAGGTTGGTGGCCTGTCTGGATGCAGATTTTCATATCCGGCCTGGTTTTCCACTATGGGGAATGGACTTGCCGACGCAGTATGAGTCTGCAAACATTTACGGTCATAGATTTAACGTCATTGGAGAAAATCTGCATGCGCTGTTAAATTATAGCAGGTATGTCGATTACGATTACTTAGATTACATCGCGCACACCATGATCAACAGCCAGGGAAGTGTGATGTTCCCCCTGCAGGGAGTGATGAGTATCTACACATACAGTTGCAACGTGTTCACCTTCAATGGCTTGGTTTGCGTTGGGTATTATGCGAACGGTTATTATGTACGTGAATATGATACATCCGGAGAACTTGTCGGCACCCACCGCATCATTTTTCCAGGCTTCGGCGTCGATGGGGTTGCTGTGCTGGGAATAAGTAACCTCTCTGATGGCAACCTGTTGCTTATGGTATTTGCAACTTTGGACAATCAACATACTATCATGCACATGTACCTCACTCCGCAGTGGAACCTTGTCCAACCGGTAGATAGAATTGTCCTCAACACTGCGGATAACACAAGCCTCGTAGCTTTCAATGGAGATCGTGCCTGGGCGGCTGCTCTATCAGGATATGATTATTATGGTTCCTATAAATACGCTACTATCAACTTGCAGGGCGTTAAGTTAGCTGGTTCTCCCAATCCAGATTCCGATCCTCAGGTTCCGGAATTGCCGTATCTGGAACGCTGCTCTCCCAATCCTTTTAATCCCAGCACCTTGGTGCCATACAGCCTGCCAGAATCAGGACCGGCTACCATCAAGGTCTATGACTTGCGGGGCAGAAAGGTAGCTACCCTCCTGGATGAATATGTGACCGCTGGCAAGCATAGCGTGATTTGGAATGGTAAGGACTCTGCTGGAACCGACGTGGCTTCCGGTGTGTATATCATGCGTCTGGAAGCGGGTGAAAAACAGCATACCCGCAAAGTAACGCTGATGAAATAGGCTGTTTGTCCTAGTTCAGTTTTTGAAAGCTTTATTCAGATCCTCCAGGCTCAGATAGCGATAATCAAACCGGTAATCCGGATACTGGGCTCGCAGCTTGCTTGCTTTTTGCACAAGGAGCTCTTTGTGGATGTTTTTCTTTTGCAGCTTGACTTCTGCCAGCACCATCAGTTTGGTCGCGTCGTTCACGGCCACCAGATCGATCTTGTTTATGAAGCCGCTCTCCCAGTAGGAGCTCACCCGATTATATTCTCCGCTCTGCAAATAGATGTCCGCAAACAGCCGTTCCAGCCAATAGCCGGCAAACTGAGAATACTGCTCCCGGAAGCGATCTTTCAGATATTGAGTGTTGGAACTCTCCAGGGCGCTGCGGTAACGGTGGAAGAACGCGAACCAGAAAGCCAGGAAGGGATTGTCCAGCTTGTATTTCACCGATCTGCTGCCCGGCCTGGCATTGAAGGGACGGCATTGGGTAATCAGGCTGTAATCCTTTTCCAGACGCTCCAGATGGCCTCCCACCCCACTTTCCAGGATGGATTCTATCTCCACTCTGGAGGTCTTTCCGCAGGCGATCAGCTCCAGGATGGAAAAATAGACGCCATAATCCCTGCCAAACTCCTCGATCAACAGGTTTTTACCCTCATCGGCAAAGACGGAGTAGGTACTGAAGATAAGTTTCACCGCGCTGTCTTTGCTCAGCGCCCGGGCGTCTCTTAAAATCTCAAGATAGCGTGGAATAGCCCCACTGACTATGTAGGCAGCCAGCAGGTTTTCAGCGGAGAAGACCTCTTCTTCCCTCAAAATCTGGGCCAGAGTCGAGATCGGAAAGGCTTTGAGCCTGATCATCAGATCGGCCCGGCCATATAGAGGCTGCTCATATTCCATGAAAAGCCTGTGCATCATGGAATACACCGAACCCGATACGATCACATGCAGGCGGCTGCCTTGCTTGCGGCTGTCCCAGAGATTCTGGAAGTCGGCAAAAAAGCCCGGGTTGACCTGCAACAGCTCCTGAAACTCATCTATGACCACGATCAATTCACGCCGCTCTCCCACATCAAAGAGCAGCCTGAAGATGTCTATCAGCCGGGTGACCCTGCCATAGCTGCGATGCTCAAACAGCTCTTCAATATAGCCCATAAACTCATCACAGAGCACTTCTTCGCTCTTGCGTGAGATAAACAGGTACAGATTGTCACGTCCTTCACAAAAATGCTTGATCAATCTGGTTTTGCCGATCCTGCGTCTGCCGGTCACAACCGTCAGCCGGGAAGCGCTGTGTATCTGCTCATGCACCTTTTGAAGAGCGTTGAGCTCTTGTTCGCGATCATAAAAACGCATATCGTAACCACCGTTACAGTAATGATGGTTACAATATATGCCATAAGCCTTTGCTGTCAAGTGCGATTTTATGATTAATTCGCAGAGACCACTCCGCATGTCTGTAGCACGGACGTGGGGCATAAGATGATGATAAAATGAGCTGCACCCTTTAAGTTCGATCGGACTCAAACAGCGCTGTTTATTCCTGTTCATTTACCCAGGCTACGCACTGCCTAAACAGCCTATCTTCATGTTATTCAAACTATCCTTCTCCGCCTTCACACTTCTGCTCCACCCTTGCCCAGGCATGGGTGATGTAAAGGAGGGGCATAGGTGGTGTAAAGGAGGCTGGAGGTCAAGCTCCGATTTCTTCTACGGGTGCTCTACGGGTCCGACCCGTAGAGCACCCGTAGAGCACCCGTAATAGGATTGGGGAGCTTCAGGTCCTCAAATGACACAAAGTGCAGGGCGGTTGCGCAGATCCGTATCACTGGCTTTGGAGCTGGCGCAAAAACTGGCATTTTAAGTTCCGTAGGAACGGTGTTTAGATAGATACGCGTGCTCCTATCAATAATCGGAGTCCCATCGGGACGGCAGTTTAGATTAGACCAGTAAGATGATAATGAGTTATAATTATATGCATTTATCTATCTAAACTGCCGTCCCTACAGGACTCATCTTTGTTTGGGACACCGGATCTATCTAAACTGTCGTCCCGCTGGGACTCGTAAAGAATAGGGCCACGATAATCAGTTTTTTCACAAGCTCTTCAGCCGGTCCTAGCATTGACTTTAGAGCTTTTGCGAAAATGCCGTCTTGGAGTTCAAAGCCCCTAAACAGGTGATACGTTTATCTCTATACCTGACGGGGCTTTGGACTTGCGTGCAGGACACGGAGGAGCAATTCTCCCTTCGTTGTACTGGTTGAAGTCCAAGCGGCCCGCAAACTCGTTGTCATGCATACCTTTATCGTGGCCGCTTGAACTCCAACGGGGCTTTGATAATCGCTGGTTTTGTCAGTTATTTCACAAGCTCTGAAGCCAGTGTTACAATTATTCAACAGTCTTAAGATTATGATATGGCGTCACATACACGAATAGCAACTACTGCCACATACGCGGTTGTTTGATATCCTGTCAACCCCGGATGGAAAACACAACTCTGCCGCTTTGATCTGCAACGGGATCATGCGAGCTTTGGCGTTGTCAGTTTTCGAGTAAGGTCTAAAGCAAATGATCCTCATCATTAGTCAGACATGGTGATGGGAAAGGCGCGCAGTCAAATAGTGCTTGACACCCATCCCCATATGAATATATTGAGTCAAAATCTTTGAACTACAGGAGCTAAAGACACATGAAACAGCATATTACAGCCTTCGCCACCCCAGCGCATAGTGTGAATCCGATGCCCCTGTTTGCCTACGTTCAGCCTTAACTGAACCCCCAGCCCAGACAAAAATCGGGACATACCCATCCCGGTAAACTCGCGGCATCGTCGTCCGCAACTGATCTTCCCTATAGAACAGCTGGTACCCGTTCCGGCATAGTGCGCCAAAAAGCGCTTCAGAACAGCGTTCAGGCTCTTAAGAAAGCCTTTACAGAGGCTGAAACAACCTTCACAGAGAAACCCCCCGGACCCGTTGCCACTTTCCAATTGACAAAACCGGACTCGTTTCCGGTCAGTATTATCCACCCCAGCTTTCAAACCATGGAGTAAGAACACCATGTCATCATTTCGTTTCGTTTTACAATATATGAAAGGCCAGCGTTTGCCATATTTGCTGGCCATGCTCTGCGTGATCGGTGCCGCCATCATGGGCATCGTCAATCCGCTCATAATCCGCTACACGGTGGATACCGTGCTGGGCGGCAAAGCCAGCGCCTTTCCCTTTGGGATCGGAGAACTTATGGACCAGTGGAACCTGGCCCAGGTCACGCGTTCGCATCTCTGGCTGGCCGCTCTGGCAGTGATCCTCGTGAGCCTGGGTGCCCACAGCCTCACCTTTCTGAGGGGAAGGCTGAGCGCCAAAGTGTCCGAGCAGTTTGCCCGCAGATTGCGCGACGGCCTCTACGATCACATCCAGAGGCTGCCATACGCCTGGCACAGTAAGGTGCAGACGGGAGACATTATCCAGCGCTGCACCTCTGACGTGGACACGGTGCGCCGGTTTATCGGTCTTCAACTGGTGCAGCTGGGCCGCGGTATCTTTATCGTGTTGCTGGTGCTGCCTGTGATGATCTCCATGAGCCCTCGCATGACGCTGATTTCCACAGCCGTGGTGCCGGTGATCTTTGTGTATGCCTACCTCTTTTTCAAGCAGGTGCGCAAGCGCTTTCAGGAAGCGGATGAATCCGAAGGCTATCTCACTACCGTGCTGGAGGAATCGCTCAACGGCATCAGAGTGGTGAGGGCCTTTGCCAGAGAGGATTATGAGGTTAAGCGCTTCAACGGCGCGGCGGACGACTATCGCCACAAATGCCGCAAGCTGATCACCGTCCTGGCCTGGTATTGGGCCTCTTCAGACGCGCTCTGTTTGGGCCAGATAGCTGCCATCACAGTGTTTGGCATCGGCTGGGTGATCGACGGTCAGATCAGCCTCGGAACCCTCCTGGCTTTCAGCACCTACATCAACATGCTGCTCTGGCCGATCCGCGAGATGGGACGCATCCTCACCGATATGGGCCGCGCCCAGGTTTCGGTGGGACGCCTCAGAGAGATCATGGAAACGCCTGTGGAAGAGATGGATGCGCCGATCAGGATCGGGAAGGGAAAGAGGATCAAAGGCGAGATCGAGTTCAAGGACCTCGGCTTT
>Ga0209311_1002847_pt1 | contig 12137 bp, 7 predicted proteins | sample AD_UKC045_MetaG_FD_184417 | JGI IMG/M metagenome (GOLD analysis project Ga0209311, IMG submission 184417) | Active sludge microbial communities of municipal wastewater-treating anaerobic digesters from USA - AD_UKC045_MetaG (SPAdes) (version 2) | ecosystem: Engineered > Bioreactor > Anaerobic >... | reverse complement strand
GCGGGGGCCGGGGCCGGAGCAGGCGCGGGGGCCGGGGCCGGCGCGGGGGCCGGGGCAAGTGCTTTCTCGGTAACCGTGGTGACATCGATCGATTCATTGTCTGTGATTACACCGGAGGCTTCCACGACTTTGCCGGCTAGTTGTTCCACATCGGCCACTTTTGCACCGGTTACCGTCACCACCTCGCCCATAAGCGCAGCAATCGCCTTGCCGTCTTGGCCCTTGGCTAATGTTATTTTAATCGAAACAATATTGTCCTTCACTTCCACCAGGCCCGTGACCGTGGCCGTGACCGGAGCTTTCGCGTTTGGCGTACACGCGCCACCCACAATGGTCAACACCAAGGCCAAAATGGCCGTATAGGTAATAGCCTTCTTCATTGCCTTCTCCTTTTTTCTTTCTTCGAATTTTATTGCCTGACCGCGGCACGAACTGTGCCTCATCGCTTTATATATTCAGAAGTAGGCCCGTTTCATGTCACAAAATTCAGTTCGTTTCCACCCGGAAAATTCCGGAAGCTCCCCGGCAAACCAGGAGAACGTGCGCATCACTTGCTCATCAGGAATGCCTGCTTGTTTCCCCGCCCCGCCACCTGGCCGGAACGATTAATGGACCAGGCATCATTAACCACCCATCCTGATCCCGCGGGAAGCAAGTCGTTCAAATCCACCAGTTCACCCTTATCCCAGCCGAATGCATGCCAATCCCCAGAAGCGATTTGTGAAGTGCCGACAATATTGCCATCCGAATTGATGGCATATGCCATGCTGTCGGTCCCACCCAATGTCCCCAGATCGACCATGCCATTTGTTACATCCCAGCGGAACGCATGCACGGCAGTCCCCGTCTCGCTTTCTCCCACCACTTCCTCCGAGGAATTGATGCTGCGCGCGTTGCTCTGGGTCCCGCTGCCTAACACCCCTAAATCCGTCATGCCATTTGTTGCGTCCCAACGGAACGCATGATACTTGCCGGAAGCAAGGGTCGCGTTGCCTACCACCACGTCCGCGTCGTTGATTCCATAGGCATACGCTTCATCCCCGCCAAGCGTGGGCAGGGTGGTCATTACATATTGATTTCCGTCCCACTCGGCAAAAAATGCGCGGTACTTGCCGGAACTGTTTGTGCCATACCCCGCAATATTCCCGGAGGTATTGATGGCTTGGGCCACGGTCGAATCACCGCCCAGATTTCCAATGTCCCGCATCTCATCAGTCGCATCCCAGACGAAGGCAAGCCGTTCGCGCAGCCACTCTTCTGTCAACTGAGCACACCCCACCACGGTCCCGCTTCCATTGATGGCAAACGCATAACTGTGCCGTCCGCCCATGGTTCCAAGCGCCTGCATTCCCAGTGTGGAGTCCCATTTGTAGGCCCATCGCCAGTTGCGCGACACAAGCGGATAGGAATATCCCGCTACCTCTCCCGCATCGTTGATGCCGAAGGCATAACTTATTGTTCCCCCAAGAGTGCCCAGCGATTGGATGGTCCAAAGCGTGCCCACGGAAAAAAACGAAAAATGAGTGGTTTCGAATTGAATACACGGAGCAGGTTCCTCAATATAGCGGACATTGAGAATGCCTTCCGTCTTCCAGGCGCCATTCGTCACATCATAGAAAACAGCCCCGGCATTCTGCCCGGGTGTTAGGGGAGCGGCCAGGGGAATGGTGACGATCGCGGGCTGGCTCAACGTCACTCCCGAGGGCCCAATCCCCAAGGTAGCAAATACATTTCCTAATTTGCCTTGTTGACCAGCCGGTATCCCCACCGCCTCACAAAGCGTCAAGGCCAGGGGTGCGGACATGCCCTCTGCGGAAATCTCCACACTAGCCCCGTTCAAGGGACTTTCCGGATGATCGGAAACCGTTACCTTGCCGCCGCTCTCAGGGAAAACCGTTTCCGCCGCAAGGATTGGGCCTTCCGTCACCGTCACTGGCACGCTGACCGACACCGATGCGCCCAATTCGTTCGTAACAGTAAGCAACGCCGGGTAATTACCCGGGAGAACCCCCTCATATACATGTGAAATGTCTTGCCCCATGCCCGAGGTGGAATCGCCGAAATCCCAGTCGAACCGGACCGATCCTCCTTCGGGATTGCTGCCTTCCGCATGAAAATTCACCGTAAGGGGAACAGGCCCCCCAATCGGATCGCAGGTGGCTGCCGCCACTGGAAGCCGTTCCGGATCAACCAGCACCTGAACTTCCGCTTGCGAAGGAAAACCATTATTATCCATCACGACCAGCGTTGCGATGTACGCATTACTTTGGGTGTATTGGAATTGCACCACTGCTTCCTCGAAACCAGCCTCCAATCCATCCCGGGAATCCACGTCCCAAAAATAGGAAGCAATACCCCATTCATCGCTGGAGGCGGAACCATCCAGCGTCACCGTCAATGGCGATGCGCCTGAAACAGGCGTCACACTTGCTCTGACAAAGGGCGCCAATAGATCCTGTACCCCATCGGCGCCGCCGTCGGCCCCCATGTCATTTCGGGACCCGTCCAAATCAAGGCAGTCACTTCCCGGATCGCCGGCGTTCCGGCACAATGAATGGACTGTTAAGTGAAAGTTGTTCTCCTCCGGCGCTACAAAACGCGGATCCACCGAGATGTCCTCCGCCAACAGGGCAGGTCCTTCAACATCGTGTCCGTTTAAAAAATAGTCATTGAAACCATTGCCCGTCATGCTCCCGGCATCGGCAACCACGGCCATATCATTCTGGCAGAAAATATTGTTCCGCCAATTGCTGAAAACCGCCCCGGCATTGCCGCGAATGCCTATCACGTTCTCATAAAAAGTGTTATTGATTACGGCAAGTGACGCCTTCGCGTCCGCTTCCATTCCCGTCCCGAGCCTGCTCAAAACACAGTTTGTCACTGTGGCTGTGGCGAAGGACAAAGCCCGCACACCTGTTCCCGAATAATCAGATATACAAAATCCGTGCACCATACTTCCGTTATCCAGCGTCAGAAGCGGACCCAACGCTTCTCCAGGAGAAACCAAGTGCGTGTGATACGCCCCGTAAAGGCTGCACAAGGTCATTTCCGGTTTAAGAACAACATGTTCGTGATATATCCCTGGAAAAACCCGGATAATACCCCCGGAACATCCCGACGCAACTGCCTCGGCAATGGTATTGAATGGATGTTCCCAAGAACCATCTTCCAGATCCGAGTTGTTCGCTTCATCGACAAATACTTCTTTCAACCCTCCTTCTCCCTCGCTTTCACTTTCCCCCTCACTGCCTTCCCCTTCGCCTTCATTTATCCCCTCCCCGCCTTCGCCGTCTTCCCCCCCTTCTCCTCCCCCTTCGATCACTTCGCCATCCGTTACACCTTCAAATAAACCTTCTTCTTCGGCTTCACCCTCTCCCTCGCCTGCACCTTCCTCGGGTGAACCTTCAAAAAACTCCCCCTCCCCTTCCGTTCCGCCTTCTGGTTGACTTTCCCCTTCTCCCTCACCTTCCGTCTCCCCTTCCTGACCCCCAAATACGGAGATATATTCCGGAACCAATCGTGTGTCGGTGCCCACCGCAGTCGTTACGGTGAGAGAGACGGTGTAGTTCCCTGGCGTTACATAAAGGTGGATGGGATTGCCTTGATCACTGACGCCGCTATCCCCAAAATCCCACGCCCATTCTGTGATCGGCTTGCTGCCCGGCGCAGACAAATCGGTGAAGGCAACCGTCAATGGCACATTGCCCAAAACAGGGCTTGCGGTGAATGCGGCCACAGGACCTTTGGCCGGAGGACACCCTGTCAGAATTCCCAACAAACACACTGTTGCATAAAGGACTACGAAGTTCCTGGGTAAATCAAACCGCGAAAAACTCTTTTGTCCAACACAGCCTGCGGTACCCATTTTCCCTCCCAGTATAACAACCTTTTGGGCGCTGATTACCCTGACATATACGCATTCCTTGCACCTATGCCAGGGATGCGGTAATTCCCGGCCACATTCCCCAGACAAATTCCACATATCCCCTATTCTTGCCGTATGATACTCAGGAGTCAAGTTGCGGGGTTGCCATGCGCCTCATAGACGTACATTGCCATCTCGAAGCGGAAGAATTTACGGGCCAACTCGACACCCTCGCGTAAAACGCCCGCAAGGTCCGCATCATTAAAACGATCACGGCGTCCACCATCCCTAAACAATGACACGTCTCTCGATCCATCGCACAATAGTATCCCGAAGTGGCCTTTGCCTGGGGCATTCAGCCCGGGCATCGGGAAGCCGTCGCCGGTTTGCGCAATGCACGAGATGCAGGCGCCTGCGCCATCGGCGAAATAGAACTCGACGGGAAAATCACCGAACCCTCCTTGGAAATTTCCAGAATCTCCACCGGCGCCAGAAGTATCTTTTCCACTACTGCGGACACCACAATTTCTTTGTTGTCCTTGATTGTCGCGGTGGCTTCCACCTTTTTACCCGCCAGTTTTTCGACATCAACCACCTTCGCGCCAGTTACCGGCAACATTTTGCCGGCCAGTGTGGCTATCGCCTTTCCATTTTCGCCCTTGATATGAATAACTTTAATTGAAACGCCCTATGCGCTTCCTCATCTACTGTATTCGAGGCATTTTCGATATCACTGCAAAAACATCTCATACCCCCCCTTTGGCTCGACTGAGGTCAAGCCGGATTCATTTACTGTTTGCCCTGCCAGGAAATAGCCTGACAGAGGGTGAGGAGGTTTTCATGGGGGGTATCGCGGGGGATTTCACATCCCGCACCGATCATAAGGCGATTTCCCACGCGCGCGTAGAGTTCCTCCAAAGCCTGCCGGATTTTTTCCGGCGTGGATTCCATCACCCCACTCACGGGATCGAGGTTGGTCACGATAGTCTGCCGGGAGCCCAGTATTTCCCGCGCGTGACCCAGGTCCACCTGCCAATCAAGATCAATGATATCGCAGCCAAGTTGGGCGAAGTACGGCAGGAGATGCGTGGTGTTTCCACAAATGTGCAGGCGCGCCAGCCCGCCGTCCCCATGAATGGCGTCCACCAGTTCTTTCTCACGGGGAAAAATGTACTCACCATAGGTCTGCGGGGACACTTGGCTCGCAATGGCATCCCCAATCCCGATAGTGTCCGCGCCCCGCTCCAATTGCGCATGGGCAAAGGCAATCCCTGTCTTGACACAACGGTCCATAAGGCCCCCCGCATACTCCGGATCCATCATGAGATCCATGAGAAACGTGGAAACACCGCGCAGGTCGGCGGCCTCCGCCGCAGGCCCTTCGATCCACCCTAGAATGGAATATTTCCCGCCCACCACTAGCTTATACGCCTCCACGGCCTTCAGCCGATCCGTCATCCGGACCGACTCCTCCGGGCAGGCTTCTTTAAGCCTCGATAAATCCGGATCGCTCGCCAGCGGCGGCTCTGCACAGCGGGGAACACCGTCTTCGACATATTCGATCTGCGCGCCGAAGCCCTCCGTTTCCCGGTAGGGATCGGAAATGGCGCTCACCTGATCAAAACCGAAAAACTCCGCGCACCGCAGATTCGCTTCCACCAAAACCCGGTAATCCGAGGCAAATTTTCCATAATTCGAACCAATATATTTCGCGGCGAACGCCATTAAAATAGGCAATCGCGGCAAAATATCAGCTTCTCCTGTTTCTATCAATGAGCAATATCGTTGATACGGTGTGCAGGACATTTTCTTTCACCTCTTGTATTCTGTTTCACTTCGAGTATAAAGAGCCGCAAAAGCCCTTGGCAATCTTCGACACCCTCTCAACAACACCATACCCCTGCTCCCATCCCGGGAAAAAGTGTTCTGCCGCGCCCTTTGCAGGTATAATTACGTAGCGAGACGGAACGGGAGCCTTTTATGGCCAAGGATCAAGGGAAACAACTGTCCAGGGCGTCGCTGGCCGCGATGCGGGAACAGATGATGGCGTTCGCCGACATCGCCCTGTGCCAAATCCGGATGGACGGCGTCATCATGTATATAGACCTTGGTATGCTGAAAATCCTGGATCTGGAAGACTCCTATGACAATCCAAAAGAATTAATTGGGGAGAATATCACCTCGCTTTTCCATTTGCGCTGGCCCAAAGGCAAATTAAGAACTATGTTGAAAGAGAAAGGCGAATTGCGCGGCGTGGAATATCCCTTTCAAACCCTCGCTGGCCGGGAAAAATGGATAGCTATCGATGCACAAAGCTTCCAGGATGCTGACGCCGGGGAAGCCATTGTCCAATTTATCGCCCGCGATATCACGGTGTCCAAACAGGAAGAAGAAGCCCTCCGTGAGAGCCAAACCCGCTATCGTCTCCTCACCGAGGCCATGACGGATTATGTGTTCACCGTACGGATGGAACATGGAAAACCCATAGAGACCATTCACAGCCCCACCTGCGTGGAAGTGACAGGATACACCGCCGAAGAATTTCAGAACGACCCCTACCTGTGGATTCGGATGGTGCCCTATGAAGATCAAAACCTGGTCCGCACACAGGCCGAATCCATCCTTGCCGGAAAAGAAGCCCCGGCCATTGAACACCGCCTGCTGCGAAAGGACGGCGCCTTGCGCTGGGTCCGCAATACTTCCGTCGCCCATCATGACGCACAAGGAAACATCACCTCGTATGACGGCTTGGTGCACGACATCACCGACCGAAAGCGGGAAGAAGAAGCCCTCCGCGCCAATGAACAACGCTTCCGCCTGCTAATCGAACACATGGGCGATACACTTTTCCTACACGATAATGCTGGATATATCCTCGATGTGAATCAACAGGCCTGCGACAGTCTGGGCTATTCTCATGACGAACTCTTGGCCCTCCCCCTGACTAAATTTGACACCGGCCATGACCTGGAGGCCCTTCAACAACATTGGGCCGAAGCGGAACCAGGACATCCCATAACCATGGAAAGCGTCTACCGGCGGAAGGATGGTTCCGAGTTCCCCGTCGAAATCCGCGTCACCGAATTCGAATCCGGCGCGCGCCGCATGTTCTTGTCCCAAGCACGCGACATCACCAAGCGCGTCCGCGCCGAAGAACAACGCCGCGAACTCGAATCCCAGGTGCAGCAGGCACAGAAATATGAAAGCCTGGGCGTGCTGGCAGGCGGCATCGCGCATGATTTCAACAATCTGCTCATGAGCATCATGGGCAACGCCGAACTGGCCAAGGGAAGCGCCCCGGAGGATTCCCCCGCATCCCATCATCTGTTCGAGATCGAGCGCGCCTGCCGCCGCGCCGCCGACCTCTGCCAGCAAATGCTCGCTTATTCCGGACGCGGACGCTTTATCATCGAACGCGCAAATCTCAGCCGGATCGCCGAGGAAGTCGCCCACGCCATTATCCCGGCACTCCCCCCCGGCATTTCTCTCGAACGTCACTGGGATTCCAATCTGCCCCTTTTGGAGGGAGATTCCATACAACTCCGGCAGGTGATGCGCAACATCCTTACCAATGCCATTGAAGCAATGGAGAACAAAAAAGGCGTCATCCATCTGACCACCGGCACACGAACACTGTCCCGGGAAATTCTTGCAAAAGCCATCGCCAGCCAGCCTCTCGCTGAGGGGCAATACGTCTTTCTCGAAGTGCGCGACGAAGGATCCGGCATGACGCCGGACATGATCCCCAAAATATTCGACCCCTTCTTCACCACCAAGTTTATGGGGCGCGGGTTGGGGCTCGCCGCCGTCCTCGGAATTATGCGCGGCCACAGTGGTGCAATACTGGTCGAAAGCACTCCCGAAAAAGGAAGCGTCTTCACCATCCTTTTCCCCATAAAACTCTTATCCGGCGCCCCGGAACTCGAAGAATATCATGCGCCTCAACCCTGGCGCGGTGAAGGCACCATCCTGATTATCGACGATGAGGATGCCCTCCGAACCATCGGCCAACGCGTCCTCGAACGTTTCGGATTCACGGTCATTACCGCTGCGGACGGCGAAGAAGGGCTTGAACGCTTCCTGACACGAAATGAAGAAATTGTCGCCATCATTCTCGATTTAACCATGCCCCGCATGACTGGTGAAGAAGTTTTACGCGAGATCCGCCGGCTTAATCCAGGTGTACGGGTCATTATCACCAGTGGATATTCCGCCGAGGAACTGGAAGAACGGTTCAAGGACCAAAATGTCACCTGTTTCCTCCAAAAACCCTATCCTACCCTGTGTCTCGTGGAAAAATTGCGCCAGGCGCTGGAAACGGAGTGAACAACGTGGAGTATGTGCGGATTCTGGTGATGGGTGCAGGAGCCATTGGCTCCGTTACCGGCGGATTAATGGCAAAAGCAGGCCATACCGTCACTCTCGTGGGACGGCCCGCCCACATGAACGCCATCGCCGCTGAAGGATTGCGCATCACCGGCATCTGGGGGGAACACCACATAACCACCCTCAACCCCCATACCGATGCCGCCTCCCTCATGCCCGGAAACTACGACATCATCCTGATGGCCGTGAAATCCTACGATACCCCCGCCGCCATGAACGCCATCCAACACCTCGTTGACGAGCATACCCTCGTGTGCTCCTATCAAAACGGCCTCGGAAACGCTGAAAACATCGCCGCCATCATCGGATGGGAACGAACCATCGGCGCACGCGTCATCTATGGCGCACGTCTCACACAGCCCGGCATCGCTGAAGTCACCGTGATTGCCAATCCCACCGCCCTTGGCATCTATCATCCCGCCACTCCGGCGGACCGCGTCCGCGCGCTGGCCGAAGCCATGAATGCGGCCCTCGTTCCCACCATCTTTACAGACAAGATCGCCACCGCCCTCTGGGGGAAAGTCGCTTACAACTGCGCATTGAATCCCCTCAGCGCCCTCCTAGACGTGCCCTATGGCGTCCTTGTGGAAACGGAATATACCCGCAGTATCATGGAAGAAGCCGTCCACGAATTGTATGCCGTGGGCCGCGCAAAGGGCGTCGCCCTCGAACCCGATACCCCGGAAGGATATATGAAGTTGTTCTACGAAAAACTGATTCCGCCTACCGCCGCCCATTACGCGAGCATGCGCGAGGATTTCCAGCGCCGCCGCCGCACCGAAATCGAGGCGCTCAATGGAGCCATCGCGCGCTACGGGCGCGAATGCGGCGTGCCATGTCCGGTAAACACCCTGCTCACCCGCCTGGTGCATGCCCGTGAATATGCCCTCGGCGTGAATATCTAGAACCATTTCGTGAAGATTGAATGCAAAGATATTTTTTGTTGAAGATAAATAACGGCTTTTCTTTCTTTTCTCTCGAAAAAGAAAGAAATAGCAGGCAACAGCACGTGTGAGAAAAGTGTGAACACAGAAAAGCAATCATCACTATTTTATGCCTGGCTCGTCGTCGGACTGTTATGGTCCGTTGCCCTCCTGAATTACCTCGATCGCATGACCATCACCACCATGCGCGACTCCATCAAGGCCGACATCCCCATGACCGACGCGGAGTTCGGCCTGCTCACGTCCGTGTTTCTCTGGGTTTACGCTTTGCTCAGCCCCGTTACGGGATTTCTCGCGGATCGCTTCAGCCGCGTCGGCGTGATCATCGTCAGTCTGTTCGTGTGGTCGTTATTGACTTGGCTCACCGGCCACTGCCACTCCGTCCACCAGCTCCTCATCGTCCGCGGACTCATGGGCATTGCCGAAGCCAGTTACATCCCCGCCGCCCTCGCCCTCATCGCCGACTACCATCGCGGCCCCACACGCTCCCTCGCCACCGGCATCCACATGAGCGGCATTTATGCCGGTGTCGTGCTCGGCGGAATGGGCGGCTATATCGCCGAATATTTCGGATGGCGCCTCGGATTCACCCTCTTCGGCATTAGTGGAATCGCTTATGCCTTCGTGTTGATGGCCCTCCTCCGCGACGCTCCAAAAACCACTGCTACAGCAGATTCCTCCCCTTCGCCCGATGCGCGCGTCACACCTCTGTCCGCACTGCGCGCCCTGGCAACCCAGCCCTCCTACTACTTGCTCCTGATCCATTGGAGCCTCCTGTCCATCGCCGGGTGGGGCATCGTCGGATGGCTCCCAACCTACCTCCGCGAACACTTTAACATGGGACAGGGCGCCGCCGGCATTTCCGCTACCGGCTACATCCAGGCCGCCGGATTCCTAGGTATTCTCCTCGGAGGGCGTTGGGCCGATCTCTGGAGCCGAACCAACCTCCGCGGACGCCTCTTCGTGGTCGTGATTGGATTCCTCGCTTCCGGGCCCGCCCTCTTCATGTCCGCCTCCACCGATATCTTCCCCCTAGCCATTGCCGGCCTGATCGTCTACGGCCTCTCCCGCGGATTCTCCGACTCCAACATGATGCCCATCCTCTGCCAGGTCGCCGACCCCCGCTACCGCGCCACCGGATACGGCATCATGAATTGCGCCGCATGCCTCACCGGCGGCGTCATGATCTATGTCGGCGGATGGCTCAAAGATCACAACGTCGATCTCGGAACCTCCTTCCAGTTCGCCGCCGCCGCACTCATTATCGCCGCTATCCTCCTCCTGATTGTCCGCCCGCGCCATGACGTCGAATCCGCCTGAAATATTTCGAGCGACGCCGCAGGCCCCCTTTGTTTAAGCATGGAGGATGGTGAAAAACACAAATCAAGTCTCGACTCTTGGTCCCGTAGAGAACGGCACTTTTACGGGTGCACGACATTTTCGTGGGTTTTCGCCTTCACGAGTGCCCGTAAGCGCCCAGATCGCCGACTCTAGCGCTACGAATTCACGAGCGATGCCCGTTTTTTCGAGTGTTAGTTGTATTGTAGTAGCACAGACTACAATTTCCCGCTGGGAAAACGAAGGATATTTCCAAAACCCACTAAAATGTCGTGCACCCCACTTTTACAGAAGGTTTGAAGAAGGATATATTTTTAAGGTAGTGTGACAGAATAAGCGTTGCGTACCATTTCCTTGCCCAAGGCTTATGCAACAAAATGAAATATGCGCTCGAGGAAACCAGGCAACGTGCGGCAGGGCCGTTGCGCAATGGAGGTTCAAGGGACATGATAAAACAGTTCATGATGGGCGTAAGCATAATGGCAATGTTCATGATGGTGTTCTCCAACGCCGCGGATGCCGAAACAGGCACCATCACCGTAAACATTAATCCCGCTGATGTGGTCTCCGCCGGTGCACAATGGACCCTGGACGAAGGTGTCACATGGCACAATAGCGGGGACACCGTGTATGGTTTGACGATTGCCTCCGGAGACAACGGCACCACCTACACGGTGCAATTTAAAGATGTTGATAATTGGACTACCCCTTCTCCAAAACCCATCAAGCTTACCGAAACGGCTCCGGTCAAAACCGTCTCAGTCACATATTTACAAACTATTTGCCGGTACAATCCGCCCTTTCCGGCGGTGGGCGAACTGGATTTCTGTGCAATCGTCGGAGATTACGAAGACGGCTCCAATAACATCCAGGCGGCCCTCCAATTGGTGCTTGCTTTAATGAATTGTGACGAAGATCCTCAATATTGCGCGCTCATTTCCGCCTTGAAATGCGCCACCATGGATATAAATGGACCGATTGTAGACGATTTGCCCACCCCCAATGGCATCCCCGATGTCATAGCGGAATTGGCGTTGATCGCTGCGGTTTACAATAATCCCGGCTTTTCTTTGCCCAACGGATTAACCCACGCCATCGTGAGCGATGCTTTAGTGGCCAACTATAGCCTTATTTACAACTTGGTTTTTACAGCGCTTACAGCAACAGGATATTGTCCCATTCTCAATGCCTTAAGTGACGCCAATAATTTATCCATACATCTCTCGATTCTACTGGCCGGGTTTGCAACACAGGGCGATGCCGATTCCATGAACGCCCTCATGATGATCGCAGGGCTCCTGAGTCAAATCGGCATTCCCGCCCCTGATCCAACAGATTTTATTACCGTTGAAAATGGCGCCAAATTCGGCCCGGGCGGCGATGCCGATGGCGACGGTTGCATTAACTGCCAGGAATATGCCGCATACGGCGCAAATCCGGAAGACTATATTGCCAACGCTTTGAATCCTGCAGTGCGCCCCACAGAATGCGCTGACACTTGTCCTGCGGGTGAAGGCGAGGGTGAGGGCGAAGGTGAAGGTGAAGGTGAAGGTGAAGGCGAGGGTGAAGGCGAAGGTGAAGGCGAAGGTGAAGGCGAAGGTGAA
>Ga0209311_1002833_pt1 | contig 12177 bp, 11 predicted proteins | sample AD_UKC045_MetaG_FD_184417 | JGI IMG/M metagenome (GOLD analysis project Ga0209311, IMG submission 184417) | Active sludge microbial communities of municipal wastewater-treating anaerobic digesters from USA - AD_UKC045_MetaG (SPAdes) (version 2) | ecosystem: Engineered > Bioreactor > Anaerobic >... | reverse complement strand
AACCGGCATGGTGCATTCGGCTTCAACCCGGCGGCCATCAGGCAAAAGCGCCAAAAGTTCGTAAGTTACACCGGGGATGAGCCGCAGCTTTTCACCTTCTTCCGCATAGATGCCGCCCCCCTGATGCCTGTATGCCACCCGCTGCTCCCCCCCCTGGATAGAGAGCTCCGCTCCTGCAATGCCCCGGTCATCGGGCAGGGGATCCATGCTGCGGCTGGTCTCTTCCAGACGGATGATCGTCTGCTGGGAATTCAGCAGCAGAAGGGCGAAGAGATTGACCTCCGGTTCGTAATTGAACTCATTGACATCCGGCCCCTGGTCGCACGCCAGGAGCAGGATGAAGGCCGGGAGGAGTGCTTTCAAGAGTCTAGAAGGCAAAGTCCACCCCCACCGTCGGCAGAAGCGGGAACATGGTGACCGTCGTCAGACGGGACGGATTGACATCATGATCCCAGAAGTAGAAAAAGACATTCTTGTGATTGTAGAGATTGATGATCTGGAGATAGGGCGAGGTGGAGATTCCGAAGAGGCGCCCCTGCTTGCGCAGGCTTAGATCCATACGGTGATAAAGAGGATAGCGGGCGCTGTTTCTCCCTCCCGGCCGGTCCGTTAACTCGCCTTTGAGAGCGTTTTCATCGAGCCGCCACTCGTAGTGCATGTACTTGCCAGGCATCGGGGTATAGGGCATGCCTGAACCATAGGAAAAGACGGTGCCGAGGGTCCATCCCCGGCCGAGTGTGTAGTTGAGCACAAGATGGAAGGCATGCCGCTGATCATACTTGGGATAGTAGGATATCATGCCCGATTGCCGGCGGGTCCGGCTCCAGGTGTAGCCCAGCCATCCCTGCAGGTTGCCCGTCTGCCGCTTGACCATCAATTCAACGCCCCGCGCCGTGCCCTCCGCGATAAAATAGTCATCCGTCGGGTCAGAGGCAATCCCCTGTTCATTCAGATCGAGAAGGCCGGAAAAGGTCTTATAATAGCCTTCGAAGGTGAAGATCAGTTCGTGCGGCAGCCACCATTCCAGACCGGCGACGTTATGTCTGGCGGTCTGGGGATCGTAGGAAGCGTTGATGGGCAGCCAGAGATCCATCAAGGCAAAGTTCTGTTCACCGCTGGCCACGGTTGTGAGATATTGGGTGTAGTGGCCAAAGCTCGCCTTGAGGGCAAGGTTGGAGGTCAGCTGATACTGCACTCCCAGCCTGGGCGAGAGGAACCAGCGGTCGCCGAGGCTGTAGTGTTCAGCGCGGGCTCCGGCCTTGAGCATCAGCCGGGGATAGAGCTGCCAGTGGTCCTGGGCGTAGAGGGCGAAGAGCGCCGGACGGGAGGAATAGGAGAACAGCTGATAGTCGTTGATTGAGATGCCGTAGGTGAAATCCAGATCGGAGTAGGCTCCGCCGAGCTTGATGGTGTGGCCGCTGAGGCCGAAATAGTTGAAATCGGTGCGGGCACTGTAATCGTCGATCTCGTTGTTAAGGGCCAGATTGGCCGACCCGCTGCTGCTGACGACCGCACTGAGCCTGTTTTTAAAACGGCTGTGTGAAAGCAGGGTCTCTGCAAAGAGATCGGGACGGATAATGTAGCGCCAGTTCAGGCTGGTGGTGCGGTTCCCCCACACCCAGTCCAGATCCACGTCCAGTTCATCTTCATCCTCTGCCTCCGATGAAAAATCGAGGACATCGTCACCATAGAAACCGCTGAATGTCAGCCGGTGGCGATGGGAAAGATCGAGATTGATCTTGCCCTGGAAATCGTAAAAATAATAGGGAAAGGCGTAGTCGCTCTTTTTGAAGACCTGATCGAAGTAGGTCCTCCGGCCGGCGATCAGAAAGGAGCCGGCCGGAATGGGGCCCTCGACCATCGCCCGGGCGGAGAGGAGGCTGATGCTGGCAACCCCGCCGTACGATCGCGCATCCCCCTCGCGGTTGGTGATAGAGAGCACCGACGAGAGCCGGCCCCCGTATTCAACCGGAAAGCCACCGCTGAGAAACTCCAGTTCCTTGATCGCGTCCACATTGAAGGTGCTGAAGACGCCGCCGAGATGGAAGGGATTATAGACACTGACCCCATCCAGGAGGACGAGGTTTTGATCCGGGCTGCCCCCCCGGACGTAGAGTTGGCTGGAAAAGTCGCTGCGGCTGACCACCCCGGGCAGCAGCTGCAGGGTGCGAAAAACATCCGCCTCGGCCAGAGTCGGCACTTGCTGAAGCTGGCGCATGGAGAGGGATGTGGTGGAAATCTGCACCTCGCGCTCAAAACGCTCTCGCTGTGCGGTCCGGGTCACCTCCCCCATCTGAATCGCCACGGGAGTCAAGGCGATCGCCAGCACAGTGTCCTGGCCCGCGCGCAGCCGGAGTTCCCGTTGCCAGCGCTCATAGCCGAGCAAAGAGACGGTGAAGAGATAGCGCCCTTCCTCCAGATGCGGGATGACGAAATAGCCGCGCAGGCTGGTGAGGCTTCCGAACCGCGTCCCATCCAGATAGACATTGGCGTAGGGCAGAGGTTCGCTGTTGGTGGCATCGCGAACGAACCCGCTGATGGATGCGGGTTTGACCTCTGCGCCTGCTTGCACCCCGCCAACCCCGAGAAGAAGCTGAAGAACCAAGAGAAGAACGGGGGGTTTTACGGGCGGGGCTTTCATGGCGGATGGCCGCAGGACTAGTTTTCGATTTTAACTTTATCGAGTTCCATCCTGACTGATCCCAGCGGCGCACGGCTCTTGATCCGAACCGGCAAGCAGCGGTCGTCCATGGAGAGCCAGATCCACATTTCTCCCTTAAGCTCCTCCGTCGAACCGGGGCGCTTGCCTGGCACCAGCAGCAGACAATCGAATTTGCCGGCCGGCACCTCGATCTTTTCCTGTTTTTCGACCGTCATCGTCAGGGGATAGACGTGTTTGTCAATATAGCTGTCCAGGTCGATCTTCTGTCCGACTTTCAGATCAAGGGTGCGCACATAATAGATGATCGAGAGGACATCCTGACTGTACGAGGGCACGGCAAGGGTATCCTTACCCTCAAAGGCGCGAGCATTGAGGGGATCGAAGCGCGCTTTGCGGAAGGCCTTGAATTTTCCCTCCCGCAGAATCCGCTCATATCCCCACGGGAAGAGCCCCTCGCAGTCGAGAATGCTCGTCATGACGTCATCCACCCGATAAAAGCTGGAGAAAAAATCGTTGGTCCAGAGCCGCATCGTGAGCAGATAGGTGCTGCGGCCGTTATATTCCTCCCCATCCTTCAGCCAGAGGGATCCCCGGCCGGCGCTCAACTTGCCGAAGTGAACCCGGTATTCCAGATACTCTCCCGCCTGAAACTCCTGGTGCGGAAAAAGGCGCAGTTCCTCCTGATTCGCGGCTTGAGTATAGCTTTGACCATGGAGAGCGAAAAGGGCGCCGCAGAGCATAGCGAGCGCCCAGGCTGTTTTATTCCAATTTTTCATGTTTTCCCCGGCGGTATGACCGCGCTGTTCAGGAGTTGTTCCTTTACCTTTGCAAACACCCGGTCGCTGGTTATTAATTCCATGCAGTTGGAATGGGCACAGCGCTCTCCCGTGCATTTTCCGCAGGCCGGCAGCGGCGGCGTCAGCACAGAGTCCAGATGTCCATACGGTCCCCAGCGCACCGGAGCGCAAGCAGCCAGCGGGCAGTAGAGCCCGACCACGGGACAGCCCACGGCGACCGCCATGTGAAGCGGCCCGGTGCTGTTCGCCACCAGCAGATGAGCCCGGCTCAACAAGGCCAAAAGCTCCTTGATCGAGAGCGCACCATCCAGCCGCTTGGGCTTGCTCTGCATCATGCTGCATAACCGGTCAACGAGCGGGGCCTCCGCTTTGTTCCCGGTGATCACTATCGCAAGAGACAGCTCCTCCTGGATGCGGTCGGCCAGGATGGCGAAGCCGGAGAGGGGCCAATCCATCGCCGACCCGCCGCTGCCGGGATGGAGGACAACAAAGCCGCTGCCGGGTGAAATTCCAAGTTCTTCCAGCCGCGACGCCACCGCTCTGTGCGCCTCTTCAGGAATGTGGAGGTAAAAACCGATGTGATCGAGCGGGGCGCCCAAAGCACGGGCCAGATCGAGATTGAGATCCAGCTCGTGGCGGCCCGATTTCCGGCGATGGTGAAAGAGCCGATGATTGAAGAGGAAAGAATAGGCCCGGTAGCCGGTGCCAGTCCGGTGGCGAATGTGGGCCAGGAAACAGAGCAGGGCCAGCCTGAGGGAGGGATGGAGAAGAAGGACGGTATCGAAACGGCTGCTGCGCACCAGGCGCAGCAGCCGAAAAAATCCTGCCAGGCCGGCATGCTCGCCCGAGCCGTCATCGAGCAGGATCTCGTCGGCATGGGGGTGTCCGCTGACCAGCTCCCGGGTATAAGGGCGCACCATCATGGCGATAAAAGCGGAGGGGAAGGCCTGGCGCAGCGCGGTGAGGACCGGAGTGGAGAGCACGACATCACCGATCCGGTCTGTCCGGATCACCAGAATCCGCTCCGGTCTATAGCCGGGGGTTTTCTTGCCCGTCGAGGTCAATCGCTTTCCAGCACAGTATCGATCTCCAGGCTGGAGATGGCGCCCTCGCGCAGTACACGCACGGGCAGCCTGGTCACATCGACCACCGTGGAGGGCGTCGTCGAGAGGGTTTCGGAACCGTCGATGATCAAATCGAGCTCATCACCGAATTTTTCATTGACCTGCTCCGCAGTCACCGCCGGGGGCTCATTGCTCCGGTTGGCGCTTGTGGAGATGATCGGAAAACCGCTGCTCTTGAGCAGCGCCAGGCAGATGGGGCAGTCGGGAATCCGGATGGCGATGGTGTGGGAACGATGAAAGGGCGAGCCCGCCAGCTCCCTGGATGCGCGAAAAACCATGGTCAAGGGACCAGGCCAAAAATTCTCCATCAGACGCTCTGCCGCCTCCGGTATCTCCTCCACCAGATCGCCGACCTGGATGATATCGGCTGCGATGACGATCAGGGCCTTGCTGCGATCGCGGCTTTTTAGATTGTAGATCCGGTCAACCGCGGCAGCGGAAAAGATGTTCGAACCGATGCCGTAGACGGTTTCTGTGGGGTAGCCGATGACTCCGTCCTTGCGCAGTATGCGGACAGCGCGGCTGATCAGATCGTCCTCGGGCTGCTTGGGATTAATTTTGATGGTTTCGCTCATGCTTGCTCTTCCGCTTGATGAGATTGCTCAGCTCCGCAAAGACCATTTCGGGCGGAATCCCGGTCATGCATTTATGCGTACCGATGGGACAGCTATTGCCGCCGTGAATTGAACAGGGCCGGCAGGGCAATTCAATTTGAACGATCACAGAGCCCGCGCTGAGGGGACCAAAACCGAACTCCGGTATGGTGGGACCGAAGAGAGCCACCGCCGCCGTGCCCATGGCGGAGGCGAGATGCAGGGGGGCGCTGTCGTTGCTCACCAGCACCTCCGCGCGTCCTATCAGCTCGGCGGACTGACGCAGGCTGAGCTCACCGGCGCTGTTGACCCAGAATCCGCTCAGCCCATCGCTGATCTCCGTACACAGGGTCCGGTCGCCCCTGCTGCCGATCCAGACCAGACGCCATCCGGACGCCAGGACCATCTCCGCCAGCCTGCGATAGGATTCCGCTGGCCAGCGTTTGGTTGCCCAGATCGATCCCGGCGCGATGGCAATGAGCGCACCGGTCGTCCCGCCCAGGCTGGCCAGCATCCGATCGACAGCAAGATGGTCGGCCTCGTCCGGGAATATCTCCGGCGGCACCAGACCCGGCTCTTGGCCCAACGCTCCAAGCAGGGCCAGGTTTCTCTCAACCTCATGGCGCTTCCGGTTATAAACCACCCGGTGAGTGAAAAGAAAAGCAGCGCTGCTGGTGGTAAAGCCGACACGCAGGGCCGCCCGCGTCCACCAGGCTAAAAACGCACTGCGCAGGGAGCGGTGCGGTACCAGGACCAGATCATACCTTTCACGCCGCAGCCGTCCGGCCAAAGCAAGCAGGGAACGCACGCCCGCATCGCGTCCGCGCTTGTCATAGAGGATGAGACGGTGCAGCGCGGGATTTTTCTCCAGGCTGTTCGCGGCTGACGGAATGACCAGGGCGTCGATCGACGCCTGCGGAAAAAGATCATGGCTCGCCCGGATCAAGGGCGACACCAGCACGACATCACCGATAAAGGCGGTTTGAATGATCAGTATCTTTTCAATCTTGTGCAACCGGATTCCCATCCTCTGCCAGACCCGCCGGGGGTGATGTCTTCCATCGCTTGTGCATCCACAGCCAGTGGTCGGGATGGAGACGGATATACTTTTCTAGCAATCGGGCGTGCCGCTGGGTAAGCTCGTGAATATTCTCGGGCGTGACCCCCTGCAGGTCCCGATGATCGATCTCCTCAAGCTGAAGTGTATGCCGGCCCACTTGCCCGCGCACAACCACGCCGAAGATGAGAGGCGCCCCCGTCTTGAGTGCGAAAAGGGCCGGCCCGGACGCCGTCGAGGAGGGCCGATTGAGGAAATCGACAAAAACTCCCTCGTTGTGCGCATCCTGATCCGCGAGGATGGTCACGAACTTGTTGGCTTTGAGGGCGCGAAAGATCGTGCGCACGCCCATACCCAGATGGGTGATCTCCACCCCCCAGCCGGTTCGCGTCTGATTGATGAGCTTGTTGACCAGGGGATTGCGCTGGTCGCGCGCCAATCCCACCATGGGAAATCCCAGCCGGTGGATCACGGCGGGGAAGAACTCCCAGTTGCCAAAATGTCCGGAGAGGCAAATGGCGCCGCGGCCTTCATGACCCGCGCGCTCAAGCAGTTCACCACCCACAACGCTGATATACTCCCGGTAAAAGTGGTCGTCCATCTTCGGCATGCGGATGAACTCGACGATGTTCTGGCCGAAGTTGCGGTAGACCTGTCTGCAGATAGCACGTACCTCGTCATCACTTTTTTCCGGGAAGGAACGGGCGATATTCTGCAGCGCCACCTCCCTGCGGATGGGGACGATATGATAGACAAAGCCGCCCAGCCCGACGCCCAAACGCAGGGCGAGCCGATGCGGCATGAGACGAACCGGAAAAACTAGGAGCTGGACGAGCAGATACTCGACGACATTCTGGATCTGTTTCATCTTGTAATGTACTGAAATCTGCAGAAATATTCAAGATCTGATTCCATCCTCCCCGCCGGGCTCCCCTTCCAGCGGCTCCTCCTCATCATCCTCTTCGTCCCGGCGCGGCATGAGGTGGGGCGCAACCCAGGGGGTCTCGTATCCCCCCTCCCCCTCGGCGGGCAGGCGCAGTACATCCCCCTCCCCGAGCTGGCGGGCGCTCTCCCATTCACGCAGCTTGCGCCGGTTGCGCCGACGGACCAGCAAGACCACAATGAGAAACAGCAAGGGAAGAGCGAGCCAGATCAGTTCGTCCACTTCGCTGAGCCAGAGCCACTTTTCCGTTGTTTCAAGATGGCCGCGCCATTCCTCCTCAAATCCGCTCATCGTGCTTCCGGTGGCGCGCATGAAGATCGCATCACTGCTCTCGCCCGCGGCGTACCCATCCAGAATGGCGCGCAAAGCCTCGATATCATAAGTGGCCAGCAGGTAGCGCACCGCTGAATAGCTCTGTTCGTAGGCCAGTTGGGCGCGATCGCGGTGAAAATTGAGGACCTCATCGATCTCCTGCAGCGGTATCAGCGATCCGGTGGCGAGGGCGCGCGAGATCCGACTTCTCTTTTCGTACTGTTCATGCTCGGAATAAAAGATCGCCAATCCCTCGTCGAGCCAGCGCGGCAGCTCCCGGTTCCCGAGCCGTTGATGAAGCAGCAAGTGTAACAGCTCATGCACCAGACTCTGGCTGTAGGAGGATTCAGGGCGGTCCCAGCGCGGGGAGCGGACCATCATTGTCGAGGTGGCAGGCACAGCGAAAGCCTGGGTCCATTCCGGCATATGGCCGCGCAGATAGTCCCTGAAGCTCTCCCTGGTCGGAACAATCATGACGCGGAGGGTATCGCGGGGTACTAGTTGCAGATCATGTGCAATCTCCTCAGCGGCCCGCTCCAGAATGGAACGGGTCTCCTCCAGCAGCCGGCTGTCTTCTATAGTGTAATAGATAGAGAGAGTACCGGAGCAGTGCCGGAGGTAGCTCACGCCCTCTGTTGAAGCCGTAGCCGCGAAGGAAAAGGCGAGGAGAAAGGTAATAATGAGGAGAGCCAGCGGGACTCTCATAGCGCATCCGGCCTGTGCAAATATTCGCTGACAGCAGCGCCCATAGCGAGGATCTGTTCCATGGCGGCTTCGCGCATGCACTCGGGATGATGTTCAGCACATTCTTGCAGGCGGCATTGCCTGAGTTGGGCCGGACAGCCCTTCGCCGCCTTGAGATCGCCCCGGGCCCGCAGCGCCATCTGCAGCTCCTCCTGGGGGAATCTGCGGCCGCGCATTTTGATGCCGAATTCGACGGTCTTTTCCCACACAAAGCGGTGGGCTTCGAGCAGCCCGGCCGGGGGCAGCGCCTCCAGCTGCTCCTGCAGACCGACGCCGCAGAGGAGCGCGCGCAGCAGATCCAGCTTTGTACTATAGGGCAGCGCCATGATCATCCCGTCTCCAGCAAGGTCATTGGCTTCATGCCTCCATACTCCTCACAGCTTCTCCAGCAGCAGGTCGAGCAGGGTCGTCACCACCTTGCGGACGCTTGCCGGTTTGTGCCCCTGATAAAAGAGAAATCTGGCGGAGGAGGAGAGGGCAATGTGCGGCCGTACTGCACTCTCGGGCACCGGCAGGGGTTGCAGGCCGTGATCGGCCGCGATCACAAAGGGAGCGGCAAAAGAGGAGGAGGCGAAGGTGACCATCTCCCGGCAGGCGGCATAGGCCTCTTCATCAAACCAGTTGAAGCAGAGCAGATACCCCAGCATCTTGCGGCCGACCAGATCCCAGGCGAAGCTGCGATCATAGCCGATGCCGTAACAGTAGAGCACCAGTTCACGATTGATCGGCATTTCCCCGAGCAGGATGCCGGCCTCGGTCTCATGAAGGATGGGACAAAAAGAGTGCAGAAATGCGCCTTTGCCGTCACCCTCCGGTCCGACGACGACAATCTCAGCCATACGCTGAATGCCGCTTTCTTCGGATCGTCGCTGCATAGGGATGAGACCTTATTGAAGGGGCCGGGAACACCCCCTGCCGCGGCGGCAGGGAGATGATGCCGGCAGATAATCAGGGTCGATGGGCGAGAAGCTTCTGGCGAATAAGCAGCAGATCCGCCCGGTGCAGAAAAAGGGTATGGGTCAGGTTCGGGGAACCACCACCGGGCGCATCGGAACCATCAGCCTTCAAGAGAGGTTTTTTTTTTGATGGCCGTTGCGGGTGAAAAAAGAGGCCATGCGGGAGTAGGGTTCGGCCGACCTTTGGCGCGATTCCGAAACCTGCCTTATCATGCTGCTGGCGATGAGATCCGCATCCGAGGCCTTTCCCGGTGAAATCACGATCAATTTCCGCTCCCAAAGCGCCTGGATCACCTCGATGGTGCGCAGCTCATCCTCGCCGAGTGAGGCGACCAGCAACCGGATGGGCTGCGGCCGTTCGAGGAGTTCCCAGATGCGCGCCTCCCGCTCCGGCAGCTCCGGGCGGACCACATCCGCCGCGCGCGCGACATAACTCTCCACAGAGGGCAGCTGCGCACTCCGCTGCCTGTACTCGTGGAGGCGTTGTGCCCCGGCCAGCAGCAGCTCTCGGTTCGACCTGATAATCCTGCGCTCACGCTGCACTGGCTGCATCGTCAGTTCGAAATAGCCATGCAGCCACAACATCAGATTATCGAGCGCATCCTCGGCGGTAGAATCCCTCAGCACTGCATCCACAACCTCCCCCTGGTCGACGAAAAGGTAGCCCTCATCGGGCTCCTGCACCAGATGAATCATCGCGGATTTCTTGCCAAGTTCGAGGGTCTGGATCAGATCCATGAGGCTCATCTCTTCGAGGCTGCCCGTGAAACCCTGGTTCAAGGGAACATCTCCACCGGGTGTGACGGCGCTTTCGCGCAGAATCGATTCCACACGGGCCACCACCTCTTCGGGATAATAGGGTTTGGCGATAAAATCATCGATCTCCAGGGAGAGAAGCTTGAGGCGCGTCTCCAGCTCCGGCATCCGGGTGATGAAGATGAAGGGGGTGTCCTGGGTGTCGGCATGAGCGCGAATCCGCCTGAAGAGATCGGCGCCGTCGATGCCCGGCTGCTCGAGCTCACTGAGAATAAGCAGTGGAGGAGCTGCGAAGGCGTGCTCAAGGGCGGCGGCGCTTTCAGCGATGACTATGCTCTCGAGATGATGGTCATGCAGGGCGCTGACCAGCTGCGTGGTCGCCGCTGAGGCTGCATCGACAATGAGGATGTTCTGCCTGGGAGTATTAGGGCCTGACATGTCCGTTTCCAAACCTCAGGAGGTAGTCTGTATGGTCTTGGTCCGCGCATCGCGCCGGGCCTGAGGCCGGTAAAAAGTCTCAAAGAGGCGGAAGATGATCCGCCGGGAATTGACGACCGAGAAATCACTGACCAGCTGCAGGCCGTCCCGCTCCCGCAATCCCAGCCTCTGACGGATGGTCTGCACCTCGAGCGGTTTTTTCAGGTATTCATTATAGCTAAAGACAACGATCGCCGGCAGGCTGGTTTTTTCGCGCAGCACCTGGCGGAGGTAGCGCTGATACCCCCAATCCACACTGCGGCCGTCGATGAGGAAGATAAAGCCGAGCAGGGAGCCGGCGAAAAAGTCGATGACCGGGGCGAACTCTCGTTCCAGCGAGAGGGCGATGAGATTGAGCAGATGGCCCCCCTTGAACTCGGCGGTGCCGAGGATCAAATCCGAATCGGCGGACTGCAGGGCGCTCTTCTCCTGCACCGCATCGATGGCGAGGTTGGTGATCATCTGGCGGCACAGTTCGCGGTTGTTGCCGAGGATCAGGATGCTGCCGTGGGCACTGCGGAATTTCTCCTGTATCCTGACATGCTGCTCCAGTTCGCGCACCTCGTCCGCCCCCTCCTCTTCTTTGGGAACGGGTTCAGAAGGCGGGGCTTCGGCCAATTCCTCTTCCGCACCGATCTCGAGCAGGGCATCGGCGGGATGGTGCGGAATGACCCGGTCGAGATCGGAAAAGACCGATCCCCCCTCCAGGCTCCTGCTGCCGGCGAAAAGATCCTGGCCCTCCTCCTCGGCGCGGCGAAGATCATAAAAGAGATCCTTGTCGAAGCTGCTGTCGGAATTCCACGCGGAGGAATCCGGAGCGAGGGGCTGAAGCACACCCGGCTCCTCCTCAAAGAGGGGCGTCTCCTCTCCGGCAGGAAGGGGCTCCACTTCGGGGGAGCTCCCGTCGATCTGCTCGTGCAGCAGCTCCTCTGTGGTTTCCGATCCGATCGCTTTTTCCACATGTTCCAGACCGGAAGGAGGAAGGACTCCCGCCTGCCCCGCCATCTCCGGCGCCTGCTCCACTGCACGGGGAGTTTCACCCAGCTCGTCGGCCGGCTCAAAATCCCGCAAGGAATGGAGAAATCCGAGTTCGTAGAGCTTGAGAATCCGGTTCAGGGTGGTGATTTCATCATACTTGCTCTCATCGATGATCCGGCCGAGTGAATGGGCGCCATCGAACAGCCGGACAAAATACTCAAGATCGGAGGCCAATTCTTTTTTCGCGATGATCTTTTTAAAGTTTTGCGTCGTCACCAGAACCGTCTCCAGCGCGGGCAACCTGTGCAACAGCTCTTCGCGTTGTTCCATTCTCTTGGCTCCTTGCAGTAACAACCCCATATTGCTGACGCCGATCTCATCTGTCCCGTCAACAGGAGCAAAAACCATAGTGAAGCGGCCCTTTTTCCACGAGAGCATTTTCAGGACCGCCTCCTCGCTGCGCTGCAGGCCGGCTGAGGCGCGAATGACCGCCCCCTCCTTGAAGACTATCCGCCCCGAAACTCCGTTCTCATTGTTCAGGGTAAGCACGCCGCTTTTACGCTCGGCGCCGAAGACCTCGATCAACTCGACCGCGCCGATGTCGGCCAGACGGCCGCTGAATTGGCTGCGGCTCCGCTTCAAGAGCCGTCGATAGCGCTCCTGGCGCTTGAGCACCATCTGCACGCGCATGACAATCTCACGGACGTGGATCGGCTTGATGATGTAATCCTTGGCGCCCAGCTTGAAGCTTTTAACCCGGTTCCAGACATCGCTCTTC
>Ga0209311_1002831_pt1 | contig 12184 bp, 12 predicted proteins | sample AD_UKC045_MetaG_FD_184417 | JGI IMG/M metagenome (GOLD analysis project Ga0209311, IMG submission 184417) | Active sludge microbial communities of municipal wastewater-treating anaerobic digesters from USA - AD_UKC045_MetaG (SPAdes) (version 2) | ecosystem: Engineered > Bioreactor > Anaerobic >... | reverse complement strand
GGAAGAAGTCGAAAGCAAAGCCCGTTTGGCGGGTTTGCCAGCGCATGAGTTTGCCCGTGTTGCCGCTTTAGGCTGCCGCGTAGTGGCTGCGGCGCAAATTGCCACCCCTGACCCTACCGCGCCCACTACACCCTTGGTGGTGGCTCTTAATCGGGTTGGCGTCAATTTGAACCAAATCGCCCGCGCATTGAACGCACAAACAGGCATCCAACCGCAAGACTTGGTGGATACCTTGGCGCGTGTTAATGCGTTGCTGGATACATGGCAGGAGATAAAGACCCCATGAATCCCGCCGTAGCCAGAAAGGGCAAAAGCTTTAAAGGTGTGATTGCCTATATCACCCATGATGTGGGCGAAAATTCCGCCGAGCGTGTCGAGTATGTCGAGGCAATCAACCTTCGCACTTCTGACCCAGAAAAAGCCGCCAAAGTGATGGCGTGGACTGCCACCCATGCCGAACTGTTAAAACAGGCAGCAGGGATGCCCGCCACGGGGCGCAAGACTGAAAACCCCGTGTATCACTATTCGCTGAATTGGGATGGCAGCGAACAGGTGGACAATCAAGAAATGATTGCCACAGCCAAAGCCAGTTTGGAGGCTTTAGGCTATCAAGAGCATGAAGCCGTGTTGGCAATTCATAACGACAAAGAACACGCGCATATTCATGTGGTGGTGAACCGTGTACACCCAGAAACAGGCAAGACCCACAACCCAGACAACGACCAGAGAATTTTGCAGCGTTTTGCGTATCAACACGAAAAGCAGCGCGGGCATGTGGTGTGTCTTGACCGTGCCATTAAATACGAGAAAGACCCGCAATTATTGGCACAATACAAAGCAAGGCGCGAGGCGGAGTTAAGCGAGGGTAAATCCCGCGACAGTAAACCCCGCCCACAGTGGGAAGCTGAAAAGGATGCAGAATATCCATTGAGCCAATCCTATCAAGACATCAAGCAGACCTTTAAAGTCCGTGTGGATGAATTGGCAAAGCAAGGCAGAGAAGCCGCCCAGAGGCGAGCAGCCGAGTGGGACACGCTTAAAAAGAAACAGGCGCAAGACCTTGGCAATTTTCGGGAAAAGAAGAACCAGAGCCACAAAGTGCGCCGCGCTTTTGCTAAGACGCGGGGAAACACCGAACAGAAATACACATGGCAGCAATATAAGCGCGACCGTAACACCCTGAAAAAGCAGCATGGCAAAGCCAGCCAAGAATTGAAGGCGCAGCTTAAGGCGAAGAACCAGCCCGCGATTGATAAACTCAAAACAGAGCAGAAAAACCAATGGCGACAATTTTTCAGGATTGAACGCGCTGCCGCCCGTGGGCAACAGGAATCAAGCGTTCAGATTGTGGCAAATACTCCGATAAGCCAACAGGACGAAAACTATCAAGGGCATTTATCCAATCTTTTTCATCTCAATGCCTCACCTTTGGTGAACAGGCAGAAATTTGCCGCGCACCTTGCCGAGCAGAGAAAGCAACTGATGGCGGACATTTACAAAAATAATGCGCCACATATTCAAGACCTGAAACAGCAGCAATCAAAAGACCTGAAAACTTTGCAAGAAAAACTGGCAAAGAGCAAAACCGCAGACCGTGACCAGAACGCCAGATTCAAGGCAAATCGTGTGAAAGATCACCGTGAACGGATGAACTTTCTACACGCCCAAAAGCAGGAGCGCGAAGCCTTGACCAATAAACACGCGGGCGAAATCAGCCAGCAACGGCACGCTTGGGCGAACCTCAATAAAGACCGCAGCAAGGCATGGGAAACATACAAACAACGTGTGGCGGAGCGTGTGGCGAGCAATGAAAAGGCACAGAGCAGAAGCCAAACAAAAGACAATTTCCAAGCCAGAGCGACCGCAGGGCGTGACTATGGAGGACGCGCAGAGTCACGCGGTCAAGATACCAGCAGAGGCATTGAACGCGCCCCACCAAAACCACGGTAAAGCCCTCAAATCGGTCTTGAAATAAATCAGCCTTTATGTAAACTAAAGGCTTACCCCTTAAATGAACGCCACTATCTGGCTGGATTTTAAGGGATTTTTTATATCGAGAGGAGCGGGGCAATGAAGCAAATTTTATATTCACTTCTTGGCGGTGTTCTGGCATTCGCCGCCATATCCATTGCATTGGTTGCATGGGAAATTTCCGCCGCCCCTACTCAAAAACCATCCATCATGGCGCGGGTTTGGCGCGGGGAGTTACCCAGTGCCGACCCCGTAGAAATCGAGAAAAAACTTAAAGCGGATATTTCAAAGGCAACCGAGGAAAAACTTAAAGCGCAAGAATCCTTGGCAGAAGTCACAGAAGCCAACAAAAATTTGGTTGAAGCGACCCAGCAACTTGAGGGACGCATTCAAGAAAAAACAACAACCGATTGGGCAGGAATCGCACCACAGGAAGCCACCCCATCCATTCCAACAACAATAGAATAAGGAGGCAGCACCATGTCCATTCATCTTGACCCAGACACATTAGGCGCAGGTGTGCAGCATGCTACCCCTGCCGCCCCGCCTATGCCCACCAATCCGCATTTGCCGATTGCAACGCAGGCTGGGCGCATTTTCTCGCCCATCAAAACCATCTTAACCAGTGCTTTTGTGTGGGGCGTTTTGTTGGTATTTTTCTTAATGGGAGCAGAACGCTTTGCCGCCGCCGACTGGAAGCCTTCCGCCATTATTGGTGCGTTTGGGGGCAATCAGGAAGCCGCCCACATTCTGACCGCCCTTGAAGCGCAACGCGCCCTGATTGCGGCACAACAACAGGAAACCGCCAGAGCGCAACAACAGACCATCGTTGTACAGGCAGAGAATGAGCGTGTGACCAAAGCCTATGAAGCTCTTTATCAGCGCGGCAATATGATGGCACAGGCATGGGCAAACAATACCGCGCAGATATTGCAGACGGAAATGCAAGCCGACTTGCGCGGACTTGAAGGACGCATGGGCGTATCACGCACAAAAGACAGCTTCGCCATGTGGTGTGACTTGGGCGCGGTATTTTCGCCTGACATTACATGTGGCGACCAACTACGGGAAAGCGCAGCCAACGACAGAAGCGCGGTGCGTAATGAAATCATGCAAAGCTATAAACAGAAAATGGCAGAGGCAATGGAAACTTATAAAACGTGGTCAGAAGGTTTGCCAGACCCCGCGCAGATGGTGGCTTATAAGGCAAAATTCGACCATCTTTTGCCGCAGGACGCAGCCCCTACCCCCGCGCCGCCTATCAGTAAATCATAGGGTTTTTGGTCAATACTGACTGCCCAATTCATTGAAAGCCGCCGCGACTGCACCGAAGGGGTTGGGCGGTCTAGTCCATAAAGACCAAGGCTCAACCCCTGCTTTATGGTGTGTCTGGTATTTTTTCAAGGGTGTAAACAGCCCTTGAAACCAAGGCGCATCATTGTAATTTACGCGCAAACACCACATGGGGCGTTCCCCTTTAATCAGCATGAGGCTTGCCCCGCTTTCACGCGCAAAATGCCGCGCTATTTCATCGGGGCGCAGTAACGGGACAACATGCAAAGCCGTGTTGTGGTTTTCTGAAATGGCGGTATTGCTGGACGTGCTAACATCCGACACAATGCCCCGCAAAAATAATTGTGCAGCCGTCATGGGTAGGTTTTTCATGGCGGCAGGATGCAATGCAGGTGACATGCGGTTTGCATCTGACCCCTTGTTTTCACCTTGCGAGGTGTTTTTAGAGAGCGAAACCGTGACTCGTGAAATCTCAATTTCTCCCAAGGCTTGCGAGGCATAATCCAAGGTGTCTTTATCAGAAGCCCCGAAAATCTGCACCGCGCCAGCATTGGCAAGAAAGGTTTGCCAGCTTGACGGGTAAAGTGATTTTAATTGCTGCAAATCCTGCAAAATCGCCCATAATTTCACCCCGAAACCTGCCGCATAACCAGCCGCTTTCTCGATGGATGGCATAGAACCCAAGGCAAAAAATTCTTCCAATAAAAACAGCACAGGCACACCAGATGCAGGGTCTATCAATTGCCTTTGCATGCGTTCCAAGAGCATGCCTACCATAAGGCGCAGCCACCTTCCATGCGTCCCCATGCGTTCCGCAGGGAGGCACAAATACACCGTCACCCCTTTAGGGTCGGCTTTTAATTCATCGGGCGAAAACGTGCGCCCTGCCCCGCTCAATGTTTGCTTGAATCGTTCTCCCAATGTATCCAAAAACGCAGTATGCCGCCGCGCCGTGGAAAGTGTAGACCCTCTTTCATTTGAACCTGTCCCCAAAATGCTTTCTGCCGTGCCAGCAATGACACCGCCGAAGGCTTCGCTTTTTCCCATACGCCAAAGAACAAATTCAAATGGATTACGCACATCATTTGGCATCAATTCTTCTGGCTCTTGGGGCGGTTCAAAATCAATGAATGGGTCTTTTTTGATGGCTACCTTATGGGCAGTTTCAGCCGCATCGTATTCGCGCAGATAATCAGCGCGTATCTTTGCCGCCGCCTCAAAGCCTTCTTTATCGCCGATGGTGAGCAATCGCCTCAAATCAAACAATGTGGGACTTTCCATGCTGTCCAACATGTAGAGAATCAAGCCTTTGACCAGATTCCGTGCCGTATCTGTCCAGTGGGCTTCACCGTCCCCACCTGTCAAAATCAAGCCTTCCGCAATCAGTGCGGCATCGTCCACCACAAGCGGAGAATCTTTATCCAACAAATGAAATGGATTGAAACTCGCCCGCAAGTCTTCTGGCACATCGGCAACGCCGAAAGGGTCAAGCACATAGACTTTTTGACCAATCCCTTTTGACCATTCATCCCCCTGCCCTCGCCTTGCTGCCGTGATACTTGCATTTTCACCCTTGGGGTCAAGGCAAACGACAGAACCTTGATAGAGGCACAAATTCGGGATAATCGCGCTTTGTCCTTTACCAGACCGCGCCCCAGCAATCGTGACAAAATGGCGGTCATCATTCAGCCCCAAAGGCATGCAATCCGCCAGCATCCCAGACATCCATATTTTTTCAAGACGTTTGATTGCTTCTGCATATTGGACAGGATTTTTTATATCGCTTTGCAGTTTGCTTTGTAATTGCCCGACCTTATCTTGCAGGTCTAGCAATTTCAGCCATATATCTTCATAGGGCATTGCGCCAATGAATAAAGCCCCCTGCCCCCGATAAGCCCACTGGCTTTGCACATTCGGAGGCGACCATTCAGCAGACGACAACGCCGCCTGCTCTTTTCCTTTGAATGCGCCACGGGGTAGATTTAGCATAGACTTTAATTCTACCTTGTTCATGAATAATTTAATACATGTTGCATCGTATAGGTGTATACACCTATACGGATATAGGATAATACAAGTTTTATCCTATAGATTTATACAAGTTGACACGAATCTCATGAAGGCTATAATCCTATAGCAGTAATATCTTATAGAACAATACAATTATAGGTGTATACATGTATACAGTTGCAGTGATAGCCGAAAAAGGCGGAGTGGGGAAAACCACAGTCGCCCTTGCCCTTGCAGTAGGGGCAAAACATGCGGGGCTTAAAAGTGCGGTCATCGACACCGACCCGCAAGCCACAGCCTCGCAATGGACAGACCGCAGGGAAGATGAATTTCCGTGGATAGTGCCAACCCATGCCGCACGGTTAAAAACCGCCATAGAACAAGCAGCGCAGCAGGGCATTGGCTTTTTAGTGATTGATACGCCGCCACATGCCAGTACAGATGCAGCCGAGGCAGCACGGCAAGCCGATATTGTGATTATTCCAGTTGAACCGCATTTGTTCGCCCTTGAAACCCTGCCAAAAATCAATGACCTGTTGAAACTGGCAGGAAATCCGCCAGCTTTCGTTTTGGTGAATAAAGCCAGCAATCAGGGCAGGGAAGGGGAGCAAGCCGCAGAATACGCCCAATCCATTGGATTGGCAGTTTGTCCCGTGGTGTTGCACCAACGCGCCGCCCATCGTCATGCGGGAAACCTTGGGCAGACCGCCGCCGAATTTGAGCCAAACGGTAAAGCCGCGCAAGAAGCTATACAGCTATACACCTATACACTTAAACTTTTAAAGCAACGGAGAAAAGCAGATGGCAAAGCCTAATCCACTCTCACAAGGGCTTAATCAGATAAGCCAGAAACCCATTAAAAATATCACCCAAGCCGTCAGTATTGCCGAAGGTGAAAAAACCACGCCTACGCGCTCAAAACGCGCCCCTTCACGCGGTGGCAGGGTATTGGTAGGGGGATTCTTTAGCCCAGAGGTACAAACTGCACTCAAAGTGATTGCAGCCGAGGAGCGCACCACATTGCAAGCCTTATTGACCGAGGGCATTAACACGGTATTTGTAAAGCGCGGAAAGCCAGAAATTGCAGGGCTGCCCGTAGAATCTTAATGTCTTTTTGGAAAGCAGAATGACAATACAACAACAGGCATTTGAAGCAGACGCTTTATATCGCCAAATGGTTGAAGAACAGAACAAAGAGGGCGTGAGTGTTCGTTCAGATATAAACTTTACCGAGGCAGAAGATACTTGGTGGGAAATCACCGAAACAGAAGCCGCCGCCTTCATGATACCGCCCGATCTTCGCAATGCTTTAGCTTGCGCCCATGAGCGGTATTTGGCTCTTATCGGCATAAGCTGCAATGAGTTCATGGAGTATATGGACGAGGAAAGAGAACGCTTTCCTGATTTTTTTGATGGTGAAGGGGTCTACAGCAAAGACAAAGCCCCCGAATTCATGTCAGAAGTTTGTGGCTTACCATTCGCCGCCTGTTTGGGGTGGTCATGCCGTTATCAGATTCAACTATTGCGCTCTGGTCTTTATGGTGAAAACGTCTACGACCTAAGAGAAGACCAGCAATGGCAACAAGCCACGATTGATGACTATTGAATTACAAGAAGCCGTGGGACGTTCCGCGCCGTTTACAAAACGCCAGAAAGTGTTTGTCTGCCTGAAAAATCTTAATCTCTTTTTGTTGTGTCCAGTTGCGCCATTCCGCCTCTAAAGCGTACACGTCCCAACCAGCAGCAAGTTTTTTGGCAGCCGCATAGGTTTCTTCTTTCAAGGGCGGATAAGTGCGGTTTTGCACAGGCGGGGCAGGGCGCATTTTAGGGCGCATTTCCACCATCTCGCCATCAAGAATAATTTGATATTCTGGCATGTGGTCATGCGCGGCATCCGCCTTAATAATCGACTGTATCAATCGCCGAAACTCTTTAAGTGTAGATTGCGCCCCACATTTATTTTTCAGTTTTTCCAGTCCGATTTTAAAGGTCGCTTGCTGCCCAACATGCTTCCTTGCCAACTCGTAAAGCCTACGCTCCAATGGCTTGGCAAGCTGAAAATATCGCCTGTCCAGTGTCAGCACTTCCATTGCCTCTACCGCTTGAAACACCCAATCCGACAAGACAATCTCGACTTCTTGCATGCGCCCTTCGCGCGTTTCCCGCACGATTTTTGCGCGGTCTATCAAGCTGAATATATCAAACGTTTCTTTCCCACCTGTGATGATATTGGTGGCAATCTGTGTGCCTTGTAGGCGCTCGAATGCCTCTCTCAATTGCAAATAACCGCGCCCGCTTGTGTCCCGATTAGTGGCAATCAATAAATCATGCGCCCTTAGTCGCAATCTGCGTGAAATCTGGCGACCATCATTCACCGCCGCCATTAACTGACTGATGCAATAAATCAGAATATCACGGTCAAACACCGTGGCTAATCCTTTGACGCTTGGGCGCACCTCCGCCCAATTATCGCCGTTATCATAGCGGCGGATTTTTAAATCAGGTTTCTTTGACAGGGAGAAAATAGGGTGTTCCATCGAGGCGGAATCAGCCTTTAATGCGGCATCAAACACATCGCATACAAAGAAATCGCGCTCATGGCGGACAGGCAAAAGTGGTGACCTCACTTTCGTGTTATCACCCACCTCATCAAAAAGATTCGTGTTTTCACCCACCATGCCGTATTGTTCGTGTTATCACACACCGTGTCAATATATAATTCGTGTTATTACACACCAGAATGATAAATTGCGCCTGTGGATAAATAGAGTTTTTGGCATTAAGGTTTTTCGTGTTATTACACACCATGATTCGTGTTATCACACACCAATCTTCGTGTTATTACACACCAAAAGTTATAAAACGACACGTTTTTTTCCTTTATTTTCAATGATTTACAGATTTCCCAGAATCGCGTAACTCTATATAACTCTATTTAACAAAACTCTATGGGCTGTGGATAACAAAAACGACATTTTTAGGAACTCAAGCACCGCCTCTTGGGGGCTACGCCCCCGCCGGCTCGAATGCTTCGCATTCCCCAAGGGCTTCGCCCTTTCCCACCCGGCATCCCCCAGAAAGTCCGCACTCGCCGTGCGGGCAGGGTTGCATGGGGAAAACCATCCCCCTGCAACCTACCCTAAAGCGTATCAAAAAACCACACGCATCAAGGGTGAAGGCTTCGCCATTTTGCCTTAACCGTGTTCTCGCCTTCGGCTGCGAGCCGCACCATTAAGCCAAAATCCCTTGACCCGTGTAAACCAACCATTTTTTTGCATTCGTGGGGAGGCAGTAAGACCCTTTGCGGGGTGATTTTTCATATAGTGGCGTTGGTTACTTGGAAAGAGATAATGCCCGATAAAGTGTTGCGCGTGATACACCAAGAGAGGAAGCGACCGCTTCGCCCGTTTCATTGGTAAGTAGAATTTTTGCGTGTTCAATCTGCCGATTGTCCAGCTTTCTTCTGCGTCCCAATTTTTTGCCCCGTGCCTTGGCTGCTGCCAGTCCCGCTTGCGTTCTTTCTATGATTAAAGCCCGCTCAAATTCTGCCAGTGCGCCCATCATGTGAAAAATCAGCCGTCCACTGGCATTCGTGGTGTCGATGGATTCACTCAATGAAATGAACCCTGCTTTTTTTTCTTCGATGAATTTTAAGACTTCTACCAAGTGGGAGAGAGAGCGACCCAGACGGTCAAGCCGCCAGACCACCAACACCACATCGGGTGATAATTTCGCCAGTGCTTGATTAAGTCCATCCCGCTTTGAACGACTGCCGCTTATCACGTCTTCATAGATGACGGAACAGCCCGCCGCCTTCAATGCGTCCCGTTGCAGGTCAAGGCGTTGGTCATGGGTGGAAATGCGGGCGTAACCTATCTTTATCATGCTTGAATTTTGCGACAAATTTTTGATACACGCAACACTTTGATTTTATTGGTACAATAAAAGTGTCGCATAAACGGTCAATTTTGATATAAAAACAGTAGAAGAATCCTTCTAAATTTTCAATTTTTGGTAAAGATAACATTATGAGCGATATAAAAATAATAAGCACAACAGCAATAAATAAAAGGGAATATTGGATTTCAGAGATTGAGAAGTTAAGTGGTCAATTTTCTGATGACACAGATAAATTATCAAAAGAACTAAGTGCTGAAATTAAATCAGAGGGTATTTCTACCCTTTTAGACCACCTTAGATTATGTGGTGACATACCAGAGCAGTATAACCATGACTCAAGTGAAGAAAAATTATATTCAAAATATACGGATTCTTTGTTGTCAGAAACTTACAAAGCATTTGGAATGAGAAGTTTAGTAATGACTGAAAGGGCGGATGCTGCCGATGTAGAGGTCTTTGCTAATGGATTCAGTTTTGTTGCAGACGCAAAAGCATTTAGGTTGAGCAGGACAGCAAAGAATCAAAAAGATTTCAAGGTTCAAGCGATGGATGGTTGGAAACGAGGAAAACCATATGCAATGGTTGTCTGCCCAATATACCAACTTCCAACAAAATCAAGTCAGATATATGAACAGGCAAGTTCAAGGAATGTGTGTGTTTTTACTTATTCACATTTAGCATTACTTCTTTCTTATTCTCTTATAGATGGTAAAAGCAAAGCAGAAGAATTGCTTCACGAAGTTTTCAAATCTATACCATTGATGAACCCATCAAAAGATACAACTGCTTATTGGTCTGTTATCAATAAGACAATGTTAGGATTTTCACCAAAACTGAATGATTTATGGAAGCAGGAAAAAATGGCTGCTATAGAGTCAATTTCTGTAGCTAAGGAACAAGCACTAAAATTCTTATCTTCTGAACGGGATAAGATAATGAGAATGACGCATGACGAAGCATTAACTGAACTTATAAAGGTTCATAAAATAGAAAGCAGAATTAGGGTCATTAAAGCACTTTCGGATAACAATATTTTAGAGATTAGATAGCCATCATGGGTACAAATGATTTTCTTAACAAAATAATAAATGATGATTGTGTAAAGGTAATGCAAAGCTTTGACAATGACTCAATAGACCTTGTTGTTACATCTCCGCCATATGACGGGCTGCGAGTTTACAATGGTTATGAATTTAACTTAGATAAAATAACACAAGAGCTTTTTAGAGTTATTAAAAAAGGTGGCGTAGTAGTATGGGTTATATCAGACGCAACAGTGAATGGTAGTGAAACAGGAACAAGTTTTAAGCATGCCCTCAAATTTATAGAAAGTGGATTTAATTTACACGATACAATGATTTTTAGAAAGCGTAACCCTATTCCTCAAATCTATAGACGCAGATATAACAATGAATTTGAGTATATGTTTGTTTTTAGTAAGGGGCTAGTTTCTACGCATAATCCAATCAGAGTAGAGTGTCTTCATGCGGGCTTGGAACTTTCAACTACAACATATAAAAACTATTCTAAAGGAAAACAGAAAAGGGAAAAGTTAGCTAATCCTGTTAAGAGTACAAAAATCAAAGGTAATATATGGGATTATGTTGTTGGTAAAAATAAAGAGGATCAGGATGCAAAAGGACATCCTGCGCCCTTTCCGTGTAAATTAGCCGAAGACCATATACTTTCTTGGTCAAATGAAGGAGATGTAGTTTTAGACCCTATGTGTGGAAGTGGCACAACTTGCAAAATGGCAGCACAACTAGGCAGAAAGTACATAGGTGTAGATGTTAGTGAAGAGTACTGCAATATAGCTAAGCAGCGTGTAGGTCTTAATGAGCCATTAGATTCCAATCTTCACCAGTTGCTCGAACAACGAAGAGCGGAAGCAAGCCGAGGCGAAGTATCTAAAAAAAGCATTACGGAAGTTTCAGAAGAAGTTATTCAAAATCGAGCATAATCACGGGTCAAGGGGATTTTCCCCAACTGGCGCGGACGCAGCCGAAGGCGAGGCACGGGAGGGGAAAAACGGCGCAGCCTTTACCCTTGACGCGTAAGACTATCAACACCCTATTGCCAGAAGGTGAAGGGGGATAAAGACCCCTGAACCTCTGCCCATCGGCGAGATTAGGGCAGGGGGCAACGCCCCAAAAAATGAATCCCGCAGGGCTGCATTTACCCGCTTTTAATTTTTATCAGGCAATCATGGAAAGCCCGCAAAAGGAGGGGCAGACCATGACTGAATCAAAAAAACCTGATATGGCAGCTTATGTTGTGCGCGACCGTGAAGATAAAAAAGCCAATTGGCGAGAAATCGGCGTGGCATTCCAACATAAGGATGGTAAAGGCTTCGACCTGCTTTTGGATGCCGTGCCTGTGAATGGACGCGTAGTTTTGCGCGACATTGAAGACAAGGCAGAGTGAAGAACAAGACGTGCAGCCCGTGACCTATTGGCGCAATTCGGTGGTCTAACATGGCCCGCAATTGCCAGAGCGCATGAATACCACCTTGGGGCATGTCAGGGCGACCCATCAACTGATTGGGTGGCGGTAGCTGCATGGTTGCAGCGTGAAAAACTGCCGCCCATTATTTCCTAGACTTTCCCGAATTTTTGGCGTATTTTCAACTTATTTTCCCCATATATGTAAATTTTTAAGAAACGCGGTGCTACAATAACAGCAGGGTAGCAAGCTATGTTTTTGGTAACCAAAAACGCTTGCAAGGAGGCAGTCTAAAGACACCCCCCCTTGACCCCCTCTGGATACGCGGACAGCCGACCGCGCCTGTTACTCGGACGCGATATGCCCCGCCCTCGTAAACAGCAACACGAAAACCGCACCTCGCGCATGAATCTCCGACTTTCCCCAACGGAGCGGGAAGAAGTCGAAAGCAAAGCCCGTTTGGCGGGTTTGCCAGCGCATGAGTTTGCCCGTGTTGCCGCTTTAGGCTGCCGCGTAGTGGCTGCGGCGCAAATTGCCACCCCTGACCCTACCGCGCCCACCACACCCT
>Ga0209311_1002829_pt1 | contig 12190 bp, 6 predicted proteins | sample AD_UKC045_MetaG_FD_184417 | JGI IMG/M metagenome (GOLD analysis project Ga0209311, IMG submission 184417) | Active sludge microbial communities of municipal wastewater-treating anaerobic digesters from USA - AD_UKC045_MetaG (SPAdes) (version 2) | ecosystem: Engineered > Bioreactor > Anaerobic >... | reverse complement strand
GACGGCAGTTTAACTAGATATGCGAGGCTTCTGCCACCTATTTGAGTCCCATCGGGACGGCAGTTTAGATTAGACTAGTAAGATGATAATGAGTTATAAATATATGCATTTATCTATCTAAACTGTCGTCCCTACAGGACTCATCTTTGTTTGGGACACCGGATCTGTCTAAACTGTCGTCCCGCTGGGACTCGTAAGGAATGATCCCACGAAGATCAGTTTTCGCACAAGCTCTTTAGCCGGTCGTAGTACCGGTGTTAACCGGTACCCCGCACGCCAGGCTCTGAAGCGTTATTCATTGTAATGAAAGCGGATAGAACTATTACACGCACCGACTAAAGTCAGTGCTACGGCCGGCTAAAGCCAGCGTTACGGCTATTTGCACCTTCTTTATCTACTGCGCGTGATGCAAACCTGCCCCTGAGAACCTCTCACAGCTTCAAGAGCTTGCGGATGAAGGGCTTGGCTCTAGGGCTGTGGATCCTGACGAAGTATATGCCAGCGGCAACTTCCTTACCTCCAGAGTCCTTACCATCCCAGGTGAGGAGGCTGGCCCCCTGAGGCAGCTCGCCTTTGTGCAAATCCCTGATCTTCTGGCCACGGAGGTTATAGACCGATATCTCTACAATAAGCGCTTGTTTGCATGATACTTGCAGGCTCACGCCAGTTCGGAAGGGATTGGGAGCGCTGCTCAGAGTGATGAGATCAGAAAGGGCCGGGACCTGAGGATCGTCCACAGCTGTGACGCTGCGGTTGAAGCGTTGGAGCATCAGCGGGCTGGCATTGTAGTCATAGAATGAGTAGTTGGAAGTCTTCTGTCTGAAAAGGATATAGGCATCGCCGCCCATGGCTGTGAGCAGAGCTTCAGGGTTGTAAACGGAGGTGAACTGAGATTGAGTAGGCCAGGAGACATTCCCTTGAGCGGTGAAGCTGTAGTAGTCTCTCAATCCCCCTATGCCGATATAAACGCCCGGCTGAGTTTCCACCGCTGTTGCCGACTGGTGGCCCAGGTACTCACTCCAGATCAGGTTGCGGTCGTAATCAAACTTCTTGATGGTGTTGGATTCACATCGGTAGTATCCGTCCGGGTCCGCGATCAGGTTAAGATATTGGGAGGAGGTCCAAAAACCTTCCGGGCCCCATGAACAGATGCCGTCCAGGCTCACCAACTGATAGATGGTGCCGGTAATGTTGTATACATATCCCCAAATCTGGGGCTCATAGTAGCCGTCCCAGGTGTAGGCCTGGACCAAAAAGCCCTGAGGCGTTTTGATCAGATTGATGAATTCCAGGCTCTTCAAAACGTTGTCATAATATCTCAGCAGTTGGATTCCGCCCTCGCCAAAATCCTGGAGTCCCTGTCCGGAGGAATCGAAGCGCCACATGGCCACACAGGTGGGATATCCGTTTGCGGTATCATAGGTTACACCACATCCATAAAAGAGGCTGTTGCCATCCACGGCCATAATCCTGATCCCCAGTAGATCGGGATAAAGAGCAGCGCTGGCATCGATCAATAAACGTCCCTGGCTTTCCCATTGCGGGATGCCGTTCACCAGCCTCTGGCCTCGGATCTCGTTGGCGTATTCCATATCCCATATAAAATAGATGTCACCTTCATGATAAGAGGCAAGGACCCGGTTGTATTGGAGCGCTTCGTCTGTCAGGATCAAACGTCCGCCCTGTTCCCAGATCTGATTTCCGCTTGAGTCAACCAGTTGTGCCCTCAGCCGGTAGGCCGTGTCGTGTTCCACCCACCAGAGCAGGACGCTGTCGTCCGGAAGGCTCAGGGATTTCAGCCTTTCCAGGTCTTTGTTGCTGCCGCCGGAAATGATCTGGCCGTCCTGAGGCAGGAGCTTCTGGCCCTGGGAGTTCACGAGCTGATAATGGATTTCTTCCTTTTTCTGCGGCCAGAGATAGGGCTCCACATCCGTGACCCAGGCACACAATACACTGTTGCCGATGGAGTTGAGGACGTACTGCCACATGGTAGCCGTCTCTGAAGAAGTCAGGACCTGCTCGCTTATATTGGTTCCGGTGCTGGAAATGACGTTTTTGACGATGTGGGACTGGCTGGACGCGTGGGTCTGGGCTAGCATGGCCAGGTTGCTGCCTTGCCTGAATCCTCCCAGGCCGATCTCGCCAAAATTGCTGTGCAATGGCTGGCTGTGGACGATCTGCTCGCCAGTCCAGTTGATGCCGTTGGGGCTCATGAAGATGCAACTGAGCTTGTATATCCAGTCGTTGGGGTCGTATTTGCGGATCAGGCCCCAGGAGCCACCTCCGGCACTGGCAATCACTTTCAACTGGACCGTAGCCTGGGCATCCAGAGGCTCGAGAGCGCGGTGTTGGTTGTAGTATCCAAAGTAGGTGCTGCCGGTGCCGTTGAAGCGCTGGCCAAAATAGCTGAGATCGGGGCTGCTGCTTGAAGGCTGGGTGACCATCCCGAAGACATAGGTGTCATCTCCCAAAGCCACGGCGTCCCATGCTTTTACCGTGCCGCCAGGGTTGCTGAAATTGATGGCCTGGGGCCAGAGCAGAGTGCCCTCATCGCTGGTTTTCATGGCCTGGATGGCCTGGGAATACAAGAAGGCATCCATATAGCCCACCCAGACCAGATTGCCCGCGCCGTCCTGAAAGACTTTGCAATCCACCATGGCATCACCCGAGAAACTGAACGTGACATCCTGAGTGATCTGGACCTCGCTCGTGATCTTGAGGACGCGCGCGTCATAACGGTGGGCGTAGGCACAGATCACGGAGTTGTCCGGCTGGACGAGGATGCTCATGTCGCTGTAGTGGTTGTTGTTGGTAGGTATGATAAGAAATCCGGGAAAGATTGGTTCACCGGCGGCGCTGAAATGATTGATGTATCGGGGGGTGGTGCTTTGCTGCAACTGAAGGCCCAGCCAGGCACCTCCTGAGAGGTCTGGCACCAGCTCCACCCTGCTCTGAGCGCTGATACTCCAGTTCATGGGGAAAGCCACATTCACCAAGGCTCCGGTCGGATCGATCAACAACAGGAGGGCTTGCTGGTTTCCCCTGGCCAGGATGAAGTAGTTGCCGTTGGAAGCGCGGATGATGCGCCAGGGCACTTTGCCCTCCGTTCCGGATATGACCACTGGTTCCGGATTGAGGGGCTGGTCGTTATAACTGAAGCGCTGGAAACATATCTGGCGATCTCCCTGCAGGTTCATCATCGACCATATAAGGGCGTAAGACCCATCCGGAGAGGCGGCTGTATGGCCTTGAAACGCATAGTTTCGGGCAGTGAAAATGTTAACCGGCTGAGGCCAAAGGATTGCGGCACTTAGGGAAAGGGGAAGGGTGCCGAGGGCCAGGACGGCTGTCAGCAGTGTCAGAGGCCTTGCCTGAGGCCAAAGGATGTGTAGTATCTTTTTCATAGAGACGATTCTTTGCGTGGGCCGAGGGTGTCAAGGTTTATTTTAGGGGGGGGGGTAAAATAGGTTACGCGTTATGCGTGAAGCGTAACCCCGGGGACACTCTTTGCATTTTATAGATACCTCATGTTATCAGCACTCATTGTAAATCTCCCGCCTCTGTTTTCTCTGCTTTCTCTGAAGTTTGTTGGCAGCGTGGCACGCGCCAAATTGAAATTCGACGCTACTGGCCCACGGAAACGAGGACGTTCCCGGCTCCATTACAGCACCCCCCCAATTGTCAAAGCTCAATTCCCACCTCTGTTCCTCAATGATTTCTGTCCCTCTGTTCCTCTGTTTTTAAAAAACCTCTCAACTTTTCTCTGTAACAACCTCTGCTTTTTTCTGTGTTGATAAAAAACAAACCCTCACAGGACCAGATGGATACTTCCGTCCGAGGTCTGGCGGAGCTTCTCGCTGTGGCGACGTAGGTGGATAAGTGCTTCTGGGTGCGGAAAATCAAAGCGATTGCGTTTGGCGGTGCTGATCCATGCTTCGCGAGGTGAGACCGCTTTGAGGAAGGCCTCGGTGTTGGATGAGCGGCTGCCGTGGTGGGGCACTTTGAGATAGTCCACGTCCAGCAGCTCAGGATATCTGGACAGCAGCCAGGCTTCCGAGTGGGCTTCGACATCGCCTGTGAAGAGGAAGCTTTTGCCTTTGGCATCGAGGCGAAAGACGATGCTGCGGTCGTTTTCGCTGTCTGTGTGCCAGTCGCGGTCGGGATGCAGGAAGCTGAGCTTCATTTTGGGCAGACTGAGGCTGAGAGTGTCGGTCAGCACCAGCAGTCTGGTATCCATAAACCAGCCTTGCGCGCGCCAGAGCTTCCAAAGCCCGGATGAGTGAGTCTCGTCCGTGATGATGACCCTTTTCACCGGAAGAGATGTGATCAGAGCCGGCACGCCTCCACTGTGATCGGCATGGGTGTGGGTGATGATCAGCTCGTCCAGATGCTTGATGCCGCGTCGTTTGAGCCAGGGGACCAGTTTGCGGGACGCCCAGCTATCGGTATCCAGAGCTTTGGAGGGATCGCGTTCGGCTTCCCAACTGGATTTGCTGGGGCCGCTGTCCACCAGAATGCTGTGACCGGTTGGACTCACAATTAGAGCGCAATCGGCAGTCCCGCAATTGAATAGCCAAATGCCTCCCTGATTGGGATGGACCAGCGGCATGAGGACCAGCAAAGCCAGTCCCAGACCCCACATGGGGACAAACAGCCGCCAGAGGGGAGTTTGTTTACGCTTGGCCCAGATCATGAAAGGCAGGATGAGCAGCACCAGGCCCAGCACCTGGGCCAGATCGATCCAGGCGTTGGCAAGACTGAAGGGCAAGGCCGCGCAGAGCAGCATCCAGCGCTCAAATATCCAGATGCCAAAGCGATAGGCCAGGTTGAAGCCCGTTCCGATCAAGCCTCCCGGAGAAAAGACCAGCACCAGCAAAGAAAGCGGTAAAAGCATCCCCACCAGCGGTACTCCCACCACATTGCCAATCACGCCGTTGAGAGTAGCCCTGCCAAAATAGTAGAGGGTGACGGGCAGGATGGCAACCGAGACCATGAAGCTGAGCAGCAGATAGTTAACAAGCCGGTCTGAGGCCATCCTCCAGCCTGAAAGGGGATGACGCTTAGCGGACCAAAGACTGACGCGCGGCTCTGCCAGGGTGATCACTCCCACGCTAATGAACGAGAGCTGCAGACCGAGGTCAAAGAGCTGACGGGGAGCGGCCAGAGTGATGATAAAGAGGCTGAGGCTGAGGATTTGGAGGCTGGAGACCTTCCTGCCCATCCATCTGGCCAGGATCACGCTCAGGATCATGATCATGGAACGGCTGATGGGCGCGGCCCAATAGTTCAGCGCCGCGAACCCGCTGATCAGCACCATAAAGATCAGCTCGGCCGGCTTGCGTGGCAGCCAGCTTCTGAGCAGCAACATCAGGATCCCGTAGATGAACCACACGTGCAGACCGCTGACCACGATCAGATGGACCATTCCTCCTTCCGTAAGCGCGTCCCGATATAGCTTTTTGGCGCTCTGGTCCGAGAGTAGCAGGGCTTTGGCGATGGGAGCAGCGTCTCCGGCGTTTCTATCCAATCTCGCATTGAGCCAGTCACGGAGTTGGCTGATCAGGGAAGCCTGGCCTTCTTTACCCAGAGATTTGAGGTCTGAACGGATGTAAGCTCTGGCAGTATAACGGGATGGAAAGAGCTCCAGAACGGGGTCACGCTGGATGGGCAGCAGCTCGATTATGGCGCTGTAATGGGTGCCCACCCTCAGAGAGTCCTCGTGGTAGAGTAGCAGGTCCTGTTTGAAGTTGCTGTTCGCCAGCCTGGTCAGGCGCAGCTCGTACGCCTTGTCTGCCAGCTTTTTACGGATATGAAACTGAGCATTTTGGGTGATGTGGTCCCGCTCTTTGAGCGTCTTGAGGAGGATGGCATCCTGAGGGGAACGGTAGCTGATCCTGATGATCCCGGCCAACAGACAGATCAGCAGCAGTAGCCATATCCTGATCCTCGGCACAAAGCAGGCCAGCGCCAGAAGAGGAAGCACGGCAAAGAGATAGATATTGCTACCGCCTGTCAGATTACGGCCCAGGAATAGACCCAGACACCAGAAGAGCAGCGGCCAGAAGAGCGGTGCTTTGCCGCCTTTGGAGACCGGAGCAGGAGTGTCCTTAATTGTCAATTTGAACTAGATTACTTGCGGTTGAATATCCCCAAAATCAATCCCAAGGCCACGGACCACACAGCCGCCAGGCCGATCCGGTAATTGTCCGTCAGCATAAAGGTGAGGGTGTGGGCTGGAATCCAGAACCAGAGCAGGGAGAGCATGCTTTTGTGCATCCCAGCCCAGTTTTTGTGCTTTTCCACCAGGTTGTCCAGCACCCGGTGCATGATCACCAGCAGCAGGCCAAACTGGGTGTTTAGCGAGACGGAGATTGCCAGGGCGGTGCCAAACTTGTCCAGAGAAGGCAGCATCTGATGTTCCACGAGGTATGCCACCATGGCGGTGTGGCCTTTGAAGGCGTATTTGATGCCCACGGCCAGGATGGCCCACACGATCATCTTCCAGAGGGTGAGGGCGAAGCTGAAGGGGTATTTGAAGCTCTTGCGGATAATCCACTTGGAGACGATCTCTCCAAAGGTGCCCAGGATGGCAAACTGGATCATGGCAGAGATGATTGGATAGTCCGTCACCCATTGCACATAGGCGTTCAACAGTGGTCTAAGCAGCTGTTCCATTCTTATTCCTTGAGGTTTATTTCTCTTCCAGAGTGAGGATTCCGTCCCATTCCACAGGGGGATTTTTAATCAGGCGTTGGCAGCGCTCCAGCATAGTGAGGCTGGGCTTGTCGTTCAGAGGCGGAGCGGCAAGGCGCTCAAAGATGGCCGCGGCCTTCGGAAAATCTTGTTGTCGGTAAAGCTCCAGAGCTCTGGCGAATTTATCCAGCCAAGCATAATCCGCCATGTCTATCATGTCCAGTTCCTCGATCAGCTCATAGATGCGGGTGGGCTCATTTTTACCTTTTACACGCAGGAAGTCAAGCTCCCGGCAGAGCATCTTTTCCTTGACAAGCTGGAAGGTGCTGTCGCTGATAATGATATGGGTCTGGAACACTTTGTTGACACCCTCCAGCCGGGAGGTCAGATTGACGGGGTCACCAATGGAGGTGTATTCCATCCTACGCTCGCTGCCGATGTTGCCGCTCACCACGGTGCCGGAATTGATCCCCAGGCGGGTATGGAGATGGAAGTGCTGGGCGGGTGTAAGCTCTTTCAAGCCCGCGAAAGCGAGGCTGTAGCGCCGGTGGTCCAAAGCCGCCTGACAGGCCAACATGGCGTGATCCTCTCTGGGAATGGGAGCTCCGAACACCGCCATCAGGCCATCGCCGGTGTATTTGTCCAGGAGGCCGTGGTAGTCCAGCACGCTGCCGGTGAGGTCTCGAAAGTACTCGTTCAGATAGCTCACCAGGTCCTGCGGGGATTTGCCTTCTGAGAAGGTAGTGAAGCTGTATATATCGCTGAACATGACGGTTACCTGCAATTCCTCTCCACCCATAGACACGAGCTCGGGGTTATCGACGATGCGCTTTACCAGGTCGGGATGCAGATATCTATCGAAGACGCGACGCAGCTCTTTTTTATGGCGGCCTTCCACGGTGTAGCTGAGGCTGAGGGTGAAAAGCCAGGAGATCAGAAGCGCCCCCAGGGTGGAGCTGTAGTTGAGCGCCAGTCTCTGGCTGCCAAAGAGCAGGATGCTGACGCCCGTGAAGACCAGAATCACGATAAAGGAAGAAACCGAGGCCAGGGCCCCTTGCAGACGCGTGACCAGCAGCATCACCAGCAGGCTGAGCAGGAAGATCAACAGCAGGTTTCCCCAGTCGGGCAGAAAGCTTACAAAGTTGCCCCCCAACAGGTTGCTGAGCTGGGTGGCCCACACTTCCATGCCTGGCATGCCCCAGGTGTATGGACTGGCCTTGAGGTCTTCCAGCCCGCTGGCCACCGCTCCGATAAAGACGTTGCGGTCCTTGAACCATCCCTTCGCGCGGGGGGGATCAAAGCCATTCCTTTCCGCCAAAGCGCACTCCAGAAGCTGGCTGAAAGGGATGTAACGAAACACACCATCAGGTCCGGCGGGACCATGCCAGTTCAGATACATGCTGCCATCCGGAGCTTGGGCTTGAGCCAGGATCAACCGCTGCTCCGTGGCACTGTCTCTTCCAATTCTGTAAGCAGCCAATGCCAGGCTGGGACAGTAGCCGTCTTTGTATCTATAGATCAAGGGGATGCGACGGATGGTGGAGTCGTCTCCGCTGGCCAGATTGATGCCTCCCAGATGAGCGACCCGGGCAAAAGGAGGATAGGGTGCCAGAGCTCCCTGCCAGGTAATCAGGTCCGGATAGGGATATGTCGGTGGGAAGGCAGCGGGATTGATGCTGGCGCTGTCTCCGACAGTGGGATAATGGGTGAAGGTGACGGCCAGGACAGCATTGCGGCTGGACTCAATGGCAAGCGCGAAATCCTCGTCCGAAAGGGCAGGGTCAATATCTCCGCGGTCCAAATCGGGATCTTCAAAGCTGATATCGAAGACGGTGGAGCGGGCACCCTCATCAGCCAGGAATTCGGTGATCAGACCATAATACAGGCGCGGCCAGGGCCATCCCATGTTGAGCTCGTCGCGCACGTATTTTAGGGAAGCATCGTCGATAGCCACCATCACGATGCTGGTGTCGGCCTTGGCGGGTTGGGGGGTGATCACAAACCGCTGGTCCATGCTGCCCAGTTCCAGATTTCGCATCACGCGGGTGTCGCTCAGAGCGTACATCAGCAGCGTGAGCAGGGCCGCCATGATCACCAGCATGGACCAGTGCTTGTAGTGTCTTATATACCAGCGCAATAGATGCTGTGGCATAGTGAAACCTCCCTGGCTATCGCTTTACGCGTTACGCGTAACCTATCGCAGCAGACTTTGTATCTCTAAATACAGCTTTTGGGCTTCCACGGCAGCAGCCTGAGCAAAATCCACTTTGGAGGAGGCAAAGATGATGCCCCGGGAGGAATTGATCAGGATGTCCGGGTTTGCTTTGGAGGCGATGGCGTGTTGGAGCACCGCCTTGAGGTCTCCTCCCTGAGCGCCCACTCCGGGGATGAGAAAGACGCGGTCCGGCAAGAGCGATCTCATTCTGGCCAGGTCGGCCGTCTGAGTAGCGCCCACTACTGCCCCAAGCCTTTGGGAGGGGAAGCTTTGCATCCACTGGCTCACAGCTTTGTCCATACCCGCTCCGGTAAAGAAATCCGCGGCGGAAGGGTTGGAAGTGAGGGCCAGGGCAAAGGCAAAGCCGATTTCTCTTTTCAGGAGAGGCTCCAATACGTCCGAGCCCATGAGGGGGTTGATCGTGATGGCATCCACTTTGAGCTCGTCAAAGAAGGCGTTCACATAGCCCTGCATGGTGCTGCCGATGTCTCCCACCTTGCAATCCAGGATCACGGGGATGGCATCCGGGATATACTCGATGCTCTTCTTCAGGGCCTCCAGGCCTCTGAGCCCGTCGGCAAGGTAGAAGGCCAGATTGGGCTTGTAGCAGCAGGCATGCTCCTGGGTGGCATCGATGATGGAACGGTTGAATTCCCAGATGGGGTTGGGTGAGTGTTTGACGCAGTCCGGCAGCTTGTCCAGATCGGGATCCAAGCCTACGCAGACCAGTGATCCCTTATCCAGCCAGCGGGCACGGTATTTATGCCAGAACGATGCAGACGCGGTCCGAGCCATCCGTCTCCTCAAATTCCACTTTTATGATTTCTTCCTTGGAGGTGGGCACGTTTTTGCCCACGTAATCAGCCTTGATGGGCAGTTCACGATGACCGCGGTCGATCAGCACGGCCAGTTGGATCTGGCGTGGCCTGCCAAAATCCATCAGCGCGTCGATGGCGGCTCGAACGGTGCGGCCTGTGAAGAGCACGTCGTCCACCAGCACTATGACGGCATCCTCGATGTCGAAATCGAGCTGGGAGCCCTTGATCACTGGTTGATGGGCAATGGTGGAAAGGTCATCCCTGTAAAGGGTTATATCCAGCATACCCACCGGGATTTCCTGGCCTTCGATGAGGCGCAGGTATTCCGAAAGCCGCTGGGCCGATGGAACTCCCCGGGAGCGGATGCCCACCAGGCAAATCTTGGCAAGGCCGCGGTTTTGTTCGATAATCTCATGCGCCATACGATGGACGCTGCGTTCCATCTGGGCTTTGTCCATGATCTGGGATTTTATCTGCATCTTAAATCTCCTAATCCGCTTTGATCACGATCAGGGCATCGCCTTTGGCCACCGTGTCTCCGGAGGAGAAAGGTGTGGCCACCACAGTGCCTTTGACCGGGGAGGGGATGTTGTTGTACATCTTCATCGCTTCCAGCACCAGGACGGTCTGGCCCACCTGAACGCTGTCGCCCACCTGCACCTCGTATTTGACAAACATGCCAGGCATGGGGGACGGGATGGGAGTACCTTCTCCTGAAGCCACCGGAGCGGTTTTGGGAGCCTCAACGGCAGCCGGTTTGGGAGCTGGAGCTGGGGCTGGAGCTGGGGCCGCGGTGTGAGCAACCGGAGCCGGAGCGGGAGCGCGTTTCACCACTCTGGGGGCCTCGCCTTTTTCCGCCACTTCCACCATAAAGTATTCGTCTCCGATGAAGATATCAAACTGGCGCAGGCCTTCCGGCTTGTCAGGAGCGGGAGTCTCACTCTTTTCCACCAGCTTGCCGGCCAGGGCTTTTTTGACCAGTTCCTCACGGGCTTTCACCTCTTCCAGGCTGGTGGGCTTCATATCTTCCGGCATGGGCTCCAGGCCATATTTGATCTTGAGGAATTTCTTGCCGGTGAGGTTGTAGAGGGCCACGGTCAGCTGATCATCCAGGTCTTTGGCCAGGCCTCTGGTCTCTTCCTCTACCTTTGGAAGGCCGGGTTCGATCACGTCTCCGGGACGGCAGGTGATGGGAGTTTCGCCTCTGGGATATCCTTTCAGGGCTTTGGCTTGCACTTCGGGATCGATGGGCAGGGTCGTCTTGCCGTAGAGGCCATAACAGAGATCTTTGACCTGTTCTGTGATGCGGGCATATTCACCATCTTTGGTGTCGAAGAGGGCGTTGTTGACGGCCTGGATACCCACGATCTGGCTGGTGGGAGTCACCAATGGTATCTGTCCCAGCTCTTTACGCACCTTGGGAATCTCGGCAAACACGTCGTCGAGGCGGTCCAGATTGTCCATCTGACGCAGCTGGTTCACGAGGTTGGAAAGCATGCCGCCAGGGGTCTGGTGGATGATGACGTCGGTATCGATGATGCCGTATTTGGTGTTGTCCGCGAACTGGGTGTATTTGGGGATGTCCCTCTCCATCTCTTTGGAGATTTTATTGAGCAGCTTGATGTCGAAACCGGTGTCGCGGTTGGTGCCCAGCAGGCTGATCACGAGGGGCTCGACGGCAGGATGGGAGGTGCGGTAGGCATAGGGTCCCAGGCAGGTGTCGATGATGTCCACTCCGGCTTCGATGGCTTTAAAGAGGGCCAGATCACCCATACCGCTGGTGAAGTGAGTGTGCAGATGCACCGGGATTTTCACCGCGGCTTTGAGGGCTTTGACCAGATTATAGGCGTCGTAGGGGGCTACCAGACCTGCCATGTCTTTGATGCAGACGCTGTTGGCACCCATCTCTTCCAGTTGTTTGGCCTTGTCCACATAGTAGGCGGTGTTATAGATTTCTCCGCCCATGCGCTGTTCGGTGAGGCTGTAACAGATGGTACCCTGGAAGTGTTTGCCGTTTTTGAGGATGATCTTGACAGCGGTCTGGAAATTCCGGAAGTCGTTGAGGGCGTCGAAGACGCGGAAGATGTCGATGCCGTTGTCGCAGGCGCGCTGCACGAAGGCTTCCACAATATCGTCCGCGTAGTTCTGATATCCCACCAGGTTCTGGCCACGCAGCAGCATGGAGAAGGGGGTTTTGCTGATGTATTTTTTGAGGGTGCGGATACGCTGCCAGGGGTCTTCACCGAGGTAACGGTGCATGGTGTCGAAGGTGGCCCCACCCCACACTTCCATGGAATAATAGCCCACCTGGTCCATCAGCTCGGCCACATGCAGCAGGTCTTCTGTCCTGCCCCGGGTGGCAAAGAGGGACTGGTGGCCGTCGCGGAAGCTGAGGTCCTGAATCTTGATGGGATGGGACGCTTGGGGGCGGTCAGCCTCATAGCGCATGGCGGTCATTTCGAGG